>JAESFU010000458.1_pt1 | contig 22174 bp, 17 predicted proteins | sample 9269461 | NCBI WGS metagenome assembly JAESFU01 (sample SAMN14502556, study PRJNA617107) | algae metagenome | isolation source: Stenomitos rutilans HA7619-LM2 and co-occurring heterotrophs from cave walls | place: USA: Waikapalae cave, Hawaii | collected 2009-07-28
GACTCAAACGAGCCTTACATGAGTTGATGGATTGGATGGATACCTGCCAGATTCTTCCAATCCCAGACCTGAAAGCAGCTTGATGGGACTTGAATTTCTTCTCCTCCACCGTAGTAACAAAAGAGGGTTAATACCGATTTAAAGAATGACGGCTACAGATCAATCGGTGGGTAGGGGCAAGGCAATGCCTTGTCCCTACAGGATGTGTCGCATTTTCAATTCAAATTGGTATAAGACAGCTAGTAGCGGTCAGCGGTCGGTCGTCAGCCGTCAGCTAGTAGCTTTCAACGGTCAGCTTTTTAGCCTTCATCCCTCATCCCTTGCCTTTTGCCCTTTGCCTTCCGCCTTTTGCCTTTTCCCTACCGCCCTTTTAGCCGTCTCAGTAACCAATCCAGGCGAGTTTCTGCCAGCGCAACATTATCTTGAGCGTCTTGGGTCAATTCATTTTGAGGTAGCTCGGTGGTTTCAACCTGATTATTGCTGCCGTAGCCCAGTTGGTTGACGGTCACCCGCAGCCGATGGGAAAGAAAAATTGCCAACGCACGATAAAAGCGCGACGCAAAACCAATATCTTGACGCAGTTTTGTGGCGAGTCGTTCTCTGGGAATGGAGAGAACAAGGGCATTTTGAGTTGCCGTAACGGTTGCAGACGGCGAACGGGTATCAATGAACGACATTTCGCCAACTACTTCGCCGCTGGAGAGTTTTGCAATTTCACGATCGCCCGTCGCGGCCACGGAGACGCTGAGCGTGCCCTCCAGCAAAATGTAGAGCGTGTCGATCGGCTGTCCTTCACGAATCAGAACGGTGCCTGCAACGACTTCTTGCCGGACGGCTGTTTCAATGACCCAGTCGATATCGTCATCATCCAGTTCACCCAGGATGAACAGAACTTTCTTCATGCGTTTATGCTGCGCCTTGTGCAACCAAAGTAGCTTTTTGCGTCCTGAAGCACTTTGAGTTTATTTACCGTTTTAGCCGAAAAAACAATTGGCTCACCAGGGACGCGTCCAAAACTCTTACTTGAAAATTTGCTTCATGTACCTTGAGAAACCGCGTCAGGTAATTTATGTTACTGCAAAAAGGCTTGCACGGACGTTGCGAAGGCGTGCGGTTGCTCTAGATGAATGACATGTCCGCACATCGGTACTATCCGTAGCTGTGCCATCGGACAGTCATTCGCCATTGCTTGATTGGTGGCACAAAATTTGCGATCGCTCGCTCCTACCAGTAGCAAGAGTGACTGCGTATGGTGGGGCAACCATTCCCACAAAGAGGGTTGTAGTCCTGTACTGAAAAAGCGGAGTGCTTTTGCAAGTTCCAGGGGATTATTTTGCGATCGCCGTGCCTGTAGCTGATCAAAAGCAGGCTGGTGACGCAAGGCTTGAAATAAGGGCTGGCTGTACCAGTGGGATAAAAAGGACGGGAAGTCAGCTTCAAGCTGATCTGCCAAACTGCGATCGTGCTCTAACCGCGCAGTCCGTTCGGCGTCTGTTTTCAAGCCAGGGGAAGCCGACTCCAGCACTACTTTCGGGAAGCGTTGGGGAAAGTGTAGCGCCAGGTAAAGTGCCAATCGTCCACCCATCGAGTAGCCAACTAAAAAGCAGTGCGAAATTTGCAATTGATCGAGCCAGGTGACGATCGCCTTTGCCGTCTGTGGCAGCGTGTACAGCTCAGCATCGCCCTCGACGATCGTCTGACCATGACCGGGCAAATCAACCGTGATGCAACAAAAGTGAGACGCGAGATGAGCGATCGCTGTGTCAAAATCAGCATGATTGCCCATGAACCCGTGCAAAAACAATATGGTTGGTCGATCGCGGCGACCATACATCCTGTAATGGAACTGATACCCCATCGTTTCGCTATTAGCCCCTAGCTGTTTACCGTTGCTCGCCATGCGTTTGACTAATTTACCAGAAGGGCCACAGCAACCGTCACTGCTACAAACCTTGACGCTGGTTACCCAGCCCACTGAGTTTCTAGAACGCTGCGCCCAACGTTATGGCGACACGTTTACAACCAGAGTGCTGGGCTGGCAATCACCACCTGTAGTCTTTACAGGGAATCCAGCCGCGATCGCGCAGATTTTCACCGCTCCAGCAGGCCATTTTGAGTTGGGCAAAGTCACTCACGTCTTTCGACCGCTGACGGGCGATCATTCGCTCATGATGTTGGATGGCGAGCCGCACCAACAGCAACGACAGCTTCTCATGCCGCCGCTGCATGGCGATCGCATGCGCACCTACGGTCAACTCGTTTGTGAGCTAACCCGTCAAGTCATTGCTGACTGGCCCCTGCATCAGCCCTTTTCTATTCGAGAAACAACCTCTGAAATTTCCCTGCGGGTCATCCTGCGCGTTGTGTTTGGCATGACTCCTGGGCCTCGGTACCATCAGCTCAAGCAATTGCTCCATACGCTTTTGGAGTCGGTTACGTCGCCCCTCTACTCCAGCCAGTTTTTCTTTCCTCTACTCCAAAAAGACTTGGGTGGCTGGAGTCCCTGGGGTGCCTTTTTGCGACAACAGCAGCAAATTGATGCGATCGTCTATGCTGAGATCCAGGCGCGGCGATCGCAGTTCGATCCGGCTCGTGAGGATGTGTTGACTCTGCTGCTGGCGGCGCGGGATGAAGCAGGGCAAGGCATGACCGATGAAGAGCTGCGCGATGAACTCATAACGCTACTGCTGTTGGGGCATGAAACGACCGCATCAGCCCTGTCTTGGGCGTTTTACTGGGTACATCAGGAACGATCAGTGCTAAAGCGACTACGACAAGAGCTAAAGCCGTTAGGACACAACCCCAACCCCGATCGACTGGCTCAGCTTCCCTACTTGACGGCAGTCTGCAAAGAATCCCTGCGCGTTTACCCAATCGCGCTTATTTCTCAGCCACGAAAGGTCAAAGAGCCTGTAGAGATTGGACGCTATACGTTTGATTCCGGCACGGTTGTCATTCCCTGCATTTATCTGGCCCATCGTCGCGCTCAAACGTATCCGCAGCCAAACCAGTTTCAACCAGACCGCTTTTTACACCAAAAATTCTCACCATCCGAGTTTCTACCCTTTGGGGGTGGTTCAAGAAGCTGTATTGGAGCAGCTTTTTCGCTCTATGAGATGAAGCTAGTACTGGCAACGATTCTAACCCGATATGAACTAACCGCAATCACTCAAGGAACCGTTAAACCAGAACGGCGGGGCATCACGTTTGTACCGTCCAAGAACTTCCGACTGAGCGCGATCGCTCGTTGCAGCGCCAGTCCGACGGTTGGGGCCAGAGGTTAAGCAGCGCTACTGTTCGATCGACATTCGCCGCTAATCTTCTGGGTCGCCTACCATATTGGGACTGATTAACGTGATGTCAAATTCGTCCGGTGGCACCGTCATAATGGCATCGCGCTTCAGCAAGTAATACTTCGCGCGGACTTGCGGCCCAAAGACCACCTCATCTTCGTTCTCCAGATCGTGTGCTTGAAGCTTGCGTCCATTAATTAACAGCCCATTGGCGCTGGACTTGCCTTTGAGATTGCCGTCTACAATGCGGTAGTAGTAGGTGCCGTTGTCGTTGAGTAGCTGCACCAGCGTCGCATGACGGCGTGAGACAAATTGAGACACGAGACGGATGTCGCATTTTGGGTCTCTACCGATCGAGTACACAGGCCCATCCAGGACAAATTCACGCTGTCCTTTGTCGTCATGGATGATCAAGAGATGGTTTTGGTGCGGTTCTGAAGGCATTGACCGGGCGTAACGTGGTTGAGTTCAAGGGCTGACAAGTGCTGCCTGAAGCCTTTCGAGTAGGCTCGTGCTCCTCTCAGACTAGCTTAGTCGATGCGATGCACAATCAGGCAGTTCGTTACAACGTTAGCAAAAATATCTGCCATCGTAATCTCTATGACGCCTTCCAAAAACCAGAGGGCACGAGGAGCCAGTCTTACAGTGGAAGATAGTCCAATTTTCTGGAGCAAGCCCGATCGAGATTGGACTAAGCTCCCTACACCTGAATCGGTGATCGATACAGGCCCAAAGCACAAGCGCAAGCATCTTGCACCTCGATCATCACACTAGAAACTGCTTCAAAGCCCTCAAAATTCTGGTCGAGGCAGTACTGAGTGCTGAGCATCCGACTTCCTCAGCACTCAGTCCTCAGCACCGTTAAAGCACGCCCTAGTGCCTGATAGCCATACCAGCATCTAGCCCCAAAGACGCTTCCGTCTTAACTTCAAGCGCCGTGAGCGTGACTGCTTTGGAGCTAACGAGTCAAGCAGGTTGAACGTTTGACGCTGCCGGGGAGGGGTATCAGCGTCCAGCATCATGCCTGGGCTAATCAACGTAATATCAAATTCATCGGATGGGACGGTGACCACCGCATCACGATGGCACAAGTAGTAAATGGCCCGGACTTGTGGGCCAAACACCACCTCGTCTTCGTTTTGCAGGTTATGGGTGCGGAGACGGTACCCATTCACCAAAAAGCCGTTTGAACTCCGCCTGCCTTCTAGATCACCGTCTACGATGCGATAGCAAAAGGTGCCATCGCCGTTTGGCAACCGCAACAGAGTGGCATGGCGACGAGAAACAAAGAGAGAGTCAAGGCAGATATCGCAGGACGGATCTCTGCCGATCGAATATTCGGCACCGTCCAGCACAACACCGCGCCGTCCGTTGTCATCTTCAACAATCAGCAAGTGGCTTTGGTAGGGATCTGAAGACATGAGAGGTACCCTAAGAGGCTGCTAGGTTTGCTTGATACAGGCAATGCAAAAAGGCTAACCAACGCTACACCAAGTGATCAGGCATTTTGAGATTGCTTGGCTACAGGGAAGGTGAGATACAGCAACAGGGAATTCGTCACGACGCTAACGGAACTAAGTGCCATCATAGCGCCTGCGGCGGCAGGACTTAGCAAAAGACTGACAGTTGGTAAGAGTAGTCCGGCGGCAAGTGGGATACCCAGAACGTTGTAGGCAAAGGCCCAAAAGAGATTTTGGCGAATTTTGTTAAACGTTGCGTGACTGAGCCGAATCGATTCCACCACATCGGTGAGGCGATCGCGCATCAGCACAATACCTGCGGTTTCAACGGCAACATCAGTACCAGAGTGCAGGGCAATGCCTACATCTGCCTGGGCTAGCGCTGGGGAATCATTAATGCCATCACCAACCATTGCCACACGGTGTCCTTTTGCCTGAAGTTGGGCGATCGCTTGCGCTTTACCCTCTGGTAAGATATCCGCCAAAATTTGCTCTGATCCAAGCTCAAGGGGTTGGGCGATCGCCATTGCCGCCTCTCGCTGGTCGCCCGTCAGCAGCATGACCCTTAACCCCATCCCTTTCAGAGCCGCCACGGTTGTCACCGCATCGGCTCTGAGCGTGTCTGCCACCGCAATTAATCCCACTAGCACACCGTTCACAGCGATATAAACCACTGTTTTGCCTGTTTGCAGCCATGCTTCAGCCTTTACGTTTACCCCTTCCACGGAGACACCCTGCTGTCTGAGCCAGGTTTGCGTGCCGATCGCCACGACTAAAGCCGCTGAATCGTCTGCCAAAGTAACCGTAGCAGCCACGCCCAGACCTGGTGCTGTCACAAAATCCCTTGCCGATAAGAGCGGTAACGCTTGCTGCTGAGCCTGCTGCTGAATCGCGATCGCCAGCGGATGGCGAGTACCGCTTTCGACGCTAGCAGCGAGTTGGAGGAGAAGGGAGGGGGTAAAGGGGCAGGGTGAAGGGGAGGAAGCTGAGGGGGCAGGGGAGGCAGAGGGGGCGGGGGCAGCAAAGGGAATTAAGGCCGTTGAATCTAGTGTCTGACCGCTGACGGCTGAGTTTTGAGTTTTGAGTTCATCCCGAAGCTGAGCGCTGACAGCTGACGGTTGACCGCTTTCAAGCACAAGACAATCGGTGACAACAGGCTTACCCGTGGTCAGAGTGCCTGTTTTGTCAAAAATGATGGTGTCTAGCTGATGGACACGCTCTAATACATCACCCCCTCGAATTAGGAGTCCTCGTTCGGCACCGATGCCAGAGCCAACGAGAATCGCGGTAGGGGTAGCAAGGCCCAGCGCACAGGGGCAAGCAACGACGAGAACGGCGATCGCTAGCTTGAGGCTGAGAACCAGGGGTGAGGGGTGAGGGATGAGGGATGAGGGGTGAGGGATGAGGGATGAAGAAGGAGCCATGGCGTGTCCAGTGTGCATGGCTAGCGCTGAAGTGTGCATGAGCGCATCGCCCCAGAGGTGGCTGCCGACAAAGTACCAGAAGAGAAAGGTCAGCATGGCGATCGCCATCACGCCATAGGTAAAGTAGCCCGCGACTGTATCAGCCAGTTTTTGGATCGGAGCCTTGCGGGTTTGTGCGTCTTCTACCAAAGCTATAATTTGTGCCAGCGTCGTTTCGCTGCCTGTGCGCGTGGCACGGAGGGCGATCGTGCCTGTCTGATTCAGAGTGCCTGCTGTCACCAAAGCTCCAGGTTGCTTCAAAACAGGGAGGGGTTCACCTGTCAGCATCGACTCATCCACCGTTGTTTGACCAACGACCACTTCGCCATCCACAGGAATTTTGTCTCCCGGTAGCACTTGCAGCCATTCGCCTAAGCGGACGCGATCGGCAGGAATTTCGATGAAGTCCGAGGTGTGGGGTGTGGGGTGTGAGGTGTGAGGTGTGGGGTGTAGGGGTTGGAGGCTGTGAACGGGTTCCCCCTGCTTCCCATGCTCCCCTCGCTCCCCTCTTCGCTCCTTCATCAGGCGTGCAATTTTTGGTTGAAGGGCCAGCAATGATTGAAACGCGCTAGCCGCACGATTTCTGGCTTGTTGTTCCAGCGTGCGACCCAGCAGAATGAACCCGACGAGCATAACAGGTTCATCAAAGAAGCACTCCCAGCCAAGCTGAGGCACCAGGAGTGCTACCAGGCTTGTCAGATAGGCCGTGAGCGTTCCCAGGCTCACCAGCGTATTCATGTTGGGTGCGTTACGACGCAAACCATACCAGCCATCCACCACCATCGATCGCCCCGGCACCAGCAGCGCGATCGTCGCGAGTCCGCAGTGAAACCAGATGTTGGTTAAGCCAAGCTGAGTCAACCAGGGCAGACTAAAGCCACTCAACTGGTCAAGATGCCCAATGCCAGAAAAGACTAGTAAGAGTGTGGCGATCGCCAACCGCCAAAGCTGCTGCTGGGATGCTGCCCGCCGTAGTGCTTGCAGATCAAAACGAGCTGCTGTTTGAGGATTGGCAGCATCGAGGGCATGGGGAGAGAGGCGAAGTTGAGATGGAAAGCCTGTTTCAGTCAACGTTTCTGCTAAGACGGACGGCTTAAGGGCACTGTGTTCGTACTCAACCGTTGCCACTTCTGTTGCCAAATTCACCGTTGCGGCTACTACTCCAGGGCATTGCTGCAACGTCTGCTCAACGGTGCGGACACAGCCAGCACACTTCATCCCGCTGACATCCAGGGTGGCAACTTCTAGAGTAGGCGAGGCGATCGACTCGTCGTGATCACGCTCTGACAGAGTAGGTTTGGTAGCGTCTAAAACCAAAGGACAACCTTCCACAAGCATCTACAGGGTTCTCTCTTGAGCGTAGATGAAGTGGAAGGTGATTGGTCAAAAAACATCAACTTTCTTTGGTCGTTGGGTCAGAATGTCTACGTCCTACGGTTCTAGTGTTCTCAAGCATCAAAGCGGAGAGCCTGACCGCGCACGCTTGAGTGGATAGTGCCGCGATCGAATACCACCTGACCCCCGACGATCGTCACGACCGGGAAGCCCGTTAAATGCCAGCCTTCAAACGGACTCCACTTGCATTTAGTTTGTAGCTCCTCGCGCACCACCGGACGATACGTGTCCAAATCAACCAGCACCAGATCGGCATCATAACCAGGGGCGATCGCGCCCTTGTTGGGAATGCGGTAGGCTTTGGCAACAGCGGTAGACATCCAGTTGGCGACTTGAGCAATCGTGCAGCGTCCCTGCACGGCTTGCGTCAGCATCAGCGGTAGCGACGTTTCCACACCCGGCATTCCAGACGGCGAGTTGGGGTAGATCTGGGCTTTTTCCTCTAACGTATGAGGTGCATGATCGGTTGCAATGAAGTCAATCACGCCATCCAATAGCGCTTGCCAGAGCACTGCATTATCGTGGGGCGATCGCAACGGTGGGTTCATTTGCGCCAGTGTGCCGATCGTCTCATAGGCGCTGGTGTTGAGCAAGAGGTGTTGGGGCGTCACTTCTGCTGTCACCCAAGCGGGCTTATCCTGTCGCAGTAGATCTGCTTCTTCGGCAGTGGACATGTGCAGAATATGGAGCCGTCGCTGATATTTTTTAGATAGCTTCAGTGCCAGTTGAGTCGCTTGCAAAGCTGCCAAGTTATCTTGAATTTGCGAATGAATCGCCGGATCGGTGATGCCTGCAAACTGCTGTCGTCGCTCCATAATGCGTGCCTGGTTTTCCGCATGGACGGCAATGAGGCGACTGCCATAGGCAAAAATCTTCTCTAGCCCCTCTTCCTGATCATTCAGCAGTGGCCCATGCATTGACCCCATAAAAATTTTGATGCCTGGAGTGGGGTTCGACTGGAGCAGATCTGGCAGAACCTCTGGCGTTGCGCCGATAAAAAAGCCGTAGTTTACCAGAGACTTTTGAGCCGCGAGTTGCAGTTTGCTATCGAGCGTTGGCTGTGTAGTGGTCAGGGGTTTTGTATTGGGCATTTCCAGGAAAGAGGTCACGCCACCCTTGGCGCAGGCACAGCTTGCTGTGAAAAGATCTTCCTTATGCTCCAGCCCTGGTTCGCGGAAATGCACCTGGGGATCGATCACTCCTGGCAACAAAGTCAAACCGTGTGCGTCTATTTCAAGAGTGCCATCCTCTGGAGAGATAGATGGCAGTAGTGGGTTTGCTTGAGTGGCCGCTACATCAGCACGGGTAACGCGAGCGATCGTCCCGTCGGTGACCTGCACGTCCCCAGTCATAAAGTCGCCGTCGGGCAGCAGTATACGAGCGTGACGGATGATGAGAATAGAATTGGCTACCATACGAATACAAAATGGCTTTTTTACAGCGAGTCGTTCAAAACGAGGGAATCACTTTCATCATGAGCTATATTCCGAAATAAACTGACGGGATGGTTTAAAGTTGCACGTATGTTGTGATGAGTAGTTCGACTGCTTGCATAGCACGGTCAGTCCATTCTCTTTTTTGCTCCAGCTTGCGAATATTTACAGTTGACTCTTTATGACACCAGTACAAGGCAAAGTATCGGGCGAGAAGCCACCACAAAAAACGGCTGAAAACCCCTGGTTAGAGGGACTCAAAACTATTGGTCTGAGTGCGGTTTTAGCGTTTGGCATTCGGACATTCGTAGCGGAAGCACGCTACATTCCGTCAGGCTCTATGCTGCCTACGTTGCAGATTAACGATCGGCTCATCGTCGATAAGCTGGGCTACCACTTCAAAGCTCCTCAGCGAGGCGATATTGTCGTCTTCTCGCCGACTGATACTCTGGAAAAGCAGAACTTCCACGATGCGTTTATCAAGCGCGTTATTGGGCTACCGGGTGACAAGGTTGAAGTCAAAGATGGACGGGTGTTCATCAACGACAAGCCGCTTGATGAGGATTATATTGCAGACCGTCCACAGTATCAGTATGGGCCTGTAACGGTTCCCCAAGGCCAGTATTTGGTGCTGGGCGACAATCGCAACAATAGCTATGACAGCCATTATTGGGGCTTCGTGCCGCGTGACCATATCATTGGTCGAGCCATTGTCCGCTTTTGGCCGATGAATCGTCTGGGCGAGATTACGCCAGAGCCAAACTATAAGTGAAATTTTGAGTTTTGAATTAGGACTCAGGAGCCAGGAGGTTAAAGCTGACGGCTGACCGCTGACGGCTGACCGCTGATCGCTGCTTTTACTCAAAACTCTTATGCCCGCCACGTTCTCACAACACGTCCTGTCACCTCTCGTCCGAGCCACGGTGTATTGGCGGAGAGAGATTTGAGCGATCGCGGTTCTACTGTCCACACCTTTTGCGGATCAAAGAGGGTGAGTTCGGCTGGCTGACCGAGAGCGATCGTAGCGGGTTTTTGCTGCAAGCAGAGTGCGGGTTGCTGGCTGAGACTGCGCCATAAATCCAGAGCTGACCATTTGCCTGTTTCGACTAGTGCCTGCCAAAGTAGTGGCAACGCAAATTCTAGCCCGATCGCGCCAGCCGGAGCTTCTGCAAAAGCAACCGTCTTCTCTTCGTAGGTGTAGGGCGTGTGGTCGATGGCGACTGCGTTAATGATGCCTTCCTTGACTGCCTGAATTAGCGCTTCCTGATCTTCAGGGTTACCCAGCGGTGGAGCGAGGTGCAAACTGGGATCGTAGCTGCCGATTGCCTCACTGTTGAGCAGCAGATGCATCCAGGTAGTGCTGGCAGTCAGCGGCATGCCACGTGCTTTAGCTGCCTGAATCAGCGCCACGCCACGCGCGGTCGAAAGGCGCATCAAGTGAACAGGCGTGCCGATCGCTTCAATACACTCCAACAGTGCGGCTAGCGCTGCTGTTTCTGCGATTACGGGAATACCCGGAAGGCCAAACGTTAGCGAGGCTTGCCCTTCCCGCATGACGCCGTTCCCGCTGAGGGCTGCGTCTGATGCCCATAGCGCGATCGGTTTCGCGACTGGTTTCAAGTATTCCAGCAGGCGACGGATCAACAGCAGATTGGTGAGCGATCGACCATCCGCAAAGCCCACAATGTCTGTCGCCGCCAGTTCACCCAGTTCGGTCATCTGCTGGCCGTGCACATCTAGTGTCAATGCGCCCCAGCAGTAGAGATGGGGAGTGGGGAGTGGGGAGTGGGGAGTGGGGGATGAAGCTCCCCTCAACTCTTGCCATCGCGTCTGCAACCAGGCAACGCTACCTGGATGATCAATGGCGGGTCGCGTATCTGGCAAGATGGCAATGCGCGTAAAGCCACCCGCACTAGCTGCACTGAGAAGGGATTGCAAAGTTTCGCGCTCCTCAAACCCCGGTTCACCTGAGTAGCTGTACAGATCAACCAAACCTGTGCCCAAAATTAACCCCTGGCAGTTCTGCACGGTAGTGTCGCTGGGGTAATCTGTGACTGTATCCTCGATCGCGCTGATAATACTATCTGCAAGCAGCACATCCGCAATGCGATCGGTGCCAGAAACGGGATCAATCACTCGTACTTGTTGAAGTAATTCAGTCGGCATGGGGGAGGGGGAAGGAGAGTTTTGATACCGATTTAAAGAATGGCGGCTACAGATCAATCGGTGGGTAGGGGCAAGGCAATGCCTTGCCCTACAGGATGTGTCGCATTTTCAATTCAAATTGGTATGAGTTTTGAGTTTTGAGTTACGAGTTAAGACAGCTATCAGCCATCAGCGGTCAGTGATCAGCTTTTTAGCCTTTAGCCTTCATCTCTTAGCCTTCATCCCTCATCCCTTGCCTCCCCCCTTCAGCCTAAAGTGCTCCTGCCGCTGTTTTGTCGAAAATGCTGCCTGATAGGTGAATTGTGATGTTCATCGCCATGAGAGCGGGAGGAATATCGGTTGCTTGGGCATAATCGATGACGCTGACAGCTCCGTTTCCCTGCTTGAAATTCCAGAAGTGCTCTGGGCCTAAACCGAGGACGTAGCAGAGAATCGCTTTGTTCACAGCATCGTGGGCAACCACCAACGTTGTGCCTGGGTTTGGTCGGCTGGCAGCGGTTTGCACGATGTGATCCCACGCCGCGATCGCCCGTTCCCATACCTGCTGGAGGTTCTCGCCTTCGGGCATTTGCACGGTTTCGGGCGATCGTTGCCACTGGTGCAGGGTGCCGGGATATTCGGCTTCAATGTCAGCTTCGAGCTTGCCTTCCCAAAGTCCGTGGCTGATCTCTTTCAGGTTATCCTCCAGGTCTAAGAACACATCCGGATGGTGTTGCAGGATGAGTTCTGCCGTCTCTTTAGGGCGCAGCATGGGACTGGTCACGGCATAATCAATGGCGATCGTCTTGAGAAACTCGGCAGCCTGTTGCGATTGTGCCCGTCCATTTTCGTTAAGTGGCACATCGATCTGTCCCTGAAAGCGCTTTTGACGGTTCCAATCCGTTTCGCCGTGGCGCACCAGTAGAAAGCGGGGTCCTTGCTGCCCTTTCTTGGGCTTCGGCAATCGTTCACCCAAATGAGCGGTCAGGTTGAGGGATTCGATTTGCACCGATTCGCCGAAACTACCCGCAAAGTTCAAAACGCTGATACCGCAGTTGGACTGATGCACCGCCTGATAGCGATCGCTCGACAGCCCGATCGCGGTACTGATGAGTGCCCGATTAATGCCGCTGTGAGCGACCAGAAGGACAGTTTGCCCTTCATGATGAGGCAACATGTCGCGCCAAAAGGCTTCCGCTTGTTCAAACAGCGCTGGCACTGGGTAGTAGTCCGTTGCCCCATCCGCTCCAGGAAGGAACATTTTCAGCTTATGAGGCTGGGTTTGCCAGTCACGGTAACCCTCAGGATCTTGCTGCGCCACATCGGTAAACAACATGCCTTCCCACGCCACCAAATTAACTTCTTTGAGCTTATCTGTGGTTTTTAGCGGGGTTGCAGGTGGTGTTTTGAGTTGAGCCAGGATGCGATCGGCCGTATCTTTTGCCCGCCGTAAAGGGCTGCAATACACCGCATCAAAAGACAACGCGCTGAGGGCAGCACCTACCTGATTAGCAGATTGTTGGCCTGCTTCGGTCAGGGTCGATTTATCACCGTGACCCTGCACGCGGCGTTCAACATTAAAGCTACTCTCGCCGTGACGAACGAGAATGATGCGGGTAGTCAGGGCTTTGTCCTCCTAGTGAAAGTTGTTGGTTGTTAGTTGTTAGAAGGCAGAAGGGGGAGGGACGAAGGCTAAAGGATAAGGGATGAAGAAGGGGATGAAGGCTAAAAAGCTTGCCGCTGACCGCTCCATCAACTCAAAACTCGTAACTCAAAACTCAAAACTTTCTTTTCTCCTCTCTCCTGACGAATTTTACCCTGTCTGGCGCACAGCCTTGGCGCTATCTAAGCGACAATCGTTCTACGGGATCTGTGATTTCCGGTTGCAGTGCAAACGTTTTAGTCGGTTTTAGCTGATCGCTGACGGCCGACCGCTTATCGCTTTGGAGGGTTCATGACAATTAAGCGGGCCGTTCTGGTGATTTTGACATTGTTGGCGATCGCCCTCATTGGTCAAGATCTGCTAGCAAGCTGGAGCCAGCCCCAGTTTCAGAGCCGTCTAGAACTGTATCAAACGAATCTGGTACTGCAAGCAACGGAATGGCAAGGAGACGACCCCGGCTTAGCGTCAGTGCGTAATGGCATCATTGGTAGCGAACCGTTGCAGAGTGCCACAAAACAGTATGAAGAGTTGCGGCAATCGGCGCAAAAGAATCTCGATCGTACCCAAACGCTGCTTGCTTCACCGACTGGAGACCCTTCCCTCAAAACGACGAAACCAAAGCTAGAGCGGTTGATTACCGAGCTAGACCTCAGATTGGGGCTGCTTCAGGCGCAGCAGGGACAGCGAGAGGTCGCTCAAAAGACTTGGGCAGGTATCATACAGCATACGGATGGTAACACGAGGCTGGAACCGTTGAGCAAAACGGCGAGTGTACTGGCAGGCTTATGGAGTGTGCCCCCGCGGCTGGTGCCTGATGCAGAACCGTTGCTGAAGCAAAATTTGGATAGCTGGTTTCGGTATCGATCGCGGCTCCAACTGTATCAACTGCAACAGCGACAGGAGGCTTTAACCGATCTGCGATCGCAACAGCAGGTAGTAGCGGAACGTGCCTTAACGAATCTGGCGATCGTGGGTGGTATTCCTACCATTAGTTGCCTGATTGGAGTTGGGATTTTACTCTTCCTTGTAGGGCAATGGATAGTGCGACGTAAGCAGTCCCTCCTCGCTCCAGAAAGCATTGCTGCCTGGACAGTACCCTGGAATGGCGAGATCGTTTGGCAGGTTTTGATTTTTGGCTTCTTCCTCGTTGGTCAGATCTTGCTGCCACTGGGGTTGGGGTTTGTACAGCAGGCATCGGGCTTCAATCCTGCGACCTTGGGCGAACGTGCCAGGGCCTTTTACATCCTGGTAAATTATTTACTGTTGGCGGCTGGTGGCTTAGTCGTGATGTATTTTTCCATCAAAGCTTTTCTACCGCTACCGGAAGGTTGGTTTCAACTCAGGCTGCGGAGCAAATGGGTTTTATGGGGCATTGGTGGCTACTTTGCAGCACTGCCGTTAGTCATTCTCATTTCGTTGGTCAACCAAAAAATCTGGCAAGGACAGGGTGGCAGTAACCCCATTTTGCCGATCGCCTTGGAAGGAAAAGATAACGGTGCCCTGATCTTATTCTTTGTCACCGCCGCGATCGCCGCGCCCATTTTTGAAGAAATCCTATTTCGCGGCTTCTTATTGCCTTCGCTCACTCGTTATATGCCCGTTTGGGGTGCGATCGTCCTCAGCAGTTTTATCTTTGCGCTAGCGCACCTGAGCCTTTCAGAGGTGCTGCCATTGATGGTGTTGGGCATAGTGTTAGGCTTTGTGTACTCGCGATCGCGCAATCTGCTCTCGTCGATGCTGCTGCACAGCCTTTGGAACAGCGGCACCCTACTTAGCTTATTTGTGTTGGGCAGCAGCGCCCAGTAGAACAAAGACCTTAAGAAAAGAATGAGTTTTAGTTGGCTACAGATGACTTGGTGTGGATTATAGCGACTTTGGTCAGCTTTTCTGCTTAGAGTGGAGTGTTGCTAGCGCTTAAAGTACTCGGAGAAGGCCGTTGACGGTGCTAAAGCCAACCACGTCCAAGAGAACGCTTAGAAAGACGCGATCGATCTTGCAAAAGGGGTCGATCGTGCCTTCTGTGCCGCTAAGTGCTTACCATAGAGGCAGTCAATTACATTGAGACCTTAGCGATGCGACTACTCCATACCATGCTCCGCGTTGGCAATTTGGACGAATCCCTCAAGTTCTATTGCGATGTGCTGGGTATGAAATTACTACGGCGCAAGGATTATCCCGGTGGCGAATTTACGCTGGCCTTTGTTGGCTATGGCGAAGAGGCCGACCACACCGTTTTGGAACTTACCTATAACTGGGGCACAGAGACCTACAACCTGGGCGATGGCTACGGTCATATTGCGATCGGCGTAGAGGATATCTATGCCACCTGTGAAGCCATTCGCGATCGGGGCGGTAAAGTGACCCGCGAACCCGGCCCTATGAAACATGGTTCCACCGTCATTGCGTTTGTCGAAGATCCCAACGGCTACAAGATTGAGCTGATTCAACTCAGCAGCAATCAGGCAACTTCAGCGCCACAGCAGCCCCAGACGGCAAGTGTTTAAGGGCAGGGAATAGAGAGTGGGGAGCAGGGAGTGCGCTAAAGAACAACTCAAAACTCAAAACTCCTAACTTTCTTACCCCTCCCACCTCACCCCTCCCACCTCACCCCCTACCCCTCATTACCGTGTAAACTCCTGATAGGGTTGAGCCAGAGCTGTCTTTGTATACAGGCAGACCTTGGAAACCGTGTGAGGAGTGCAGTGTGAGCAAAAAACGTTGGTTGGCTGGAGGATTGAGCAGTCTGGGAATGCTTTGCCAGGTTTTACCTGGAGAGGCAGTACCCGTGCAAAGCGCTAGCTCTGTCAACCCAGCAGTGACTCCAAACGTTACGGAGCCACTAGATGAAGGCGCTGGGTCGCGCTGTGCCACCATCCCACAACAGGTTCGACCTGATGTTCTGGAAGCGGCTTGCGAATCCACATCCGATCGCTCAATGGCGCAGGTGCGATCGGTCAACGAACTCAGCGACGTACGCCCCACTGATTGGGCTTATCAAATATTACAGTCGCTTTCTGAACGCTATGGCGTGGCGATCGGCTATCCCGATGGCACCTTTCGGGGAAACCAGGCGCTCACCCGCAACGAATTTGCCGCTGCACTGTCCCGCGTACTCGACGAAATCACCCAGCAGTTTGCGATCAGTCAGGGCAATGTTGCCCAACTGCAAGAAGACTTTGCCACGCTCAAACAGCTTCAGGCATCCTATGGCACGATCGCCGCTGACTTGCGCGATCGCTCTGATCAGCTAGATAAGCAGATTACAACGCTTGAACAACAGCGCTTTTCGGCCACCACAAAGCTCGTCGGGCAGACTGTGATCGGGCTAACGAACGGTTCCAACAGCCGCAGCACCGTTCTCTTTCGTACCCGCTTAGATTTGCTGGCGAGCTTTGCACCCAACAGTTTGCTTCGCACACAGCTAGAAGTGGGCAACAACGGCAACGACGCGATCGGTCGGGTACATGAGCGAGGGCAGAATCTGCTAGGCACAGCAGGCTTACTAGCAGATGGCGGCGGCTTAGATTACGTCAGGGTAGATAACAGTGTGCGCTTGAGCAAGCTGTACTACACCTTTCAACCTGCTGCTGGCTTTGAGTTAACCGTAGGCGCACGCATTTCACCACGAGACTTTATCGATGACAACCGCTTTGCCAACGACTCGACTAAAAATTTCTCCTCCAGCTTTTTCACCAACAACCCGCTGATTGTCCAAAACCAGATCGATCGCCCTGGTGGAGCCGGAGCCGTCCTCACCTGGAAACCTGAGCGCTTACCGCTGATTGTGCGAGCGCTCTACGTCGCTGCCGATGCCGAGCGACCTAATGGGGGCATTATAGAAGGCGGCTTGTTTGGCGATCGCAACCAGGGCAGCCTGGAAGTGGAGTATGACTTCACCAAAAACATTGTGACTCGGTTGCAGTTCACCAAAGCAACGGTGAATAACGTCGATATTTTTGCGGGCGGCCTTAACGCTGAATGGGCGCTTAATCGAGATTTTGCGGTCTTTGGTCGCTTTGCGATCGGCAGCTACAAAGGCTTCAATCCACTGCTCAACCAGAATTTAGACCTCAACCCCAAAAGTTGGTCGATCGGGTTTGTGGCACGGCGGTTGTTCGTTCCTGGCTCTACGGCTGGCGTCGCGATCGGGCAACCCTTTGTCGAAAAAGACCTCGGTGATGCCACCCAAACAAACTTTGAAATGTTTTACAGCTTTCTGCTCAACGACAGCATTAGTGTGACACCCGCCCTCACCGTGGTCAGCAACCCCAACAACCGCGATCGCGGTACGATCTTTGAATGGCTGCTGCGGCTGGTGTATTCGTTTTGAAATAGCTATTCTCGCTATACTGAAAACGCTGGTATACGCATTTCTACTCATATTCCTTAGACTCCAACATGCAGCCCACCGACCCGAATAAGTTCACCGACAAAGCATGGGAAGCGATCGTACAGGCCCAGGACGTTGTTCGCCGCTACAAACAACAACAACTGGAAGTCGAGCACCTGATTATCACTTTGCTGGAACAAAAAGATGGTCTGGCGACGAAGGTATTGACTAAGGCAGGTGTAGATACTGCACGCCTGTGGCAGCAAATTGAGGATTTTGTGCGACGACAGCCCAAAGTGCCCAGCAACGAGCAGCTTTATCTCGGTCGCAACCTGGATATCATGCTCGATCGTGCCGACGAAGCGCGGGAAGACTGGGACGATGAATTCATTTCAGTCGAACATTTGCTGCTGGGATTTGCCACCGATTCGCGCCTAGGCTTGCGGCTCTTGCGCGGCTTTAATGTGGATACCAAGCAGCTAGAAACGGTGATTCTTGAGGTGCGCGGTAGCCAAAAAGTCACAGATCAAAATCCCGAAAACCGCTACGCAGCACTGGAAAAATATGGGCAAGACCTGACCGAAAAGGCAAGAGCAGGCAAAACCGATCCGGTGATTGGTCGGGATGAAGAAATCCGCCGCGTGGTGCGAGTCCTGTCTCGACGCACGAAAAATAATCCCGTGTTGATTGGTGAACCAGGTGTGGGCAAAACCGCGATCGTCGAAGCGCTGGCCCAACGCATTGTGAACGGCGATGTCCCCGAATCGCTCAAAAATCGACAGTTGATTTCCCTGGATATGGGGTCACTGCTGGCAGGCGCAAAGTATCGCGGTGATTTCGAGGAACGGCTGCGATCAATCCTCAAAGAAGTCATTCACTCTGATGGACAGATCGTACTGTTCATCGACGAAATCCATCAGGTGGTGGGGGCGGGTGCCACTCAGGGCGCAATGGATGCGGGTAATCTGCTCAAACCTTTGCTGGCTCGCGGCGAGTTGCGCTGTATTGGTGCCACCACACTGGATGAATACCGCAAATACATTGAAAAAGATGCGGCCTTGGAACGGCGCTTCCAGCAGGTGCTGGTCGATCAGCCCAGTGTGGAAGATGCCATCTCCATCCTGCGAGGACTCAAAGAACGCTACGAAGTGCATCACGGGGTCAAAATTACGGACTCGGCTCTGGTGGCGGCGGCTACGCTGTCTTCGCGCTACATTGCCGATCGCTTCCTCCCAGACAAAGCGATCGACCTGATCGACGAAGCTGCCGCTAATTTGAAAATGGAGATCACCTCCAAGCCTGCCGAACTGGAGATGTACGATCGGCGCATCATGCAGCTTGAGATGGAAACGCTGTCGTTAGAAACTGAGAAGCAAAATCCTGGCAACCGCTTCGGTGCGGGTCGTTCTGCCCAGGATCGGCTCGATCGCATTGAGCAAGAGATGGCTCAGTTGCTGGATAAGCAAGAAGAGTTGAATTCCCATTGGCAAAACGAAAAACGTTTGCTGGACGGCATTAACGCCAAGAAAGAAGAAGAAGAGCAAATCGAACTGCAAATTCAACAGTTGAAACGAGAGGCCGACCTGGCAAAAGCCAGCGAAGAGTACGAACGCAACGCCAAACTCAAGAAAGCCAGCGAACTGTCCTACGCCGTGCTGCCCCGCATTCGGGATGAACGCAGCGCCTATGAAGCCCAACTTCGCGTGATTCAGGCAGACGGGGGTGCCCTCCTGCGCGAACAAGTCACTGAGTCTGACATCGCCGAAATTGTGGCCAACTGGACGGGCATTCCCGTCAATCGCCTGCTGGAAACCGAGCGTCAAAAGCTGCTTCAGCTAGAACGGCATCTCCATCAGCGCGTCGTTGGGCAAACTGAAGCGGTCGAAGCAGTCGCGGCTGCGATTCGTCGTGCCCGTGCGGGCATGAAAGATCCTGGACGACCGATCGGCTCGTTTCTCTTTTTGGGACCCACTGGCGTCGGTAAAACAGAACTTGCCCGCGCCCTTGCCCATTCCCTCTTTGATGCTGACGATGCCATCATCCGGCTGGATATGTCCGAATACATGGACAAAAGCTCTGTAATGCGCATCATCGGTGCCCCCCCCGGCTACGTTGGTTACGAAGAAGGGGGTCAGCTCACTGAATCTGTCCGCCGCAAACCCTATTCGGTTGTGCTGCTAGATGAGGTCGAAAAGGCACACCCCGATGTGTTCAACGTCTTGCTGCAAGTGCTGGACGATGGACGCATTACCGATGGACAGGGACGCACAACCGACTTTCGCAACACCGTCATCGTGATGACAAGCAACATCGGCAGCGATCACATTCTCGATTTGTCCGGCGACGATGACCGTTATGAAGAAATGCAGCAGCGCGTTTTGGATGCACTGCGATCGCACTTCCGTCCCGAATTTCTCAATCGCGTGGATGACATCATCATCTTCCACACCCTCACCCGCAATGAACTGAGCCAGATTGTGCGCCTCCAACTCAACCGCATTCAGTCCTTACTGGCTGATCAAAAGCTGACGCTGGAGCTCACAACGGCTGCCCAAGACTACATTGCCGCATCAGGCTACAATCCTGCCTATGGCGCTCGTCCGCTCAAGCGAGCCATTCAACGCCAACTGCAAAACCCGATCGCTACTAAAATTCTCGAAAACACCTTTGCCGAAGGCGACACCATCCTCATCGATCTGGTGGATGGCGCGTTGACCTTTGAAAAGAAGCTCATAGCACCGGACGATGAACTCTCAGCCTGATTACTGCTGCACATTGCAGGTTAGATTGCTTTGCGGGCAGCAAGGATGAGAAAAAGCGGAATACGCTTGCGTCGCTCATAGGTTTGCAGATCCTGAAAGTGGTGGCGCTGTGGACGGGCTTCACGCAGATGCTCAAGCTGGAACCCAATTGTTTGCAGCAAGTAAAAATAGTCCTCAACCGTGCGATGGTATTTTTGTACAATGTCACCCATCCAGTAAGTCACCCGTACTCCAGTCGAGAAGTAGTCGTCCACAACCCAATCTTGGCGGCGCGTTTCAGCAGACCACCCGCGATCGCAGGACGTAATGACCGGGTGTTCAACCGAAAAGACAAACTGTCCTCCGGCAGCCAGTGTTTGGAAGATATGGGTGAAGACTGGCACAAGATCAGCAACATAATGAAGTGCCAATCTTGACAGCACCAGATCAAAGGCTTCCGGTGGATAGACCCAGGCTTCGATCGTTTGTTGGATAACGTGACCGGATGTGCCAGTGAGTGTTTGGATGGCAGCTTCAACCATCCGCTTTGATCCTTCGACACCCGTATAGCTTGCCGCTCCTTGCTGTAGGAATTCTTTCCCAATCATGGCACGACCGCAGCCAAGATCCAGAATGCGTTTGTTGGCAACTGGGTCAACAAGCTCCAGAATGACAGGCTTTTCCAGCGTGTCGTTAGCCGTGTCTACGCGTTGGCGATGACGCTGATAAGTTGCAAACACCGCTTCGTCATCGTAGAAATCTGGGCCTGTTTTGCTCACGGCAGTGTCCCTCTCTCGCTTGCTCGCTCATCCAATGCACATAGGAACACTACCGCTCAGCCGCTAAGGGGGCAGTTTACACCCCTCACTCCAGTCCCAGCTCTCTTTTCAGCAGTTCGATCGACTTTGTGACGATAAAGTTCTCACAACAAATAAGCTGTGGGGGACGAATGAGATCTTCCCTGGCAGCAGAAATAGCGGCTTTGACAGTCGCGCAGCTTGCCCGATCGCTAATGATCGTTTGCGCACTCCGCACGATCGCCCCCAACTTATAGCTGTCTCCAACTTGAGCCGTCATCACCAGCAACTCATCGCCCCGCAAACTGTGAATAATGACCTCTGCCACACCTACCGTGCCCGAACTGAGGCTCACCACCCCAATACAGGTGCCCTTTGTCAGGCGCTTGATGAGCTTAATCTCAGAATCAAAGTCATAAATATCGACGGGAATCACCCGCACTGACTTAGGAGCCGCGATCGCCTCTGCTTGAGCAATAAAGTACCGACTTGTCACCACTGTCCCAGAGCGAGTTTGATCCAGAATTTGATCCAACTCTTCGATCGGCACAAGCTGCACAGGAATATTCAACGCCCGTTCCAGTTCGCGGACGATCACTTCACCCGCCCCAATGTCATGAGTAGGAGCTGTCACCAACACTTGAGCACTACAGCGCAGTCGCCAATCAATTTCGGCTAAAAATAACTCGCGCGCCTGATTCAACGAGCAGCCATGCTTTAACAACTCGTCTAGACTGTTCTGCACCACCTTGTACGCCTCTGGATGCTGATCCAGAATGGGCGATCGCACTTTGGCAACGTCCTCATGGGTTTGATCCCGAACATAAATGCCCGAACCAGCCTGAGCATCAACCACACCCGCTTCTTCGAGCTGACGATACACCTTACTAATGGTATTGCGATGTAGTCCCGTTTGCATTGCCAATTGACGCGTACTGGGTAAGCGGTGTCCCGGTGGATATTGGCGAGAGGCAATCGCAAACAGAATCTGGTTGTAAAGCTGTGTCGATGCCGGAATATCACTCTCCGTCTGAATATGAAACTGAACCATGCAAGAGCCTCCACGCGCTCTAATGAAGCGTTTAACGGTGCACGCAGTCGGGAATCACACATCTTCTACTCCATCTTAGATGCAGCAACCCCGAACCAGCGTTGTTTTCAATCTTTATAGGAACTAACAGTTTGCCACCATCAAAAATCCTTCACTCATCAGGGGGCAACCTAAAATTTGTAAGACTGGGAACACGATGTGACGATCTCACAACATCATTCGTCGATGCTTGCGATATTCAGGAATCTGTGGCAACTTCTGAGAGGGAAATTAACCTTGGCTCAATAGGTGTTGCGGGGAGGTAAAACGAGGAAGCATAGACTAAGATGCTTCCAATCGGAAGCACTCCATTTACTACCATGCTGAACCTGAACTTAACGCATCTGATGGACGATGCCAAATG
>JAESFU010000459.1_pt1 | contig 22112 bp, 14 predicted proteins | sample 9269461 | NCBI WGS metagenome assembly JAESFU01 (sample SAMN14502556, study PRJNA617107) | algae metagenome | isolation source: Stenomitos rutilans HA7619-LM2 and co-occurring heterotrophs from cave walls | place: USA: Waikapalae cave, Hawaii | collected 2009-07-28
TCCTCCTCAGCGTCGCCATCAGCCTCCTCGCTGCATACGCAGGCGCTGCACTCGCCACCAAGCTCTTCCCTGCAGCACCAACCACCTGATCACCACGCCATCGGGCGCGATGCCCCGATGCCTTGCTCCCCAGTGCCGAGTGCCCAATGCCCAGTGCCTTGCCTTCCTTTGCTACTGGGTGCCCTGCTCCGCTGCTCTGAGCGGGGCAGGCTACTTCCCTCTACTCACTCTCTCCGTGCCTTTCCGCCTTCCCCCAGTGCCCAGTCCCCAATCCCCAGTGTCTTTCCCCCTCTCCTATCCTCCCCCCATGCGAACCTCACTCCCCGCACTCCTCTTCATCACCGCACTCACTGCATCCGGCTGCAACTACTTTGGTGGTTCTGGCGGCAACAACAGCGGCGGCGGTAATAACAGTGGCGGTGGCAACACCGGCGGCGGAAACTCCGGCGGTGGCAGCTCAGGCAACTCAACTGCAGTCAAGTACTCCGGCCACGTCAAGGGCACCGTGACCTTCCGCGAGAAGATCATGCTCCCGCCCGAGTGTCAGGTCACCGTGCAGGTCATTGATGTCTCACGTGCGGACGCCAAGGCGCAGGTCATCGGCGAGCAGCGTTTCAACACCGGCGGCAAGGGCCCCCCGTACGCCTTCGATGTGACCTACGACCCGCAGGCCATCTCTCCGCAGAACACCTACCACGTCCGCGCAGAGATCACGCTCCGCGGCAGCAAGCGCTTCACATCAACCACCGCCATCTCCGTCATCACCCAAAACGCCCCACAAACTGCCGAAATCCTCGTCCAGGCCGTCAGGCAGTAAACAGCGATCCGCTTGAGAATCTGTTTTTTGCTGTGCCAGCAGCGAGCGGCTACCTGTACTTCCTACCGCGCCGTCCATTCGTAGAGTCCGCAGCCTGCAGTCCGCCGTCTGCTATTCAGACTTCCTGCGGTACCGGCCTGGCCTTGATCACCTTCGCAGGGTTCCCTGCAACGATCGTCGCCTCCGGCACGTTCTTCGTCACGACCGAGCTCGCGCCCACGATCGCGTTGTGACCCACGACCACGCCCGGCCCGATGAACGCCCCTGCACAGACCCACACGCCATCACCCACGACGATGGTGGGGCGGATCAACGGCAGATCGGTCCGCATGTAATCATGCGTCCCTGCACACAGCCACGACCGCTGCGAAACCGTCGTGTGATTCCCAATTCTGATCCAGCCCAGGTTGTAGATCTCAACATCCTCTGCAAGTGTCGACCATTCACCAATCTCAAGCAGCCACGGGTGCTTGATCTTCGTCGTGTTCTTGGTGTTGGAGGTGTTGGTGAGCGATGCGCCAAACGCACGCAGCCAGAACCGGCGCCACCGGTGCGCGCGCCGAAAGCTGTAACGGATCAAGGACGCCTGGACCAGCTCCCAGAGAAAACGCCTGACATACTCCTTCAGCGGGTACGGCGCACCCGCGGTCTTGTCGATCCGCTGATACAGCGTTGAAGGAGGCTCAAGGCGGGGTGGTGGTGGGGCGCTCTGGACAGCCATGCAGGTTTCTCGTCGGTTGTTCGGTGGGCGGACCTTCAGTCGGTGTGCGTACGGCGATCAACTTGAAGCCTCTGCCCCGACTCTTGGTGAGACCAGGCCCGATTCTGCCGATGCAATACGCTGCCCACCACCGGACCGTGCGCGAAACGTTTGTTTCGTGCTCGGTCATGCGGTCTGTGTTATTGGACGCGCTTACCCTAGGCCAGAACCCTCACCGATTCCTTCCACGACGCACCCGACACGACCTGCATGAAGATCCTTCACTACATCGAGGAGCTCAACCTCAAATCCGGCGGACCCGTTCGTGCGGTCCTCGATCTCTCGCGCCTCACGTGCGAAGCCGGACACCAGGTCACCATCCTCTCGCCCGATGTCACCGACTCGCCCAAGGAATGGCTCACGCCGCCAACAGCAGGCGAGATGCGCCCGTACGTCGTCAAGGTCCCGCCCTGCTCCGGCCGCGGCAAGCTCTTCCCTTTCCCCGTCGTTGAATCCATCCGCCGCGACCACATCGCGACGCACGATCTCCTCCACGTCCACGGCATGTGGGCGCCATCCAACGTCCAGCTCACCGGTGCTGCGTATCGCGCGGGCGTTCCATACATCCTGAGCCTCCGAGGAATGCTCGACGACTGGCCCATGTCGCAGCGCAGGCTCAAGAAGCAGCTCTTCCTCGCGATCGCAGGCCGCAGGATGCTCCACCGCGCTGCATTCGTCCACTGCACTGCAGAGGGCGAACACCAGCAGTCCCGCAAGTGGTTCCCCAAGGGCCGCGGTCGCGTCATTCCAAACCTTCTCAACCTCGAGCCCTTCCGCAATTCGCCCGGCCCAGAGCTTGCAAAGAACCGGTTCAGCTCGATGGCCAGCGGCCATCCAAACATCCTCTTCCTCAGCCGCGTCCACTACAAGAAGGGCGTCGAGCACTTCATCAAGGCTGCAGGTCTCCTCCGCGATCGCGGTGTCATGTGCAACTGGCTCGTCGCGGGCGATGGCGATGCGGACTACATGCAGTCGCTCAAGAAGCTCGCGACCGACCTCAAGCTTGAAGATCGCGTTCATTTCCTCGGCATGGTCACAGGTCAGGACAAGATCTCGCTCTTTGAAGCGTCGGATCTCTTCCTCCTTCCGACCAGCCAGGAGAACTTCGGCTTTGCCCTCGTCGAGGCGATGGCTGCAGGCGTCCCCGTCATGACCACCAAGGGCGTCGATCTCTGGCCCGAGATGCAGGCCTGCGGCGGCGCGGTGATCGTCGATCAGGACGCAACCATCATCGCAAGCGAAGTCGAAAAGCTCATCAAGGACCAGTCTCATCTCAAGGAGATGGGCCACAAAGCGCGCAAATGGGTCTTCGACAATCTCCACGAGCAGGCCGTGATCAGCCAGTTCGTCGCGACCTACGCCGATTCGATCTCAGAGCGAACCGGCGTGCCTATCGCTGAACTCCGTCGCGGCGGGTCGCCCGTGGAGGGCTCCCTCGCGGGAAAACCTGAACGGTCGGGGAAGGCTTCTGCCAGCCCCGACCGCACTCAAAACAAGCCCCGCATCATCCACTACCTTCCGCACTTCCGCCTCGAGCAGGGCGGCGTGGTCCGTGCAGTCCTTGATCTGTGCGATAGCCTCGCGCGCGAAGGCGCGGATGTCACCATCCTCACCGAAGACCACACCGACTGCCCGCCCACCTGGAAGAGCGGCGAGCCCGGAACCCCGCGCATCGTGATGGTCCGCCATTCGCGCGGTGCAAACCCCGTCCTCCGCCCGTGGTCGATGACCATCGCGCGCAAGGCCATCACTGCTGCAGATGTCCTCCATCTCCACGGCGTCTGGACCCCTGCAAACCTCCAGATGGCCTCCGTCTCGATCGATTTCAAGATCCCCTACGTCATCAGCGCCCACGGCATGCTGGATGACTGGTCGATGTCGCAGAAGCGCCCCAAGAAGCTCTTCCACTGGTTCCTCTACGGCAAGAACCTCCTCAACAACGCTGCATTCGTCCACTGCACCGCCCAGGCAGAGCTCGACCAGGCCCGCAAGTGGTTCCCGCTCGGCAGAGGCATGGTCGTCCCGCTCGTCTTTGACTTCGCCCCCTTCGAGAACCTCCCCGGCGACGCACCTGCTCTCGCCAAGTTCCCCGAGATCAACACCTCGCGCGTCAATCTCCTCTACCTCAGCAGGGTGAACTACAAGAAGGGCCCCGACGTCCTCATCCACACTGCAGCAAAGCTCGCCCGCGAAGGTGTCGACTTTGACCTCCTCATCGCAGGCCCCGGCGACCCGCCCGAATACCTCGAAGAGATGAAACGCCTCGCCCAGCGAGAAGGCATCGCAGACCGCACCCGCTTCCTCGGCCACGTCTCAGGCCCCGCCAAGCTCTCGCTCTACGAGCTCGCCGACGTCTTTGTCCTCCCCACGAGCCAGGAGAACTTCGGCTTCGTGTTCTTTGAAGCCCTCGCCTGCGGAACTGCAGTCGTCACCACGCCTGGCGTCGATGTCTGGCGCGAGCTCGAAGCCAGCGGCGGCTCGGTCATCGTCGAGCGCTCTGCAGACGCAGTCGCGACCGCGCTCCGCCCGCTCCTGACGGATCCCCCGAAGCTCGCCGCGATGGGTTCCTCGGGCCGTACATGGGTCGGGCGCGAACTCAACGCACACGCAATCCTTGCGCGTTTCAGGAAAATGTACGGGGAGGCTGCAAAGCCCTGAGCCCATCAACTCCCCATCCGCGCCGTGCAATCCGCACAGCCTGTGCAGATTCCGCCCCCAAGCGCCGATGACCATTGCTGACACCAAGGTGCGAACCGCTCCCGACCGGGACGCGTACCCTGTTGCAGACTCGACGGGTTCAGACTCTCTCTCTATTTGCAGGACACCATTTCGCGTGCAGACACTGGTCGTCATCCTTTCGGTCGCCACCATCGTGGCCCTCGTCGGCCAGATGCTCTGGGACCATTTCCGCCAGCGTGTCGACCTCCTCAGCGCGCGCAACGTCTTCTACCTGGGCCTCATCAACTTCCAGCTCTTCCCGATCTCCGTCGCCCTGAGTGTTGATTCGTACATGCGAAAGCTCGCCCCCGGCGATCCCGCAACCGCGGGCATGATCTTCATTGCCATCACCTGGCTCTTCCTCCTCATCTTCAACATCGTCTATAAGGCAGGCTGGTTGGCCGAGTCCTTGTCCTCCATGGTCAAGACCCGGTTCCCCGTCCCTGCTCCCGGCGCGCTCCTCACCATCGCGGTCGTCTTCTTCATCCTCGGCGCCGTCAACCGCGTCTTCCTGATGCACGTCCCGATTATCAACTCGCTCGCCGCGATCTTCTCGATCGGCTTCCTCTGTGCTGCTTCCGGTTGCGCCATCTGGGCATGGCTCCCGCGCTTCTGGAACCCCGTCTACGCACTCCCTGCGATCGTCATCATCATCCTCAGCATGCTCCTGGCGATGCACCTGAGCTTCGGTCGCCGAGACCTCCTCAGCATCATCCTCGCCTGCGTGTGGTGTGCCTATTGGGGTTATCTCAGGCAGCGCGGCAACACCACCCTCTTCATCCGCCTCGGCTCGATCAGCGCGGTCGGCATCGTTTTCCTCGCAGTGCTCTCCGCCACGCGCGGTGAAGGCGGCGAGCTGCGCAGCGTGGGCCAGATCATGGGCCAGTTCAGCCCCCAGGAGATCCGTGCAGGTATCGAGCACATGGCCAAGGTCCAGGACTCGGGCCCTGTCTCCCTGTGGGTCATCGATACCCGCCCTGACTCTTACCCCTACGACACGCTGCACTCGCTCTGGTACACGATCACCCAGCCGATCCCCCGCGTGATCTTCGAGAACAAGCCCAACGCTCTGGGCATGGACATCGTTACGCAGGCAGGCGTCCGGAATCTCGCCCGCGGCTTCAGCTACGGCCCCGGTCTCGCGGGCCACATCGCCAACGACAATCCGTACCTCGCTCTACCGATTTACGCCGTCTTCTTCGGAATTGGTTTTGCGTTCCTCGATCGTACATGCCGCAAGCACATGATGAACCCGTTCGTCGTGGTCTGCCTCGGCACCGGCCTTGGCGAAATGATGGCCATTCCCCGCGGAGAACTGGGCCTTTTCGTCTTCCGTTTCGTCCTGATGTTCCTCACTGCCTGGGCAGGCATGTGGTTCATCGTCAAGCTCCTGATCGCCGCAGGCATGACCCTCACCGACCCCACCTTGGCCCAGTCCGAGGAAGAATGGAGCGATGAGGATGAGCTACCCGAGAATGATTCTCACTCTGCTCCTGAGGATTTCCGCTCGCTTGCACCGTATCGGACTGCCTATAACCACGAGCGTGGGGGTTGATCGGGTCGCGTGGTGCACCGATGAGCATCGGTCCTGCTGGCAGTCCGTGAGATCCGCATGTCTGAGCTTCGCCGTGGCATAGTTCGAATTACGTCCAGCTATGGCCGGCTCGGCGTCAGCCTTCTCGCCGGAATTATCCAGACACGATTGATGCTCGGTTGGCTCGGCGCGGATGCGTACGGCCTTGTTGCATTTGTCGGCTCATCGGTTGGCCTGGCGCTTCTTATCGACGATGTGCTCCGCGCAAGCATGATCCGCGAGCTATCGACCGCCCATCATTCCGATCTTGACGGCACGCAGGGCAGGTTCGCCGCTGCAATCAACGCAGGCGGCCTCATCGCGCTCGCAGGAACGGTCGGCACTGCCCTCCTCTTTGGCATCCTCATCCTCCTTGTCCCGCTCTTTGATATCCCGCGTGAGCTCCACGATGCAGGCCGCTGGCTCATCGCTGCAGAAGGTCTCCACGCCTGCGTCCTTGTCGCCACGTCCCCCATTTACAACATGTACATGGTCACCGAGCGGTTCGTCGAGGACAACTTCCTCACCGCCATCCGCAAGGTCAGCTCGCTCGTCGTCGCGTGGTTCTTCATCCACGTCTGGACCATCTCAGACCCCGGCCGCATGATGGTCTGGCACGGATGGGTCTCGGTCGCGATCAACATCCTCGTCATGCTCGGTGCTTCCGCCTGGATCATGCGGCAGGACAAGAGGCTCCGTCCCCGCCCCTCGCTCGCCGAGGGGGCCAACGTCCGCGAGTTCCTCGGCACCTTCGGCTGGAACACCTCGATGATGGTCGCAGTCAACTGCTACGACCGCATCGGCCAGATGATCACCAACCTCTTCTTCGGCACCGTCGGCAACACCATCTTCGGCGTCGGCTATCAGCTCGCTGCATACGTCCGCATGGTCTCGCTGGGCGTCAATTTCGGGTCAGACGCAGTCGCTGCGCGCCTCAGCAGCAAGGACGAAGCAGAACGCAGGGAAGCACTCATCACCTTCACCACGACGATGACCCGTCTCCACGGGTTCTCTGCATTCCCTGCAGCCGCCATCCTCTCCTGCCTCACCGTCCCGATCATGACCCTCTGGGTCGGCGACCGCCTCAAGGACCCCGAGCATCTCACTGCAGCGATCGTCACTGCACAGATCCTCATGCTCCCCGTCACCGTCCGTGCAGTCACCGATTGCTGGACCCGCATCCTCTACGGTGCAGGCTACATCCGCATCTACGCGCCGCTCCTCCTCATCGGCGGCCTCGTCAACCCGATCGTCGCGATCATCCTCCTCTATACGCTCCGCGATCCCTACCGCCAGTACTCCGCCGCGATCTCATTCGCCGCGATCATGACGCTCTTCCACTTCATCCTCCTCCCTGCCTGGGCATCCAAGTGCCTCAACTGCCAGTACCGTACGCTCCTCCTCCCCGTCATCCGCCCTGCAATCGCAGCAGCCATCCCCACGCCCATCCTCCTCTGGGGTTACGACTACGCCCTCAACTTCGTCCACGGAAACTCGCCCGTCGCGATGATCATCGTCGCCGCGGCCTACGGCCTGTTCTACATGCTCCTCTCGATCCTCTTCGTCCTCAAGCCCGATGAGAAGAAGCGATTCACCGGCATGATCGCGAGGCGACTGAAGATCAAGACGCAGGACTGATCACTCCGCGTGATCGCCGTTGATCGCATCTTCCGATGACGCTGGCCAAAGCCATTCCGACCATCGCCGCACAAGCCAAGTCCTGTACTCGTCGATGTTCATCAGGTACCAATCTCGTTGCGGCTGATCGCCGGACGTGCAGATCGCATCCATCGCCGCCAGCAGCCGCATCTCAAGTTCGGGTATGACCTGCTGCGACTCGTCCAGTGAGTCAAAGATCACGCTGCACAACCGCACTCGCGCATCGATCGGCGTGGCTGGATCCTCCGCAAACCGCAGCGTCTGCTCGACGAAATCAGACGTGAACCGCGCGCTGATGTCGGTTTCTGCATACTCCTCCCACAGAATCACCCATTCGTGCGGCCTTCCCCTCCGGTCAAACTCCACGACCCACCATTCAGATCCTGACGTCGGAACCGGCTGTCGAAGAATCAGCAATCGGATCGCGCTCAGTGCAACTGCGTCGTCCGGGTCCAGTGTCAGCACCTCAAGTTCGGTCAGGATGTTTGCCCACCATTCATGGTTGTGCTCGAAGGTCAGCAGGTTCCAAATGGCGAGGGGTCGCACGATGGCCGGCCCGTTCTTCGCAAGTCCAAGCATGCGATCGTGTGCTTGGCCATCTGCATTGCGAAGGTCTAGAAGAACACCGATGAATGTTGAGGCTTGGTTCTTTGAGATATCCTCGCGCCGAAGAAGACCTTCGACGACATCGATCGCCTCCTTCGCGTGTTCAGGCATGAATTTGTAGAGCTCGGTGCAGGTGGAAAACTGGTGCACGTCTCGATCTGCAATCTCAGGCAGCTTTGCGGTGATCTGGCCTGCATATCGCTTCACGATGGCGGTGATGCGTTCTGGCACCGCTTCTTGCTGGAGCGTGAGATAGAAGAGGATCACGTTGGCGAGCTCCGCTCCGTGCGGGTCACCACTCATCAGCATCTCGATGCTCTTGATCACAACCTCGTCGGTCGGATGCCACTGCTCGAGGTTTGGAGTGAAAATCTCTCTGAACCGTTTCGCAACCTCAGGGTCTGTCGTCGATTCGCTGACGCCAATCCCACGCCTGTGCAGCCAATCTCCTTGCCAGTCCCACATTCTGCCTCCGCGATTGCACAACGCGGCGGATTCATTTCCTTTCCGGTTGTCATACATGTATTCCTCCGGCAGATGCTCCATCACCGGAATCAGGAGCGTCGTCGGCACCAGCTCAAACCACCCTGCTTTCCGCACATGCACCCACTTGAGCGTCGCGTAGCTCGATGGAATCAGGAGCAGCGGCAGCAACAGCAGCACGCGCCGCTTTCGCCGACGCGTCAGCCGGACCTCGTTGCTTTCCGTCCCGCACTCGGGGCACTGATTACCCTCAATCACCTGCATGTCGTACCCGCACCGCGGGCACGAGCGCGCCCGCGTCGTCTTTGACAGCCACCACCACGCGCACACGAGCGAAACCGCCACCGCGCCCTGCACCAGCACTGCATACAGGGTCGGGATCCACATCGTGTTCATCACGTCGTGAATGGTGAGCATCCACGTGATGTGCCATGTAAGCACAAGCCCAGTGATCGCGATCACCGGCGACAGCACGATGATGACTGCATCTCGCCCCTTTCGTCGCGGCGGTTCTTGCCCGGTGATCGGCCGCGCTGTCACAGCCTTGCCTGCAGCTTCTCGTTCTGCCCGCTCTCGCTCCCACGCAACGCGCAGCCGCCGCAGCGCCCGCCGCTCCATCCACTCCGCAGCCATGCGGATCACGAGCGTCCCCGCCCACACCGTGAGCAGAAGTCCGATCGCGATGCCGGCGAGTATGCAGAGCAAATCAAATAGCGCCATAGTTAGTGAATACTAGCATTTGGTCTAGACGCTGTCAAAGATGCCCGCCGATGAGGGCCTCCGCTTCGAAAATCAGCGAATCACGCTTCCCAGGCGCGATGCGTGCAGCGGTTGCGAGTGGTGGCCGATTCACTCCTCCTCGCCGACCTCGCCAGTCTCAGACTGCGCAGCGTCCTCCTCAAAGAAGCCCTGCTCAAACCTGTGCAGGTTTGTTGCCAATTCGAGCGTCAGCTCGTCCAGCATCGTCTGCTCGTACTCGTCAATCTCCTCAGCGTCGCACAGCTTTTGTGCCGTGCGCAGCAAGGTTCCATGCAGGTCCTCGATGCTCGCAATGATGGAGTTCTCAAGGTGGCTCAGTGCTGTGAGGATGTCAAACCGCGCCTGCACGGGCATCTCTTCATCTCTACACAACGTAAGCAGCAAGAGACGCTGCACGGGCGTCAGCACGGACTGATCACTGCTCCACAGCAGCTCATAGAGATCAGTGAAGTGATCCGGGTCACGCCCGCACCGGTTGAACGTTACCAGCAGCAACTGGATCCGCTCCGTCGTATCTGATTCCGTCGAAGCAAGCGTCCGCATCGCGAGCGACGCCACCTCGTGATCCGGATATGCAGTCAGGAGCGCGAGATTCAGCAGCGTTCTCTCCGACAGCAAATCCACATACGCAAACCGACTCAGCACATCCTTGACATGCTCTGGCTGCATGGTCGTGGCGAGCTCCACGAGCTCGTCAATGTCCACCGGGTAATACTCGGCGATCTGGAACATCGCATGGATTGCCTGGCGAATATCGCTTGGCGTGGCATTCGGATCCTGCACGATCGACAGCAGGAGCGACATCACGCCCGGACGATGTGCATCCGAGAACCCGCACACAAACGCCATCGTGTAAAAAAACGGATCACCCCGGCCCCGGGCCGGCGCAAGATCGGGGAACAACGCAGGCGCGGCCGCTGCAAAGGCGGCACGCTCTTCCGCTTTGATGGTTTCGTACTCGAGTTCTCTCGTCAGCATCGCGGCGCCGAACGTGCGCAGCCTGCTGTTCGAACTGGACATCCACTCAAGCATGATGTCTATCAATCGTGTTTCGGAAAGGCTGTAGTAACCCCCGAGGTCCTCACAAAGTTCTCTCGCAGTCGCCATCGTGGTTGGATCCGCCGAAAACTCAATGGTGCTTCCGATCCTGCGGGCCAGCCATCGCTTCTGCCAGGTCCACATGTCATCCTGGCGCTCGGAAAGCGCTGCATCGTTGCCGCTCGCAACTTCCAGCACAAATTCAACCGGCAGATGCTCAAAAGTCGCGATCATCAACGTCGTCGGCACTAGCGAAAGCCAGCCATTCCGCCGAACCCCATCCCACTTGAGCGTCAGGTAGCTCGAAGCCACGAGCAAGATTGGCAATAGCAGCAGTACCCGCCGCGACCGCTTCCGCGTCAGCATCCGCTCCGTACTTTCGAGCCCGCACTCCGGACACCGGTTCCCAGCCACCATCTGCATGTCATACGCGCACCGCGGACAGCTCCGCGCCCTGAGCGTCCTTCCCAGCCACCACCACGCAGCGACGAACGAAACCGCGCCCGCCACCTGCATGATGAGCCCAAGCGCGATCGAATGCGTTCCCCGTGAGATCACGTCATAGTGCCTGAGCGAGCTTATCACTGCATAATCAATCACAAACCCCGCGATCAGCAGCACCGGCGCGATCACCATGATCACCACGTCCCGCCCGCGCCGAACTCTGGGCGCTGCAGCCGCGGCAGGAATCGCCGCAACCTCCGCGCTCGCTTCGCCGCCTTCCTTCTCACGCCGCTCTTCCCACCGCCGCCGAATCCGCCCGACCGCGCGCCGCTCCCGCCATTCCGCGATCATGCGGATAACAAGCGTCCCCGCCCAGATCGAAAGGAGCGTCGCCGCTGCAAGCACCGAGAAATACGTCGCAATCATGGATACCGGCATGATGTCCTGTCGTTGTCTTCTGAACCTTCAATCGCCTCTTCACACCCGCAAAGACAGAGTGCACTCCCGTAAGCATCCACCCGCCTACCGCTCCATCTCCATCTGCATCTTCGAATCCAGCGTCTCGATCCACGAACCAAGACTCCCCAGCTCATTCCCGCCATTGAACGCTGGATGATCATGCCGACACGCGCGCCCTGCCTCAAGAACCCGCGCCCCTACCCCGCGCGGCACCTTCTGCAGCGTACACAAATGCTTCGTAATTTCATGCAGGATCGCATTGCGGGCCTCGACAGGCGTCGCAGGATCCTCCGCAACCTTCAGCAAAGCATCAAACTCCGGCAGCGCAAGCACTGCTTGCCAGTCCTTTTCGCTCATCGAGTATTCCATGTCCCGCAGCGCAATCATCCATAGCACCGTCTCCTCCGGCTGCCTCGCGCGCTCCAGGAGCGTCGTGATCGCAGGCAGCGCTGCCCGATTCTTCAGCATCCCGCGCCACGCGATCGATGCCACCTTCCCGTCCGCGTCCGTTTCAAGCTGCATGTACACCTGCAGCAGGTTCCCGCCGCCCGGCGCCCACCCTTCCACGAGCACCGAGACAAACCGATCCCTCATCCGCGTCGTCGGATCAAGCATCAGCGTGATGTGAACCTGCCGCGCGTTCCCGACCGATCCACCGATCCACGCAAGCGACTGTGCCAGCCGATCAAGCTCATCCTCGCTCGACGCAGGATCGCGCGCAACCTCCAGTATCAGCTTCTCCGCTTCCGCACGATGCGCCGTTGACTGCAGGCATATCGCGATGATCGACGTATTCAGATTCCTGATCGGTGATTGCAACGATCTCTTCAACTCCCCGATCACCTCGGGCGCGATCGCATCGCACATCGCCTGAAGCACCGGATCCGAAGCGGCGTAGTACATCATCCACGTAAACTGGAGCGAAAGCCCCTCATCGCCCTGCGCAAGCCTCCGCCCGATCTCCTTGTACACATCCGCCGCGATCGCCCCATGCGGAGGCGGCGGCACCCGGCTCCGCAGCCCCGACGCAACGATCGAGACATACGTATTCACATCCTGCGTCGATCTCGCAAGATCAAAGTACCGCGAATCAAACCACTGGTACTGCCATCTCCACATCCGCTCAATGCGTTTGTTCAGGCACGTTTCCGCAAACGCAGACCCAGGCCCTGCATCAATCCACGAACCCGGGATGAACTCCATCGCCGCGATCAAAAGCGTCGTCGGTACAAGCTCAAACCATCCCTTGCGGATCCCTTCCCACTTCACCGTCACGTACGACACGCAGACCAGAAGCACCGGCACAAGAAGCAAAATCCGCTTCGGGCGCTTGCGCGTCAGCGCATATTCAGAGCTCTCCCGCCCACACTCCGTGCACATGCTCCCCTGCGTCGCCCGCATGTCATACCCGCAGTGCGGACACGTCCGCGGATGTACCGTCCGCCCCAGCCACCACCACGCACCAAGAAACGACCCCGCAACCACAAACTCGACTGCAGTTGCCATCGCCAGGTCAAAGTACTTCTCTTCCAGCAGCTTGTTGCCTTCAAGAAACCGCCCGACGATCCACGTCATCACAAGCCCGGCGATGAACACCACCGGCGCAATCGCAAGGATTGCCCCATCTCTCGCCGGATGCAGCACCGCCGCAGCCGCAGAGATCGCAGGCTCACGATCCTGGATCGTCCCCTCATCATCACGTCGTTCCGCCCGCTGTTTTGCCTCCCACGCGATGCGCAGCTTCCGCACCGCCCTCCGCTCCACGCGCAACGCAAGAACACGCACGATCAGCGTTCCCGACCATATCGAAAGCAGCGTCGCCCCTGCGATCGCGACCATGCCATACACGATGATCAGTGCGACAGACATGCTGCACGCTCCGGGGTTTCAATGGCCCTCGATATCCTTCAACTATTCTGCTTCCGCTGCGTCTTCATGCTTTTTGATGATCCGCGCCAGATGCTCCTGGCTGTCCTCTCGCAGGATCCGCTCTGCAGCAAACGCATGCATTGCCTGCAGCACCGCATCATCAGGCACAACGCCAGAATCAAAAACCTCGCAGGCAGCCATCCGTAGCGATACTGCCTCCATCGGATCCCTGATCACCTCGATAAACGCCTTCATTACCTCCTCCCGCAGTTCGTTCGGAACATCGTTCTCGCCCCCGAGAATCTCACGGATGAGATAAGGGCACGAATTGCTCGTCGCAGGCGATGTCCGCATCTCCTTGAGCAGATAAGGAAGTATCACTGCAGGTGCAAACCGATGCCGAAGCCTGGTCATGAACTCAAGCCGCACGTTCGGTGATGGATCAGACAGCACCGGAACAAACCGCTGGATCAGGTCAGGGCGTTCATTCAGAAGCGAGCCCACGGTATCAGCTGCAGTCATCCGAACCTTGTCGTTCTTTGACTCAAGCAAGCTCATGTAGGCCTCCGCAGCCTCCGGAAGCTTCCCACCAATGACCGCAAGGAGGTATCCCGCGGTCCGTGCATCGGATCGCCGCATCGAAGTATCACCTTCAATCCGTTTGACAAGCCCCTCGAGCACGCCACGTGCACTCTCCGGCTTTGTCATCGCCGCGATCGTTGCGGCATATGCCACGTTTGCATCATCATCGAGTATCGCCGGAGCGATCTGATCTGAAAGCTCGCGGGCAATCGATTGCCACGGCGCAGGTTTGTCAATCAACTCTCCCCTGAACCCACTGACATCGAGGAGCACCTTTGCTGCATTCAGGCGATCCATCGCATCCTCTGCCCGGAGCGACTGCAGGAGCACACGAATGTTTTCTTCCGGAAGTGTGAGCTCGGGGCCAGAAACTCGATCCCTTTGCATTGCCTGCCACGCTGTGCCCAGCACACGCAGATCCGTTGACGACTGCAAAATACGCCGGGTCTTCCACTGAAGCAGCTTCTCCTGCCAGTCAAATAGTTCACGTCGCGCCTGCCGCGCAAGCAAACTCGCAGACGCCACCGTCGACGTCGGCGCATGCTCGATCAACTCTGCAGGCAGATGCTCCATCCCGAGTATCAGCACCGTCGTCGGGATGAACCCCGTCGGCCCGTGCTCCATCCATACGCCGATCCGCATCACCAATGGCGCCACGATCACCAGCAGCACTGCATACCGCACGAACTCCGGCTTCCGCCGCGTCCTGTGCAGCGCACGCTCATTCGCCGCGACCTTCCCACACTCCGTGCACTTGAGCTCGGTTCCCGTTGGCATCTCATACCAGCACGAGGGGCACCTCCGCCTCCCGCGCGGCGGGTCAAACCAGATCGATGCACAGACAAACGACGCTGCAAGCTGAACCATCGCCAGCGAGGTGAACAGCCATGCCGTGCCAAACGGTTTCATCGGCCCGTAGTTGCGTGTCATGCCGATCGTCACGCCGAGCACCGCCGTCATCACGAGAATGATGACGGCCGGGCACAAAAGGAAGATCACCCATGCGCGGATCGGCTGGGGCCGCGATCTTTGGTCGCGAGATTCCCCCAATCCTGCCCGCTTGCGTGCACGTGTCTCCACGCGTTCCGCCACCGCCCGGGCGATCAGCGTCGACGCGTACGTCGGCAGGATCAGAATCGCGATGATGGCCACAAGTACCGCCCACTCCATGCCTCACAGTCTACCGAACCCGCTCTATTTACAGCAAGATCCCGCAAGGCGACGCAACGTCGATCGCCTCCTATTATCTCGACCCGCGATCGGGAATAACCGTCGTCTTCCGGGCGTTCTGTGCACCACGCGTGGGGGCCTCCCGAAAGACGGACTGCAGGCAGGCATGACCGGCTCAAACCAAGCCATCGCCATGCACGATCGCGATCAAGCACCACTCGCACTTTGAGAGAGAGCACCGTTATGAAGAAGGTACTGGTCTTGGGCGGCGGCAAAGTCGGTAAATCGGTCGCGGAACTCCTCCTCGCGTGCGGAACCGGCAACTACGCAGTGACCCTCGCCGACCGCGACGCTGCAAACCTCAAGATCGCCCAGGACAACATCGCACGCCTCGCCAAGATCGTCCCGCACAAGGTCGAGTTTGCCACCCGCGTCGTTGATGCGAAGGACCAGTCCGCAGTTCGTGCCGCACTCACCGGCCAGGACTACGTGATCTGCATGCTCCCCTTCGACCTCGTCCCCGGCATCGCCGCGATGGCCAACGAGCTGGGCGTCCACTACTTCGACGTGACCGAAGACGTCGAAGCCACCGAAGCAGTCGCAGAGATCCAGCGCTCGGGCAAGGCCAAGGTCGCCCTCGTCCCGCAGTGCGGCCTCGCGCCGGGCTACATCGCGATCGCCGCCAACGGCCTCGCCCGCCAGTTCTCAGAGATCCACGATCTCACCCTCCGCGTCGGCGCGCTCCCGCAGTACCCGACCAACGCCATCAAGTACAACGTCACGTGGTCCGCTGCGGGTGTCGTCAATGAATATTGCGAGCCCTGCAACGTCATGCTCGACGGCAAGGGTGTCAAGGTCCCTGCACTCGAAGGCCTCGAAAACTTCAGCTTCGAAGGCGTCGAGTACGAAGCCTTCTACACCTCCGGCGGCGTCGGCAGCCTCATCGACACGCTCCAGTCGCAGAAGAAGGTGGTGGGGGAGACCAAGATCGCCTACAAGACGATCCGCTACCCCGGCCACCGCGACATCATGAAGTTCCTCCTCCAGGACCTGCGCCTCGGCGTCGAGCACGGCAAGCCCACTGCATCCGGCCGCGTCTTTGACCGCGCCTGCGCGGTCGATCTCATCGAGCACGGCATCTCCCGCACGCTCGAGGACGTCGTCGTCGTCTTCGTCAACTGCATCGGCATCCGCGAAGGCCGCCGCGATCAGGCCAACTTCCAGCGTGCAGTCCACGCGACCAACATGTTCGGCCGCATCTGGCCCGCCATCGAACTCACCACCGCTGCAGGTGTCTGCGCCATGGTCGACATGCACCGCAAGGGCACGCTGACCCAAAAGGGCCTCGTCCTCCAGGAAGAGTGCTCGATCGACGCCTTCAACGACACCATCTTCGGCCTCGCCTACGAAAACCCCGCAGGCCTCGAATCTGCAGTCCTCAAGTGAACCCCGGCTGTCAAGCCGGGAATTTGTGTAACTCTTGGGGCGGGGCCTTCAGGCCCCGTCTTTGTTTTTGATCGAGTCTCGCCGGGTGCCCTTGCTCCGCTGCTCTGAGTGGGGCAGGCTACCTGCCTCTTCTACAACCTCTCCCCCGTGCCATCAGGATGCTGCTTTGAGCATCCTGATGCTCTTCTGTCTTCTGCCCCATCCCGGGGCGGAACTTTCCCAAGCCCAACGACCGCATCTCTTCTTGTTCTGCTTTTTCGCCCACAGGGCGCTCGAATGTAGCCGGGGGTCGAGCAAGCTACGCGAGCGAAAACCCCCCGGAACGCGGTAAGAAAACACGTACTACGTCCTGCTTCTCAGGCCCCGTCTCTGCCTTTTGTCTCTCGGCACCAACGGTGCCAAGGCGTGTAGCTACGGGTGAGCAAAGCGAACCCGTAGAAGCATCTGCTCCCGCTCCCCCTGCTCCAACGGAGCAGAGGACTTCCACGCTCGCGTCCAGCACAAATTCGGATTCCCCGCTACGCGCGCCTGACCTAAGCGGCGCACGCTCTCCCCCTTGATGCCTTGATGCCTTGATGCCTCGATGCCTTCTCACCAATGCCGTCCGCCGTCTGCAGTCCGCCGTCCGCTTCTCTACCTCCTCGGCCACCAGTGCGACAACCCCGGCTCATCGATGTACACGAGTCCCGACGAGATCGCTACCCGCACCAGGTCCGAGACCGAGTCGAGCCCCAGCTTCGACTTGGCGCTCTCGCGGTGAAACTCGATCGTTTTGGTCGAGCGGTGCATCGCCCTGGCGATCTGCGGACCCGTCGCGCCAAGCCCGATCATCCGCAGGACTTCTATTTGGCGTATCGAAAGCAGGCCCAGCACGCCCATCTCATTGTGCGACGCGATGCGGATCCCCTGCTGGGATTTGCACGTCGTGAAACGTTCCACCGAGGAGATCGCCTGCGACGCGACCCACACGCTCGATTTGTCTCCCTCCCATGCCATCCGCTGGAAGGTCGTCAGCGACAGCCGCCCGCCCACGAAGCCCAATAGGCGCGCAGTCAGGCCGCTCGCCAGTACCGCTGCGGCGAGCTGCGAACGCTCATGCCCGAGGTTCGTAGGAACCAGCGTGGCAAGGGGATGTCCTTTCCCGTCGGAGGCGGGTTCAGGAAGGGTGAACCGCGTGACTGCTTCCGGGCTGGCGTACCCGACCGTCAGGTCGGGCATCAGCACGATCAGCTCGCACGCGGTACTTTCGGCGAAGAATTCAGCGCAAGACAAGTGACTGGAGATGCTCACACCGCGGTCCCTCAAACAGAAGACAGGACGGGGCCACAACACAGCACCACCACGGAGAATTTCTGTATGTGTTTTGGTAACACCCCGAGCAATCTCTGACCAGTCCCAGGCACTAGTGGAAGTCCTTATTTGTGGATAATGGGCACGTTTTATCCCCTAGATAGGGTGAACGCCCGTGTCCGGTGCTGCTGTGATTCCTCTCGATTTTTCAGATTTGACGCAGTGTTTGCGCGTCCCATCACGTGCTCAACACGCCGTTTGCGATCCGAATCACGCGCCAGACGTGAATACCCAATCCATCGCCGTACCATCAGCGCGATGGAACGAGTCAATGTCCTTTTGGTCGGTGGTGGCGGCCGCGAGCATGCTCTGGCGATGAAGCTCCGTACTTCCAAACGCCTCGGCGAACTCTGGACCACCCACCCGCAGAACCCCGGGCTCGCCGCGATCGCCAAGGCGGTCGATGTCCCCGTGAGCATCCGGGAGATCTACCGGCTCCAGCAGTTCTGTGAGTCAAAGAAGATCGGGCTCGTCGTCGTCGGCCCCGAGGACCCCCTCGCGGAGGGCTTTGCAGACAAGCTCGCCACCGAGACCACGCTGGTCTTTGGTCCCACGCAGGCAGGGGCGATGATCGAGGCCGACAAGGCCTGGTGCAAGCAGCTCCTCCGCTCTGCTGCAATCCCCACCGGCGAATCCCGCACCGTGACCGACGCAGAGAGCGCCCTCTCCTACATCGAGAGCCGCCTCCGCGACGATGAATCGCTCCGCACGATCCTCGGCGACCCCCGCGAGTTCGCAGCGCCCGAAGACAAGCGCCGATTCGTGATGCAGCAGCTCGCCGCCCACATCGGCAAGCTCGGCACCAGGCTCCCCCCCGAACTCTCCGCCAGCGTCCGCGCATCTGCGGCCATCACCTGCGCTGCACTCGCCAGCTCAACCTACCGCGACCCCGAAGATCGCCGCAGGGCGATGAACGAGTACGTCCGTACGGACCCGCTCGTTGCCAGTGCGTACAAGACCAAGGTCGTCGGCCTCCCCGTCATCAAGGCCTCGGGCCTCGCCAAGGGCAAGGGTGTCATCCTTCCTTCGACGATGGAAGAAGCAGTGAAGGCCGTCGACGACATCATGGTGCGCAAGGTGTTTGGTGATGCAGGGAACACCGTCGTCCTCGAAGAACGCCTGAGCGGCCCCGAGGTCTCGGTCCTTGCGATCACCGACGGTCGGAGCATCCTCGTCCTCCCGCCCTGCCAGGACCACAAGCGTCTTGGCGATGGTGACACAGGCCCCAACACCGGCGGCATGGGCGCGTTCTGCCCCTCGGGCACGATCGATTCGACCCTCATGAGCAAGGTCGAGCGCGAAGTGCTCGTCCCGGTCGTGGATGCACTCAAGCGCGAGGGCGTCGACTACAAGGGCGTCCTGTACGCAGGGCTGATGCTCACGCCCAGCGGTCCCAAGGTGCTCGAGTTCAACGCACGCTTTGGCGACCCCGAGTGCCAGCCGCTCATGGCCCGGCTCAAGAGCGACCTTCTCGAACTCCTGCTCGCGACCTGCAAGGGCCAGCTTGACCGTGTGAAGGTCGAGTGGGACTCGCGCCACGCCTGCACGATCGTCATCGCCGCCAAGGGCTATCCCGACAAGCCGGTGATGGGCACCGTCATCGAAGGCATTGACGAGGCAGAGCAGGTGGCTGACGTGAAGGTCCAGCACGCAGGGACCAAGCGCGAAGGCGCCGACATCGTCACTGCAGGCGGCCGCGTCCTCTCCATCACTGCAGTCGGCACCGACCTCGAAGACGCACGGACCAAGGCCTACAAGGCCGCAGAGATGATCCGCTTCGAAGGCCGCCAGCTCCGCCACGACATCGGCGTGAGCGAGACCAAGACAGGCAAGCAGCGTCAGACGGCTTTGAAGAGCAGCTAGCGGCTAGCTGTTCGCTGCTCGCACGACCTATCGATCCCTGCCTTGATCCGCGTTCATCTGCGTAATCCGCGGCAAATCCTGCCTTTGGCTTTTTCACTTCGCTGCAGCGGCCAACGTTGCAAGCCATGCGTTCCACCCGCCGACGGGTTCGCCGGTGTAGATCAGCGTGAGCTGGCCGGACTGGGCGAAGAGTTCGTTCGAGCCTTGGGGCTGCCAGAGCTTGATGGTGTCGAGCGGTGGGCCGCCTGCACCGTTGAGCTCGACGGTCGCTGCATCTGGCGGTGGGGCATCCACGCTGCCAAGCACGACGCGTGAAGCAGGGGTTTCGGTCAGGAGCGTGATGATGCCCTTGATCGCATCGCGCTCGATGAGTTCGACGTTCTGGTCTTTCGAATCCTTCCAATCCTCCAGCAATCTCTTGGCCGTGTAGCTCTTGCCCTGGATCGCGACGAGGATGCCGCGGATGTCTGCAGTGACTGCACGTGCAGCGATCCGCGTCGAGAACGCCTCCGCGGGTCGCATGAGCTCTTCGCCCGTCGCGCCGTCGATCATGATGATCGTCGGGCCCCACAGGTACTCGCTCTTGCCATCTTTGATTCGTGAGACCGACGCACGTGCGAGCGTGCTCTGCTCACCTGCAAACGGCCCAAGCTCAAGCTCGTGACGGATCGTCCAGCGCTCTGCAGTTCCGCTCGCGTCGGGGTTTCGACGGTCGGTCTCAAGCACGATCGACTGCGTGAAGTCCGAATCCTTGCCGCCGACCCAGCCGGGCTGCTCGGTCGGGAACTTGGCGATGCGGAGCTTCTTCAATAGACCGATGAAACCCTCGATTTGTGCACGGTCTGCAGGGGCGTTTGCAGGTTCGATCAACGACCAGCGCGAGCCGACGCGCTGGAGCCGCGTGCGGACTGCGATCGGAAGATCGGTCGGCTGCAAAGGTGCCTGCAGTGCTGCACCAGCTCGCTCGGGCGGGTTGAGGAAAATCCGTGCAGTCTGCGAGAGATCGCCGGGAAAAACCGAAAGATCGCGCCAGGCCATGACATCCTGCCGCTGAAAGACCTGGATGAGCTGGCCGTCGACGTCTGCAGCGAGCGCGGGCTGCGTGCCTGCTGCAGGTCGGACGACAGAGCCCACACCGCCGAAGGCACGCTTGGCTGCAGAGAGCGTGGTGGAACTGCTTTGATCGCCAAGCACGATGCGGACTGGATCGCCGAGTGTTTCGACCGAGTCGCTGGGCGTTCCCTGGACCTTGGAGAGGAGCGTCAACGCACCTGCAACGCGCGAGGGGATCGCAGGCCACGAGCCCGAAACGTCGCCGACCTTCCAGTGCGCGACCCACATGCCATCGTCGAGCCGGTGCATGCGAGACATGAGCGAACCATCCACGGCCCAGGTGAGTTCGAGCGAGGTGATGTCGCGCGGCGAGGTTGAGATGAGCGGGACGGGCGGCGCTGCAGGGGGCTTGGGCCTGCCGACGAAAAAGAGCGCACCGGCGAGGGCCAGCGCGATGACGAGGAGGGCGATGATCATCCGGGGCGTCATGCAGGGCGACTGTAGTGGGGCATTTGTTGTGCGGTGGCGCGAAAGCGAGCCAAGAATCGAGACATGCAGGGACGCACATTGGTCGGTATCACGTCGGACTTGATCGAACGCACGCCTGAGCGCTGGTCGTGCGCGGTCGGGCTTGGGTACTGCGAAGCGGTGACGGAAGCAGGTGGAATTCCGGTGCTGTTGCCGCCGATCGCGGAGCTTGTGCCGGAGCATGCACGCTTGCTCGATGCGTTCGTGTTCACGGGTGGCAACGACCCCGACATGCGGCGGTGGGGGATCGAGAATCATCCCGAGGCGAAGCTGATGGACCCGCGTCGGCAGGTGTATGAGCTTGAACTGCTGCGCGTGCTGCGGGAAGAGCACCCTCGCAAGGCGGTGCTTGGGATCTGCCTTGGGATGCAGATGATGTGCCTTGATGCAGGTGGTTCGCTCCATCAGCATTTGCCGGACGTGGTGAAGTCTGCAGATGCCCATCGTGATGCGGATCACGTGATCAAGGTGGTGGTGGGGCGCGAGGATGGGTGTCCCGATTGGCTTGCAGGTGGCGGGACGTGCAGCAGCAATCACCATCAGGGGATTCTGAGCCCCGGGCCAAGCATGCAGATCCTGGCGACGGGCGAGGATGGCGTGATCGAGGCAGTGAAGGATCCATCGCGCAGGTACTACGTGGGTGTGCAGTGGCATCCGGAGCGGACGAAGGATGTGCAGCTGGGGATGGGTGTGTTTCGTGAGTTCGTGGCTGCTGCAGGTCGGGGGTGAAGACAGGCCACGGATTTCACGGATGGGACGGATCGGAGAAGAGCAGAGACGGGCTGCAGATTGACGCGGATCAGAGAAGAGATTTGGCCGCGGAGTACGCGGACGACGCGGATGAAGACATCAAGACTGGATAAGAGCAATGGCGTGATGTGCCACCGAGATGCAGCTTTGGGCATCTCGGTGCTCTTGGTTTTCTCAATTCGATA
>JAESFU010000460.1_pt1 | contig 21970 bp, 14 predicted proteins | sample 9269461 | NCBI WGS metagenome assembly JAESFU01 (sample SAMN14502556, study PRJNA617107) | algae metagenome | isolation source: Stenomitos rutilans HA7619-LM2 and co-occurring heterotrophs from cave walls | place: USA: Waikapalae cave, Hawaii | collected 2009-07-28
GATGCAGTTGTCGATGCGGGGCGATGAACCTTCAAAGTATCCACCCGCGCCCCACCATGGAGAAGATCCACGCTCGATCGTGAACCCATCGACCAGTGCGTGCTCGTCCACGCCGTACGCAGTGATGACCGAGTACGAGTTATCCGCAAGCGATGCAGTGCCGATCTCGCCGCTCAGGACTGACGGGAACGCACCTGAGACGCGCTGCGAAAGCGATGTCTCGCCGCCGCCAGGCCTGCTCTTACCCTGGAATCCGCCGTGCATCGAGAGCCCCGATGCAAGCCCGAAGCTCGCATACCGATCACCAGTGGACGTTGGCTTGTACGCGCCATCTGCAGCCCAGATATCACGCACTGCAGAGCAGTCGAGCTGTGCAAAGTCGATGATCTCGCGCAGATCGCCACCTGCGTTCGCCCATGTTCTGCCTTCGCCGGGGCCGGGCGTCGCTGCATCGACATACCTGCGTTCTTCGCACTCATCGGGCCTGCAGTTGGCGTTGTGATCCATGCTCACGCCCGATGAGATGTCGAGCGCATCATCAACACCATTGCCGTTGCAGTCTTTGATCCCCGATGCATCGCGATGATTCGCGAGCGTCCAACGCGTCTGCTGGATCACCATCGAGTTGTACGCAGCACGGGGCTGTCCCGGTGCTACGCCCATCGGCTGGCCGGTGCCCGGATGAATCAGGTGCGGGTTTGAGTACACCTGGAGTTCGATGTTCCCCGGATACGCCATGATGTCGCGATAGGTGTTGCCGCCTGATGAGAAGTAGTGCCCCCACGCATACGAGAAGGGCGCGGACGCATCATTCTCGTGATCGTGCGCACATCCAAGGTTGTGCCCAAGCTCGTGCGCGAAAAGGAGCGACCCGCCGCCAAGCCCGCGCCAGTTGCACGTCGTGAAGGCAGATGCCTGGTCCCACACTGCCCACCACCCTGCACCACCCCAGAAACGCGAGTCTTCGACAACAAGCAGAACGGTGTCCGCGTGGTACTGATCCCGAAGCGCGTGCACGTTGTCCATGAAACCGTCATCGGTGTCCGTCACGCGGATCAGGTGATCAAGCCACTGCGGCGCGACTTCGTTGTACGAGATCTCCGTAAAGCCTGCGAGCCGCACCTGCAGGCGATTTGAGCCGCTCGTGTGGATCTGGCTGTTGATGAACGCGCCGTTGGTCGAGTCGACCGCGTTTTGTACGCGTGCCTGGAGTGCAGAGAGCCCGCCCGCGCCCGTCCTCGCGAGCGAGGTGTACACGCACAAGACGTCGATCACGGATTGATCGTCAGGGCAGTCGCAAGACCGCGTAGATGCGTGCGGATCGACGTGATCTGCGTGCATGTTCGCGGAAGCACTCTGGATCCCGCCGCGTGTTGCCGCAGATGCACCGCCATCACGCGCCAGCTGTGGCGCATTATGCAGATCGCCCGGCCGAAGTGCAGGGAAGCCCTCTGCCATCATGCACTGCTTGGATGTCATTGGATCAAGCTGCTCAAACATGTACGAGCCATCGCCCGATGCAGCAGGAGTGATGCTGAATGTGCCCTGTGAAGTCCAGAGACCTGCGCACACCTTGCCATCATGGAGCGTGATGGTCGCAGTGCCGATCGGATCGTTCTCAACCTTGGCCTGCATCACCACGCCGTCGGGCCGATGCATGACCTCGGTGATGTTCAGTTCAAACGCTGCATCGTCAAAGATGCGAACCACAAGCCGCTCGCCTGTACGTGCAGAAAAGCTCGCCGCGTTCGTGTTGCCCTGCCGCGACCGCAGCGGCTGTGCCGCTGCATCTTCCGCTGCAGTGCCAAGGAACACGCACATCGACGCCATGCCCGCGACAACAACACCCCGTGCACGATTCATGACTCGCTCCTCAGCCCCCTGCACGCACGCTTACCCGTGCAACACACATGCAGGTCATCCAGCATACCGCTGACCCTGCAAACCACCTTCGTGAATTCCCCCGGGATCGATCTTGGATTTCCATGAAAGTCCGGAAACCAACGCGTCCCACGACTGCTTGAAGGCTCACGTCGCCCGCAACTCACCCTTGCAGGGCACGCAAATGCTCGCAACAACACCTGCGTACTTCATGAACTAGCCCCCTCGTGTGGCGTGCAAGTTGTATATCTCGGCGCACTCCCAGCTCGCTCGTACGCGCACTAGTTTTTAGAAAACACCCTAGTTTCGTCCGTTTCTGGGTTATGCGAACACGATGGTTCGTGCCGATAGTGAAGCGTCATTCGTACATCCTGTTGGGGGCCTGAGTTCTTCAGGCCCTACCGGTCGTTCCATCTCCACCTGCAAACGTTGCAGGCTGGTACGTGGTTGTCTCGCAAATAGGAAAGGGGATCTATGCGTCGCAACATGAGAATGTGCGGGAAGCGTCATGCCCTGCGCGGAAGCGGCTTCATCGCAGCCGGTGCAGCGCTGCTGCTGTTTGCAGCTGCAGGCCATGCACGGGGTCCGATGGACACCAATGTGGGCGAAGATGAAGCCCCGGGCACTGCAGTGCTGTCGCCATGCGATTTCAACGGCGATGGTTCGAGCAAGCCCGACCTGATCGTCCGTGCACCTGCCTACGACCCGACGGGCGTGGCGATCGGCTCGGTCACGATCTGGTTCGGCGGAGGCGGCAGCATCGCCGTGTCGAGCGGCCAGTCGAACGATCTCTTTGGCTTTTCCGCATCGAGCGCGGGCGACGTCAACGGCGACAACATCGACGACGTCGTCGTCGGTGCGCCGCTCGCGGGCGGCGGCAACGGCGCGATTTACTTCTTTGCAGGCGGAACTGGTGCTGCACTTGGTTCGATCGCAGGCACGTCGCAGAGCGGCGTGACGGTCGCGGGCGTGGGAGCGCTCGGTTTGTCCAATGCAGTCGTCGCGAGCGCGGGGAGCGACGGCGTCCGGTTCCACACGTTCGGCTCATCCACTGCGATGGCGACGATCCTCAAGCCCTCAGGCGCGGATGGCTTTGGCTCGTTCATCAAGCGCATCGGCGACGTGAACGCAGACGGCATCGGTGATGTTGCGATCGGTGCTGCACAGGAAGGTGCCTTGTACGTCTATTCCGGTGCTTCGATCGCGACCGGCACTGCAGTCCAGATCCAGCGCATCGCCATCGAAGAGTGCATTATCGATGTCGTTGTCATCGACATGCCCAGCGATGGCGGCGGGATCTCGCCCGATGAATCACCCGACGACATGACCGGTGGCGGCGAGCTTCCGGGCGATGGTCCCGGCGGCGGCCCCGGTGGTGGTGGCGGTCCTGGTGGAGGCGGCGGGGGAGGGATCGGCATTGACGTGATCACCTACACCGTCACTGCAGATGAAACGCCCGTCGTTGCCACGACGACGTTCGATTCGCTCGGTCAGCAGGTCGCGTTCGTCTCGCAGGACGGTCTCCTTCCCGTGGGCGACGTCGACATGGACTTTGTCGTCAACCAGGACGACGTTGACATCGTGGTGAACGGCTCGGGATCGCCGACTTATTCCGCAAGCCCCTTCAACGGCGATCTTGATGGCAACGGCTTTGTCGATTCCGCGGATCTTGCGATCGTGATGTCGGGCGCGAGCACCGGCGCCACGACCGAGGGCGACGTCACGATCCTTAACCGTTACCACGAGATGGCCGAGACGCGTGTCGCGTACTTTGACTACACGCCTGATGACGGCATGACCACGACCGAGAAGGCAGTGAAGCAGGCCGCCAAGAAGTGCAAGGCATGCCCCAAGGGTCAGCATCGCGATTGCCGCGATGTCTGCTGCGGCCCCGGCAGCTGGAAGGATAAGGAGAACAACAGCACCAAGAGCCCCAGCGGCAGCGGCACGGGCTCGTTCCAGATCGTGAACGGCTTTGGCATGCAGGTTGGCAGTGGTCTGGGTGCCTACTCAAACAGCGCCAACCCTGCAGGCGGGCATGGCTCTGCAAACAGCTGGGGTGATGGAAACTGCGGCTGGAGTCCCTTCGGCTACACATGGTCTGCAACGTCCAACAGCTCCATCAGCTGGAACTACAGCAGGACCAACCGCTGGGAAGGTTCGGGCCCCGTCTGCGCACGCGGCGTGTACCTCTCTGCAAGCGGCGCTGGTTCTGAATCGATCTCCGTCACCTGCGGCGCGAACGCCAACTGCACCGCTGCAGCGGCCACGAGCGGAAGCGCCTCGTGCAGCTCGCTCGGCAACGCATCTGCCTCGATGCAGATGCACGCACTCTCGCTCGACGCTGCCTACCAGAGCGGTAGCGACAAGGTGAAGGTGAGCGGCAATGCAGGCGGCCAGGTGAAAGACGATCAGGCCAGCGTCAAGGGCTCCTACTCAAAGGAATCGAGCTGGACGATCCAGGGCACCGGAAGCAAGGCAGGGTCCGCGTCGTACTCCGTCGCTGCAGGGCGTACGTACAACAACGACTGCACTGTGTCGGGCTACACGATCAACCATGCAGGCTCGGTCGCTGCATCGGGCTCGGGTAGCTGGGGCAGCCCCGGCTCGGTGAGCTGGAGCGCCTCGTCGCAGGCCACGCTCCGCGTCAACTGATTCAACATCAAACGCAGCGTGCAGGGGCCAGCGCCCCTGCACGCTGATTCCATAGAGGAGGCTCCCGATGAATTGCAGGATGCACAGAGCGACCGCCCTCGCGTTGATCATGCTGGCCGCATCAGCAGGGCTTGCAGACCCGCCCGACGGGCACGCGATCGCGGAAAAGTCGGTCAATGAGTTTGTCAACCAGAAGTCCGGCGAGATCCGCGACAAGCTCCAGAACGAGTTCCTGATCGTTGATCGCCAGCGATTGCTCCAGATGAAGGAGAACGTCGACACGTTCCTCTCGACATTCCTCCTGATCGAAGACGCAGCGACGCGACCTGCCTGGAACTGGTGGGCGCTCCCTGCAGAGGAGTATCGAGAAGGCGATTTCTCGCCGTGGCAGGTGACTGGTCCTCCGCAGTCCCCGCATGATCTCCTCGCAGATCCATCGATCTCGCAACGGTTCAGTGCGCGTCTCTCGTGGCTCGCGCCCAGCGGCGAAGATTATCCCGTCATGATGTGGACCGACGGCACGATCGCTCCCGGAACGGGCGAGGTCCACGTTCGATACTACGAGCCGTACCTCGCAAACCGCTCGCTCGCGTTCACGCTCCACCCCGAGCGGCTGATCATCCGCTGGAGCCCGCGTCAGCTCCAGATTCTCGATCACGGCGGCTCGCGGCTCCTTGCACAGGAGAACGCAGGGCAGCGCGATCACATCTTCAACAATCCCGAGTACACCTACGCCCTCTTCGACACGCTTCGCCTGAAGCTTGGTGGTCCAGAGGGCGAGTGGAAAGCTTCTGGGCACACCAACGCGCCAACTGCAGCTGCATGGACCGCGGGCTTTGAGAATGGCCGCCCGATCCGCAGCGTGGAGCGCACCGCGGGCGAAGATTTCATCCGCGTCGGCATTCACCAGCAACCCGTGATGCTTCATCACCAGTCGCCGATCACGTTCGAAGTGCGCCGCGACTACGTCGACGGCAGCACCGTCGCGGAGCCGTACGTGCCGACGACGCAGGTCGAGTATCTTGCAGGTGGCCGTGACATCGACATCGATCTCAATCGCCACGGTTCCAACTGGTTCCCAGGCCAGGTCAGGATCGCTGCAGAGGGCGCCTTGCTCTACGAAGCAGAGCTTGAACCCGAGATCGCATCGAGCGCCGACAGCGAGCTTGAGCTCCGTGCAGTGCTCGATCGCCTGGACGGCCTGTATCTTGCGATCGACAAGCAAAAAGCAGGCGCACGGATCCAAGCGTACCCGATCGACGCCATCCACCGTGCAGGACCGCACATGCGGCGGGCCATGCTCAAGTACAACGCCTTCGCCTCGCTCTATGGCCGCAACGTTGAAGCTCTCTCTGCATGGCTTGATGAATACCGGGCCATGCTCGAAAGCGAAGGCGTTCCGCTCCGATTCCACATCTACAACATTGAGGCGATGGCCCAGGTCGCATCCGATGCGATCGATCCATCGCTCGCTGCACGGATCGTCACCGGCCCGCTCGAGCGTGAGTATGCAAGAACGGACCCCGAAGAACTTGCAGAGCACGCGCTGCGGCTGATCTCGCAGTTCCGTGTCGGACCTGCAGTGGTCGCGCTCGATGTCCTGGCGAGGTCGACGAATTCGCCGCGCTCGCAGTGGGCGATCGAGCTTGCAGGCAAACTCCGCACTGCATGGCACGCAGGGGAGATCGAGCCCGGGACGCAGTATCCCTACGCGGACCAGTCCGCGAAGCTCACCATCGCCATTCTTTCACGCATCGACGCATCACCCAAGGACGCACGGATCGCACAGGAGGCCGCACGATGAACACCCGCCACATCACCGTTGCTGCAATACTCGTTCTTGCCAGTAGCACGCAGATCCTTGCGGATCAGCGTGCAGTGGATGCGATCAACGCAGTCGTCCGCGCAAGGACGGAGGTCGCTGAAGATCGCAGGGCCCGCATCGAAACGATTGTTCAGAACGTTTTCCTGCCCGCGCCATCCCTGTCAGAATCCGATACGCAGGGCCTCGTCACGGACTTCCGTGCATACGCGGACGATCGCCTCTGGCGTAACGCCGAGTTGAGCACCGACGAATTCGAACTTGCGATCGACACATTTGAATGGGCTGCAGAGAACGCTGTGCACATGCCCATCCCGGCTGCCATCGATGAATCCATCGCGGACAAGGCGATCGCGAGTCTTGAGGAAGCGATCAGGAACGTGGTTGACGAGCTGTACAACGACGTTCCGAAGTCTGCACGCGAGAAGATCGCCCAGGACGCCACTCTGAAGATCCGCCTCCAGCGTGGGGCGATCGTCAGCAGGTTTTATCCCGACATGCTCAAGCCTGCAGCGGAACAGTTTGAACGCAAGGCGACGGTTGACTCGTTGCTGAACCAGGCACGGCTCCAGGGTGCGAAGGAGCGGTGGGGCTCGGTTGCGGAGATCCAGGCGAACAACACGCTGCCAGAGAGCTCGCGGCAGATTCACGTCGATTTTTTCGTCGAGCGTGAGTCGCTCGCGGTGAGCAATGCAGCGATGGATCTGCTCCGTACGTGGTTCATCATGCCAGAAACAGCGTCCGACATGTACAAGAATATGCCAGACGATCTTCTCGCCAGGTACGGTGATCACCGGACAAAGTTTGAGGAAAACCTTCGCAAGCAGCGTGAGGAAGAAGCCAGGCGTGCGGAGCGTCGCGGCGGTCGACAGATTCTCAAGGATGCAGGTGCCACGACGCCAGGCGGAAGGCCTGTGCCGCCGAGGTCGACGCCAAAGTAGGTAAAGGCAGGGCAATTTGCTCAGAAGAACCGCATCGAGCCGGGCCCGCGCCCGGCTCGATGTTCTTTGGTCTCGACTGCAAGATACATGCTTCCAAGCACGATCACGATGCCATTGCGGGCTCGCGCAAGCTTGATCGCGAGTTCAACTGCTCTGGGTGCTTCAGGCTCGATGTGCAGGCATTCTGTTCTCGCATGTGGGCCTGCGTGCGAAGCGAGCGCGACTGCATCGAGCCCGTTGTGCATCGCCTGCGTGCACACCACTCCATCCGCATCGCGAGCCACGACTTCTGCAATCCCCGGCGCATCCTTCCCTGCAGAGACGCCCAGCACCCCGATCAGCGGGCGTGTGCCGTGCATGGCCCTGAGCGTCGAGAGCACTGCAGCGACTGATGCAGGGGTGTGCGCGATATCGATGAAAACCGGTGGATCGCTCTCGATCCGTTCAAGCCGTCCCGGCCAGTGGATCTTCTCGATCCCTGCTCGGACTGCAGTAATAAACTGCTCGCGAGCAGGTCGCTCTGCAGCAGGCCATCGTTCAAGCCAGTGCATCACCGCGAGCACTGCAAGCGAGATGTTCCGCGCCTGATGCTCACCGTGAAGCGGTGACTTGATACCCGCGATCTCGACGCCGCCCACAACAAGATCAAACCGCGTCCAACCATCGCGATATTCAAGCGAACGGATCTGAGCCTGCTGTTCACCTTCAACGAGCGTGAACTGCCGGACGCCTGCGTATGCACGGAGTCGACGTAGAAGATCCTCGCCGAGCCTTCCGCAGAACAATGTGCCGCCCGACGGGCACAGGTCTGCCTTGTCATACGCGATGGCCTCGCGCGTTGTCCCGAGCAGGGCAGTGTGTTCAAGCTCAACCGACGTGAGGATCGTTGTCGTGCCCGGAATCAGTCGAACCGGGTCGTATCGCCCGCCGATCCCGACTTCCCACACCGATGCACGAACTTGTGCATTCGCCATGTGCTCAACTGCAGCGACAGTCAGTGCTTCAAATCCACCTGCAAGATCGCCGGGGTGCTTTGCCTCATGCGCATCCGCCCGCGAACGCACGCGATCAAGAAGCATCGTCAACTGCTCTGGCGCGATGTCCATGCCATCGATCTTGATCCGTTCGACGGGCGTGAAGAGGTGCGGCGACGTGAACAGGCCGGTGGAAAAACCCATTGAAGTACCCAGCTCGCGCAGAATCGAAGCAGTCGCGACGCTCGTCGAGCCCTTGCCCTTGGAGCCTGTGACCTTGATCGCGTCGTGCGTGGAGAGCCACGCGTCATGCCCGGATTCCTTAAGCAGATGAGCCACGCGATGGAGGCCGATCCCTGCTCCCATGCGGGGGAACGCTGCAAGTGCGTCGGCGCACCGCTGGTGTGCATCGATGAAGCCTTGCGTGTGATCTGCGTTGCCTGAATTCATGCAGTGCGGAACTTTATGCGTCCTCGAGTCGATCCTACAGAAGCAGTTCGCGGACCGGACCGACGAGGTAGAGCGATCCCGTGATGAGTACGCGTGAGCCTCGCATCCGTGCATCCTGCACGGCATCCGCTGCAGTTGCAGGTGTCTGGGCGAGCGAGATTTTCAGGCCAAGCTCGCTGGTCAACGCATCAAGCATCGCACGAACTTCCGCTGCATGCAGGTCGATCGACCTGTAGAAGCCCCCTGCAATGAGCACGCTCCCAAACAGCGGACCCAGAAGCTGGATTGCTGCACGGGCCTTGTCGAGTTCGGATGCGCCGACGACAAGCAGGGTGTTCTTGTCAGGAAATGCAGTCTTTGCGAACTCTCTAAGCCGCGTAAACGCCAGCTCGTTGTGTGCACCATCCACCATGCAAAGTGGATCGCGATGAAGCGTCTCAAGACGCCCCGGCCACGACGCATGTTCGAGCCCTGCAATGAACCGCGACGCATCCTGCACCACGCCCCGCGCAATAAGTGCATCCAGCACTCCGAGCGCGGTCGCGAGATTGTCGATCTGATGTTCACCTGCAAGCGGGAGCTTCACATCGTGAGCCCGTCCGTTGCGAACGATTGTCACTGCATGGCCCTCAGAGCCGAGCGAACGTGCAGAGAGCCCTTCGCGAGTCGCACGACGCACACGAACGTGGCGTTGCCTGCACACATCCTCGACTACGTTCATTGCCGTAGGCTCAATCGCAGGCCCTGCAACGAGCGTTGATCCAAAATCCGCAAGCATCGCCTTCTCTTGCGCGATGTCAGCGATCGCAGGCCCAATCTCCGCTGCATGGTCGATGCCAATCGAGGTCAGCGCAGTGATCTGGTCCCCGATGTGGCCCGGAACCAGGCTCGTGATGTCGGTGCCGCCTCCGATCGCAACCTCAAGCACAGCTACTTCAACGCGTACCTGCGCAAAGCGTTCAAGTGCCAGCATCAGCATCGTCTCAAAGAACGTCGGCGGAGATCCGGTGGAAGCAGATGAACCTGCAGCCAGCACGTCCGCGGCCTGCATTCGCAATTGTTCCAGATCACAAGCTTCAAGATGCTTGCCATCAACCCTGATCCGCTCACCTTCATGAACAAGATGCGGCGACGTGAATACGCCAGTCCGCAGGCCTGCACCACGCAGACCTGCTTCCAGCATCGCGCACACCGACCCCTTCCCGCTCGTTCCTGTCACCTTGATGACATGCCTTGGCAGTTCGGAACGCCTAGAGAACGCTTCCAGCATCGCGCGGGTTCTCGCCAGTCGCTGCGTAGCAAGCGTTCTGTGCAGATCCTGCGTTGATGGAAGGTTCGATGCAGAGTCCATGGCAAATCGCGGTAGCAAAGACTGATGCAGCCACGTTTGTCGCGATGACTGCAAGCAAGCACGCCAAGCGTATCACGATGAACCGCGATCAGGCCTTCACTGCGCCCGAGGTCAGACCCTGGATGAACTCGCGCTGCATGAACGCAAAGAGCAGGAGCAATGGGAGAATCGCGACCAGCGTTCCCGCCATCTGAAGCCCGTAATCCTGGTAGTACAGCCCGCGAAGTTCCGCGACCGCGACCGACACGGGGAACTTGCTCGGATCCTTCAGCACAACCTGCGGCGTGATGAAGTTGTTCCACACGCCCAGGATCGTGATCATCAGGAACGTGCCGAACATCGGCCGCAGAAGTGGCAACGCGATCGTGAAGAACGTCCGAAGCTCGCCCGAGCCATCCACGCGGGCTGCTTCGAGCAGATCCGGCGGAATCGCCGAGATCGTCGCCTGCCTGAAGAGGTAGATCCCCATTGCAGGGGCGGTGGCAGGGAGGATCATCGCCGAGAGCGTATCGAGCAGCCCGAGGCGGTACAAGAGCTCGTATCCAGGTGCGAGCAAGAGCGGGGGAGGCACGAGCACCGCGCCGAGCACGAGCATCGTGAGCATCTTGCTGCCCTTGAACGGCAGCCTCGCCAGTGCATATCCGCCCATCGCGCTAAAGAACGTCGCGAGCAGGCCGGTGACCGACGCATAGAAGACCGAGAGCACGAGGCTCCGGCCAAAATCAAGCTCCACAAACAGCTTGCGGAAGTGCCCGACCGTCAGGTGCGAGAGCGCGATCCCGTTCTCATCAAACGGGATGAAGAGCGAATCGAAGAAGTGCTGATTGTCCTTGAAGCTCGAGCATGCCAGCCACACGTAGGGAATCAGCGTGATTACCGACGCGACGGCCAGCACGACCATCGCGGCAAACGGCACTGCCTTGATACGTCCAGATGCCATCACGCCTCCTCCGCGTGCCGACGACCCATCCACCGCTGGCCCAGCGCGATGACGATCAGGATCAACGTCAGCGCCCAGCCGATCGCACTCGCGTATCCGAGGTCGTTCGAATCAAACCCTGCCTGATAGAGGTACATCACAACCGTCAGCCCGCGATTGTCAGGACCGGGCGTTGAGTTCAGCATGAGCCACGGAAGTTCAAAGAGCTGGAAGCTTCCCGTGATCGACAGCAGGACGACAAAGCCCGCGACCGGCCGGATTGCAGGGAGAATCACGTGGATGAACCGCGAGATCGGCCCCGCTCCATCGATCGTCGCGGCCTCATGTAGCTCTTTGCGGACGTTCTGCAGCGCTGCACTGAAGAAGACCATGTTGAACCCGACGTACATCCACAGCGCGGCGACGATCAGCGCGGACATCAAATGGTCCTGGAGCCACGCGTAATCCAGGTCAAATCCGACCAGTCCATGGAGGATCCGGTTCAGGACGCCGGTCCGCTTTTCAAAGACCACGCCGAAGATCACTGCAGAGAACGCGACGCCGACCATCGCGGGTGAGAAGAGCACCACGCGGAAGAAGGACTTTCCACGCAGGCCCGGCACTTCCAGCAACAGTGCAAGCCCAAGCGCGATCGGAAGCTGGATGAACACCGACCCAAGCGTGAAGACAAACGTGTTCCAGAGCGCCGTGTAGAAGAGTGGATCAACGAGCAGGCGCTGGATGTTCTCAAGACCGACAAACTTGGTCGTCCCAGCACCAAACGTCTGCTCCGTTGCGAGCGTCAGCGATCGGAAGATCGGATACGCGAAAAACACCACGAACGTCAGGAGGAACGGCGACAAAAGGATCCACGGTGCCACCGCACGGGATTTCATGGCGTCGCTCCCTTCAGCGAAACGCCGCCTGTAGCCTCTTCAGCTTCACCTGAACCCGTCTCATGCGCACCCGCGTCCTCGCGATGGAACACGTTGTGCGAGATCACAACTTCGACCTGGCGCTGTGCTTCACGCAGGTGCACCATCGCCATCTCTGAGAGTCTTGCGCGGTCAAAGACCTTCTCGCGACGTGCCTGTTCAGACAGCCTGACCAGCGCATCTAGCACGCGCGCACGTGCGTACGTGTTGTACGGAGACGAGGTTCTTCGCGGCACGCTCGGCGCAAGCTCGATGTACATCCGCCCGGACTTCTGCCCGCTCAGGTATTCATCGGGCTCATCAAACACCGGATCTTTCCAGTGCGATTTCACCGGCGTCACGATCCTGCCCGACTTGAAGAGCACCCGTGCCAGATCATCGGACAAGTAAAGGTGCTTGGCGAACTCAAAGAGCTGATCGAAATCCTCCTGCGTCTTCACTGCAGTTCGCGGGATCCCGATCATCGTCCCGCCCCACACGCTCGTGCGCCTGCCGCCCTTTTCCCATGCAGGCATGGGCATCAGCTTCACCTTCCCTGCAAGCTGCGGGAGTTCATGCCGCCAGACGTCGCACATCCAGTCGGGCATGATCGTGAAGAGGACGTACCCATCTGCCTTGAGCTTGTTGCCCCCTGCAGTGAAGTCCGGCGCGTCCGCGGCGATACGCCCCGGCCCGTTGCACCAGCTCACGATCGTGCTGAGCACCTTTGCGTTCACGTCCGTCGCGATCGCGACGCGCTCGCTCTCATCAAAGAACCCGCCACCTGCCTGGAGAAGGAGTACTTCGAGATGATCGTCGTGCGTCTCCCACATGTTGAAGAGATAACGATCGGGCGCCCCGTCACCATCCTTGTCGGCCATCAATGGAGCCAGCACGCGCTCAAAGTCGTCCCACGTCTCGATCGTTGAGACGTCGATCCCTGCAGCTTCCACGATGTCGGCCCTGTACCCCAGCATCACCGGGTGCACGTCGTGCGGGAGGCCGAAGATCCGGCCCCTGCTCATCCACGGCCCGAAGCTGGGCTCATTGATCTCGTCAAGCAGACCTTCTTCGCTCAGGCGATCGGTGAGGTCGACGAACCCGACTGCATCAAGCGGTCCGGTGAACGACCGTGCAGCGATGCGCCGCTCGACTTCGAGCAGATCCGCGGACGGCGTGCCCGACATGAACGCGCCCATCATCCGCCGCTCGAGTGCGACCAGCCCGATCATCTTCATGTCGATCTTGGGCGTGCCCGTCTTGTTCCAGTCGTCGATGATCGGCTCGTACATGCGGAAGTGGGGGGCCGCGAAGGTCCACATCGTCCTGCCTTCAATCTGCCTGGAAGGCCAGAACGACAGCGCGAGCGTGCTGAGGACCGCGATCCCGACGATGCACCACGTCACCGGCGAGAGGACGCTCAGGAACGAGGGGCTCAGGTTGCTGCCGGATCGCGACGCCATAACGGATGGAACGATACCGAAGGTTGAAGAGTGATGCACGGCCAAGGGAACAATCGGGCGAAGAATCTCGCCATGATCGTGTCTTTCAGAAACGCCGACGGCCGGCTTTCGCCGGCCGTCGGTTACGTCTGATGAAGAGTGGCTTTCGTCAGCCGCCGGTTGGCGTGCGGCTGATTGGAGTGACTCAGCAGCCTTCTTCGTATGCACGGACGAACGCATCGAAGTCGTCCGTATCGACGAAGCCCGTGCCGTCGAAGTCGGCCTGGATGTCGCCCTGCTCGAAGATGTTGACGAACGCGTCGAAGTCGTCGGTGTCGACGAAGCCCGTGCCGTCAACGTCGGCGGGGCAGCCGAAGCTCATGTCGTCCCACCAGGTGGCGCCAGCTGCGTAGCCGTGCTGGACCTGGAGGATGACGATGCGTGCGAACGCGGTGTAGTCAGGAGCGATCGCGTCGGGCGTCTGGTAGAACTCGTATGCGAGCGAGTTGTTCGCGCCGGTGGGGACCCACTGCGAGAGACCCGCGCCGCCGACGAGGTCAAAGCCGAATTCGTCCTTGAACTCGATCGAGACGAACACTTCGTTGCCGTCGGCGATGAGGTCGGTCGGGAGCGAGTTAGCCCAACCGCGTGCACGCCACTTGGTGCCCGGGGTCGCGGGGACGTCCTGGTACCAGCCCGAGTAGGCGGGGTCGCCGTTGTAGCCGCCGAACAGCTTCGCTGCCCATGCGCCCGAACGGACGTTCTCGTTCATGTTGGCCTGGCCGTTGCCGAAGTTCACCCAGTGGGCGTAACCGCTGCCGACGCAGCCCGAGGTCTGATCTTCGAACGAGTCGTTGGTCAGGACGTTGTCGCCGCTGTTCTGGCGGAGCATCGCGGTGTCCCACCACACGGCGCCACCCTGGTAGCCGTACTGCTCGACCACCATGACGATGCGAACCTTGGCCGTGCCTGCAGGTGCAACCGCGCCCGAGACCGAGAGGGTCACGGGCGATTCACCCGTGTTCGTGCCGAGCTTGGTCGAGATGAACTGCTGAGGAGCGCTGATCTGGACGTCGCTTGCATCCAGGAACTGGATCTCGACGAATGCCTGCGAGCCGGTCGTGCCGTTCCAGGTGAACGTGTCCCAGAAGGGGTTGGTCGCATCGCACGATGCTTCCCAGACCTGGCCCTCTGCTGCAGGTGCATCCTGGAAGATGCCGCTGTAGCCGGGGTCCGAGGTGAAGGGGCCGTACATCTTGATTGCGCGGACGCCGGTCGTCGTGTAGAAGTTGATGCTCGACACGTTGCCGAACGTCACCCAGCCCGAGGCGGGGCCGCAGATGTCTTCGAAACCGGGGTTCGAAAGCTGCGCCGAGGCAACCTGCGAAATGGAACCGATCGTCGCCAGACAACCAACCGCCGCCAGCATCTTGCGTGAAATACCCATCGATCTTCCTCCAAAGCGTTAATTCAATCCACTCTTGATCACACGAACCCGCCACCGGGAACGCCCGGACGTTCCGGATCGATTCCCGTCTCAACCTGGAATTGCCCGCCGGCACCTCGTTGGTCCCGCCCGGACGATTCCAGGACACTCTTTCAATCTTGCTGACAATGTTGCGTTGGACACCTTCCTCAGGTGCCAGGCCTCCTCGGCGCTTCTGCCGGAGGCTTGGGTGCGGGGGCACCCGTCGTCACCACCGCCACGCGCGTCCCGTCCGGCAACACCCGGACCGGCGCCACGCTCGGCTGTGCAGTCGTCTTGTTGATCTCAAACATCGTCGGGTACACCTTGCGCATGGTGCTCGAGGTGTTGCCCGTCAGCATCGAGGTCAGCCACCGCGACGCCTCATACCCCAGCATGCTCGCGTCCTGGCAGACCGCGGTCATCGAGGGGAAGACGTGATGGCGAATGTCGCTGTCGTCAAACCCGATGATCGAAAGATCCATCGGGATGCGGATCCCAAGCTCCTGGCAGCGACGCATCGCCCCGATGCTTGCGAGCGGATCGGTAAAGAAGATCGCGGTCGGAGGCTCGGAGAGGCTTGCCAGCTCCGTGATCGCTGCAGCGCCACCCTCGGTCGTCGCGTTGATCTCGAGCACAAGCTCGTTCTCGATCGCCACGCCGTTGCTCTCGAGCGTCTCAAAGTACGCGCGGCGGCGGTCGTCGTGGTCCGTGTCCGCCACGCGGTGGATCGCAAGCGCGATCCGGCGGTGGCCGAGGTTGATCAGGTGCTGGAGCGCACGCCTGCTGTCGTCCTTCGAGTCCGTGCAGACGTAGTTCACCGTGCTCGTCTCAAAGCGGTCCGCGACGACGATTGCAGGGAACCCTTCCGCAGCGATCGATTCGCACACCGCGCGGGTGTCTGCGAACGAACGGAGGATCACGCCCCGGATGCCCTTGCGAGCAAAGAACTGGGAATAGCTCTCGTTGCGGAGCTTGTCCCTTTGCATCGCCACGATCTTGAGGTCGTAGCGGTGATCGTTCAGCCCCTTGAGAATGCCCGTGAGGAGCGCTGCCTCGAACGCGCCGTAATCAGGACGGACCGGTTCGCCCGGATACACCAGGCCGACCGCCGTGACCTGCTTGCGCGACGCGGGTGGTGAGTACCCCACGCTGCTCGCGACCGCCAGGACGCGCTCACGCGTCTCGGCGCCCACGCTTGCGTGGTTGTTCAGGGCACGCGACACCGTCGCGACCGAGACACCCGCCTTTGCTGCGATTTTGCGGACCGACGCCATCATGAACTCCGTTTGGCGGTCGTGCGCTCTGGTGCACGCTCGCCTTGGCTTCCTGCCATAACCCTCGGACGCAAGAACCCGACCCCGACAAACTGGTGATTCAGTACTTGGGTGCGTTCACCCAGCCGTAGGGCATCTGGTTGTCGTTGATGTACAGCTTGAACCACGTCGTGTCGCGCCCGCTGCGGTTCACGTACACGCTCCTGCTCGAGAAGTCCTTGGTCTTGGTCTCAAGCAGCGGATCGCCGTCAGACGCAGGCGTGAAGAGCGAAACCTGGCCGTCGAGATATGCAAAGTGCCCCTTGCCGTCGTGGCGCATCGTGATCTGATCGTCGTTGCACCACAGGCCGTCGGTATTGGCCTGGTTGTAGAAGGGCGTGCTTTCCTCAGCGAAAATCGGCACCGAAGGGAAACGCGTGATCTTCTTGCCGTCGGTCGCGTTGAGCTTGCCGGGCGTCGGGTTCGAGGGCGGGAGGTATCCCGCGAAGATCTCAGTGCCGATCCTGGCGCCGCCCGTGTTGCGAACCATCGTGTAGTCAAAGTCGAGGGCAGTGTCGCCGCCAAACATGTTCTTGCCGGTCGTCGAGCCTGCGCCGCGGCGACGGTTCGTCGGGCATTCAGTCGCCTTGTCAACGTTCTGAAGATACTTATACAGAATGCCTTCTTCGTACACGTTGTTGCTGATCCGCGTCCGTGCCCACGTCTGCTGCAGCGTATTGCCCTGCATGATCGCGTCAGGCCAGATGCGGTCCTTGTTCTCGTTGGCGTAGAAGTGTGCAGCGGTGATCAGCTGCTTGTTATTCGCCATGCACACGGTCGTCTGACCCGCTGCACGTGCTTTCCCCAGCGCTGGAAGTAGGATTCCGATGAGCAGCGCGATGATCGCAATGACCACCAAGAGTTCGATGAGCGTGAACGCAGCTCGCCTCCCACGGTTTGCTGGTCCGGCCTGAATCATCGAAAAGCCTCCTTGAAAGCGACGAAAACGGTTACCTGAAGGGATGAAACACGCGTGAGTCGCGTTTATGAAGCGTTACAGTAACGACTTTGCGAAAACGCTGTCAAGCCGACTTCCCCTCTTCCATGCCACGAAATGCGGAAAAACGCCCCCAGAACCCCCAGTGAAAGCGGTTTCTGCGGCAAATTGCCATGAAAAAAGCCCCCTCCGGACGTCCGGAAAGGGCTTTCATCAGGTCAAATTGTGCTCTGAACGGGCTCTCGAGGTGCCCCTGACGGGCCCGCAGATGCCACGTTGATGTAACTGTTTCAGCACCCTGCTTCGAAGGCCACGACAAACGTGTCAAAGTCGTCCGTGTCGACAAAGCCCGAGCCATCGACGTCCGCACAGTCGAACCCTGCCTCGAATGCCTGGACGTACCGGTCATAGTCGACGGTGTCGACAAAGCCCGAGCGGTCAAAGTCCGCGATGCACGCGTCGACGATGCCAAACTCGACCGTGTCGATGAACGCAGCGCCCGAAGCGCTGGCAGGCTGGTTGAACGTCAGGACCAGGCGTGCCTTGGTCGTCCCTGCAGGGGCCGTGGCACGGAGTTCAAACGGCAGGTGCGTGTTCTGGGGCGACGTTGCAGTGAGTGTCTGCACCGTCTGCGTGCTGATGAGCGCGTCACCGGCGCCGCGCCACTCGATCTTCATGTCGCCGGTGTTGGCGCCACGCATGTAGTCGCTCGCCCAGTTGTACCAGTACGAGAACGCACGGAGCCGCTGCCCGGGCAGTGCAGGGATGTCCTGATAGACGCCCGAGGTGTTCGCGCTGCCGGTGAAGTTGCCGTAGAGCTTGGCGGACTGTGCACCCGAGTACGAAACGCCGCCCTGCGTGAACGCGTTGCCCCACTTGCCCCAGTTGGCAAGCGAGGGATTGGCTTCAAAGCTCGGGTTGTTCAGCTTCTGACGCTCGGTGTCGTACTGATATGCACGCACCCAGTCGACCACGAATTCCTGCGGGAAGACGGTCGTGTCATCGGGGAAGCCAGGCCAGTCGCCGCCGACTGCCGTGTTGATGATCATGTAGAACGGCTCTGCAGGGATGTTCGACACGTGCCTGACGTGCATCACGTCGTCGACGTAATACTCGATTCGGTCTGCATACCAGTCCGCGCGGAACGTGTGGAAATCCTGGCTGAAATCAGGCCCGATGAAGAAGCCGCCCTCGGACTGCACGTTCGGCCACGTGCCCCAGTGGTGGTGCATGTACACCTTGTACGGCTGGTGGCCCAGGAGCTCCATGATGTCGATTTCCGGCGGCCACTTCTTCTCCTGGGGAAGCATCCAGAAGGCAGGCCAGATGCCCTTGGTCTTGGGGAGCTTGGCACGCATCTCAAACCTGCCGAACTTCTGGCTGAAGCGATCGATCGTCTCGACCAGGCCCGACGTGTACGGCCTCCCGCCCATCGGAACCTTCACGCTCTTGAGCGTCATCATCCCGTTGGCGAGCGTCACCATGCTCGGGTGGTAGTACTGCTGCTCGTTGTTCTTCACAAGCGCTGCGTTCTCGGCTCGCCACTTGGTCGTGTCCAGCGTCGTACCGCTGAACTCATCGCTCCACGTCGGGATCCACCCGTCGGGCGGACATTCCTGCCCCATCGCGGTGCCCGCCGTGATGCCAACTGCCGCAAAGCCCGCGAGCAGAACCGACATCCGTGTCAGTGATTGAATGTGTGCCATGTGTCAAAGCTCCTCAATGCGTGACAACGCATGCTAGCGATAAGTCCTGATCGCGCAAAGCGATTCGATATGCGAATAACGCTGTTTTCCTGTTACAAATGCAGCGTATTTCCTGTAACACCACCATCGGCGCTATGAGCAGTCCTGGGCAACCGCCCATAACTTCACAGACAAGCCCATCGTCTAACACGAACTGCGAACCTGAGTGATCAACCCAGCCCAATCGCTTAATCCGCGCGACGGAACAGGTCCAGGAACCGATTCTCATACTCGGTAAACACCCCAAGCCGGTCCAGTTCACCCTTCAAAGCCATTGCAGATGAGCGATCCTTCTTCGCTGCATCAAACAACCGCTCAATTCTGCGCCGTGATGCAGGGTCCAGTGAATCACCGGGCTTCTTGGGTGCCTCAACCTGCTCCGGCTGCGGCCCCTCTGCAGTCGTTTCGCTTTCACCCTCTGCAGTCTCTTCCCCTTCGGTTCCTTCAACGACCGCCTCGCCCTCACCTTCCTCGGTCTCGCCTTCGTCGTCGTCAGCCTGCTCTTCCTGCATCCGCTCATACGCATCAATCAACGCGCGATCGACAACCTCCGCATGCTGGTTCAACTCTTCCAGCGAGAGATCAATCCCTGCAAGAATCGTGAACACGCTCAGCGCTGCACGCGCAGCCTTGGGGTTCGGCACCCCTGCAGCAAAGAACGGAATCTCCGCCAGGAGCGCAATCCCCGGAATGCCCTCTTCCATCCCCGTCGCGAGCACCAGCCCGTTCAACCCGCCGATCTGCCCTGCAGAGACCGTCTGCACCTCTGCCTTGTGAAGTTCATCAAGCATCTCTGCATCCGTCGCAACGCCAGAGACCTTTGGATCGCGTGCAGGGTGGAGCGCCGACGCCATCGACGCGAACGTCACGATCCGCTCAACGCCCAAGTCCTTGACGTACTTCACAAACTCCTGCGCATACCGGTACGTCCCCGTCGCGGGCTGTGCCTCTCCCAGAAACACGACTAGGTCGCGCCCGCTGCGCCGCGGGTTGGTCCACTTGAAGAACAGCCCGCGCGGCATCTGCACCGGCACGATGAGGCTGTCTTTCACTTCCACTTCGGAGATGTCGAAAAAATCACTGTTGGGCATCTCGCCCACCTGCGTCATCTCAAGCTGACGGATCAGGTACCCCGCGACGATCACCGCCACGTTGCCCATCCCGGGCCATGCAGCGATCAACCAGGGTGCTTGCGATTTCGAGGCCTCGGCCATTCATGCATCTCCGAGGGACGTGGCTCCCCGCCCGAAGCTCCGAGCGGTGCACCCAAATCCCCATCAATTGTATTCGCCGAATCACGTCTTCGGACGCCCTTCGCCGCGCTTCCCGCCTCCCCTGCCCCTCCCTCGCCATCGGACCTGCTAGCGTTGCATCATGGGCATGAAAATCGGCATCATCATTCCTGCTGCAGGTGCTTCCCAGCGCTACCAGCAGGTCGGCGGCGTCCGCTCCAAGCTCGATGAAGACCTCGGCGGAAAGACCGTCCTCCAGCGTTCCGTCGAGCTCTTCAGCAAGGTCCAGTCGGCCGATTGGGACGTCGGCACGGTCGTCGTTGCAGGTCCACACGATGAAGCAGCCTTTCAGGAGTTCAAGGATCGCCACGGTGATCGTCTCGGCTTCCTCGGCGTGACGCTTTGCAAAGGCGGCAAGACCCACCGCTACGAAACTGTCGCCGCTGCACTCAAGCACATTTCAAGCGACCACACCCACGTCGCAGTCCACGACGCTGCACGCCCCTGCGCACCGATTGAAATGGTCGAACGCCTCTTCGACGCTGCTGCACGCTTTGCTGCAGTCGTCCCCGGCATCGAAGCCTCCGACACCCTCAAGCGAACCACCCAGACCCAGGACAGCGGCCACCACGATCCCCTCGCAGCCATCCTCGGCACCGACGCATCGACCGAGCCCGTCCAGAAGCGCATCGTCCGCGAAACCATCGAGCGGTCCCAGGTCTTTGCCATCCAGACCCCCCAGGTCTTCCGTCTCGACCTCCTCACGCGTGCCTACGCCCAGAAAGACCTCTCCAGCACGGACGACGCAGGCCTGGTCGAACGCCTCGGGGAAGAGGTCGTGGTCGAAGCAGGGGACATCCGCAACCTCAAGATCACCCGCCCCGGCGACATGGCCCTCGCCCGTGCCATCCTCAGCGTCAAGGACTCAGACGATCGCCCCGCTTTCAAGCGATTCTGACCCTCGCCTTGCCGATCTAACCCCTTGCTTGGCTTCTCTCTTGGGGCGGGGCCTTTCAGGCCCCGAAATCTCTTGTCTTCTCCGCCCACCAAGGGTGACATGTTCTGGCCCGCCCGGAGACCGGGACACGTTGCCTGCTCTACCCACTTCGCCTCTTCACATCCGCAGTGCATTGATCACTGGCCTCAGTCCACATTTTCCTCCTCCGTGTCGCTCTGTTACCTCTGCGACTCCGTGTTCGCATTCTCTTCCTGCCTTTCTGAAACTTCCCGCCCCCCTGCAGGTACCACTACCCGGTGCATTCGCATCGCTGGAGCCTTCCCATGCCTCGCCTCACGAACGCCCGTCTCCTGGCCGTCCTGGGCATCGCTGCTTCGTCCCTGATGCTCTCACCGGTTCCGCAGGCGTCCGCATCTGCTCCTGCGCAGCCTGGCTCCCGCTCTTCCGGTTCCTCGCGAGAAGTCGACCTCCGCCCCCGCTTCAAGGAGGGTGAGGAACTCCGCTACGTCATGACCCTTGAGAACGAAGGCCTGACCGAGATCGCGGAGATGGAACCCTCCCGCCAGAAGAGCTGGCAACAGATCGAGTTCCGCATGAAGACGATCTCGAGCGATGCAGAGAAGGGCTCGGTCGTCGAACTCATCTACGACACGCTGAAGGTCAACGTCGAAGCAGGCGAGACCAAGATCCAGTACGACAGCACGAAGAAGAACCAGCCTGCTGCCCAGCCATCAGCACGGACGCCTGCACGCAAGTCAAACCAGAAGCAGAACTCCAAGCCCTCCCGCTCCAAAGACCCTGCAGAGGACCTCCTGATGGACGACCCTGCTGCAGATCCTTCCGAGAGTTTCCTCGAAGCCCTCGCCCCCGTCGTCGGCACCAAGCTCACGCTCAACGTCGCGCCCGACGGGGCCATCACTGCAGTCGAAGGCGGCGGCGGCCTCTCCAGCGCACTCATCTCTAAGTAC
>JAESFU010000461.1_pt1 | contig 21910 bp, 13 predicted proteins | sample 9269461 | NCBI WGS metagenome assembly JAESFU01 (sample SAMN14502556, study PRJNA617107) | algae metagenome | isolation source: Stenomitos rutilans HA7619-LM2 and co-occurring heterotrophs from cave walls | place: USA: Waikapalae cave, Hawaii | collected 2009-07-28
GCCTTTGCCGCCACTTCTTGATATATTCTTTTCGCTTCATCGTAAGCCTTTCTAGCTTCGGTGCGCTCCTCCGGTTTCATGTTGGCCTGTTTCATTTTCCAGCATTGCTCCACGGATTGCGCACACCAGTCGGCACTTGCCTTCACAGCAATTGGTTTTCCATTCATGATTACAGACACAGGATTGGTGTGTGCCGATGGAAAGATTCGCAATGCAATCCATGACGATTGTTCCACTGCATACTTAAACTTTACATCGGTAGGCTTCCCGTCGGCTGTTATTTGAACTGTGTCGGCAACCCTGCCATTGACGATCAATTCAACTGCTACCGATCGCGTTGCCCCGATTCTTGTGCGATACGTGCTCCAATAAGGTTGTTCGTCCAACTTCCTGCTGCGGATCAGCGACTCTTCTTCAGAAAGCGAATCCGGTAGCAGCACCGCTACTTTCGCTTCGATGTTTATTGTTTGAGGCGATCGAAGGTTCACCCTGCTGCCCCTTGTTCCTGATTCAGTTTCGTTGACCCTTAAGTTCATGATGTGTGATCTGCCATCCGACACATAACTCCTTCCGTCTTTTATTGCCTGTATGTACTTCTGATAAGTAATTTTTCCGTCGCTCCTGAAATAACTGCGGGCGAGCCCCACGCGCTCGTCGAAGATGCATGGAAAGTCCGTCTCGCCGCTGAGGCGAGGTGTGAAGCCGCAGTTGAGGGTATGGTACCACATATTCAGTTCCCATGGAGCCGGTGTGTCGCCTGCGCTAAAAAAATCAATAAGATTTCTTGTTACCGTAACAATGTATTCGTTTGCTCCGATGTTATCCATCTTAGGAAGTACATAGTTCGGCAAATCGTTGGTTCGTTGTATGGGTTCGAGGCCCCAGCCCGAATGCGCATATCCTGTTGCCGCGCCCTGTGACTTTGCCCAGGTGAGTACCGGCACCGTCCAACCCGGCCACTGTTCAATTTCCGTCGTGCCCGGATAATCATCCTCTTTCATTCCGAGCAGAACCAGGTGCCCTGCATGTGAAGATGGAAACCCGGAAACCTCCACATCGTAGCGCATAAGATTGTTCCTTGTAGAGTTAGTGTCATCCTTTCCTGTAAAAAATTGTTTCTGGTGATACCAACCGGGACCCCATGTGAGCACGGCTGCAACGTTTAGATCTTCACCGAGAACCTGCCGCCACATATCCGCAGGCCGAACGCCTTCCTCCGGACTTTCGTAGTGACTGCAGCCAGCGGCGTGCACATGATGATCTCCGCTATACCATCCAAGTGAAGCCATATTAATCCATCTTTTTAACCTGAAGCTTACCGTCATTTCCGATATACTATCGGGAATGCGTAACCGCATTTTCTCAGCAACATACTCCGGCCCTCTGGTATACATAATGTCGTATTCGCCAGCAGGGAGAAGAACATGTTCGCCGGAACTGCGGTATATCTGCGGTTGAAAAAAGAAGTCGGGATACTGATCGTATGCTGCTACACGCCGCGAGGGAAGAGGATAAATTCCGCGAAGTCGCTTTGGCACCGTGTACGTTTTCAATGAGGCATCACCAACAACGAACTCGCGCTGCGCTGCCGTGATTCGAAAATCGGTATTTGCAATTGTTCGAAGGGTATCGTCGAGCGCTCTCTCGATGCCATCGGTGATAGTAAACGAAGCCATCGATGGAGATCCGTCTGTGTCACGGATATCAAATATTATTTTCTTTGCTGCGCGAACTTTGAATAAGATATTTATTGAATTTCGAAACCCGAGGTCCTGTGTTCCCTGACCCACGTTGAATGCAAGTTCTGCTTCCCGTTGTCCGGCGTCTTTCGAATATATCTGCACCACTGCATATTCAACGGGCATCCCCGACAAATGAGTGTTCAGCGGCTTACGTCGATACATTTGCATATCGAGAAAACGGTTCGCCACCTGGCCGGCTGATAACTTCTTTTCTTCAGGCGTACGAGATGCAAACGAGGACACATGCATAGGGCTTTCGGCGTTCTTTCCGGCAACATTGAGTTGTGCGGTTATGCCTGCTTCGTTTTTGACCTTCACCAGGAAGCTTACCCACCCGTGTTGAATCAATGATGGTACTGCAGGTCCGCGTTCGACTTTGATCCTTGATTCTGGATTGATGTTGACATAAGCGATACAATATGGATCGAGAATCGACTGAACCTCTTCAACCAGTGCCTGGGTAAATTTTTTGTCTGTAATGGCGGCCAAACGCCTTTCATCCTCTTGTGAAAGAGAACTCCCCAGAAACGAGAGACTTTCTTTCAGACGCATGGCATGCGAAAGAAAAGGCTGGACGTCGGCTTCCGGTTTGTGCTGAATTTTTCGAAGAGTATCGTTATGATGTTGAGAGAAGGAAATAAAAGGCACTGTGGCAAGCAAAAAGAGAATGATGGACCCGCGAAACATCTGCATGTAATGAAGTTACTGAAATGATAAAAGCCACCCGAGGGTGGCTTTCGACCTGCTGGTCGCAGATATTTTGATGGACCATACTCCGGTTAGGCGATACCAACCAGGAGTGCCCATGAATGATCTGTAGATATCATGAATACCTCCTTTTTATTGATGAGTTGCGAAGGTAAGAAAAATGTAGTTTGTCGCTTTCTCGAATAGACTTGCTTTTTTTCTATTTTACCTTTTAACTTTTCCCTTAACTTTTGCATTCAACTTTCAACCCGAGAAACAAACATGAATCTTCCCATGAATCGTCGCCGGTTCCTTGCGGGTACCGGAGCTTGTCTTTCTTTACTGGCTGTTGGCGCCAATGCAGGCGAAATTTTTCATCCGCTTGAAACCATCCGAGTGGGGCTGATTGGTACCGGTTGGTATGGGAAAAGCGATCTCTTTCGCCTGATGCAGGTGGCGACAGTTGATGTTGTTGCTCTTTGTGACGTTGACCGGAATTTGCTCGACGGCGCAGCAAAGCTTGTAATGGCGCGACAGAAATCTAAAAAGGCGCCGAAACTATATGGAGATTATCGGAAGATGCTTGCCGAGAACAAACTCGACATTGTAATTATAGGTACTCCCGATCACTGGCATGCTCTTCAGGCGATTGAAGCGGTGAAATCAGGTGCACATTTGTATGTTCAAAAGCCGATAAGTGTTGATGTGATCGAAGGTGAAGCAATGGTTGCCGCAGCGAGAAAGTACAACCGCGTTATGCAGGTTGGTACGCAACGGAAGAGTACGCCACATCTGATTCACGCGAAAAAAAATATTGTTGATGCCGGACTGCTCGGCAAGATTTCGCATGTTGAAATGTGCTGCTACTTTCATATGCGCAACAACGGTAGTCCTTCGGTGCAGCCCGTTCCATCGTTTTTTGATTACGAGATGTGGACCGGCCCCGCTCCTCTCCGTCCCTTTGACGGGCTTCCGCATACCCGGTGGTGGCGGACCTTCATGGAATATGGAAATGGAATAGTTGGTGATATGTGCATTCATATGCTGGACACCGTTCGGTGGATGCTTGGCCTGGGGTGGCCCACGAAGATCAGTTCAACCGGCGGGATTTTCGTGCAGAAGGAAGGCAAGTCAAATATTTCCGATACACAAACAGCCGTATTCGAATACGACGGGTTGAATTGTGTTTGGCAGCACCGCACCTGGGGTACTCCACCCGACCCCGAGTATCCCTGGGCATTTTTTATTTACGGCGAAAAAGGTACGCTCAAGGGCAGTACGATGAAATATGATTTCCTTCCCGCAGGTAAAGACAAGCCGGTGCACATGGACGTGGTGTACGAAAAAGAAAAATACCCCGAGGACCTTACAGAAAAAGACATTGAATTGAACGCCGCTCCTGCAACACGCCTGCATATGGTGGATATGCTGAATGCAATATCCAAGGGAACGAAACCCGTTGCGGACATCGAAGACGGCCACATATCAACTGCTTCATGCATTATCGCAAACTTGTCAATGAAGCTGGGACGGCCGCTTACCTACGATCCTAAGAAGAGAGAAATCAAGGGAGATCCGGAGGCAACGGCACTGCTCAAGCGTGAATACAGGGCGCCCTGGATACATCCTACGGTGGAAAATATCTGAGCGGTTTTAGATGCGAATAGTTAAAATGCCGCCTACCCCGGTTGCATGGCATTCGCATTGCATATTTGAATTATCTGGATATTTGAATCCGTAATTCTGAACAACATGCGATTTTATCTCCTCATCATCTCGTTCACTCTATCTCTATCTCTTGTAAATTCTTGCGCACGAAACCCTGTTACGGGGAAGCGGCAGGTTGTACTGATGTCGGAGGCGCAGGAAATTGAAATGGGTAAGTCTGCCGACCCGCAGATCATTGCCGAATATGGTTTGTATGAAGACAAGAACTTACAAGCCTTCATTACGGAGCAGGGCAAAAAAATGGCTGCGGTGTCTCATCGCCCAAATCTCGACTACCATTTCAGGGTCGTCGATTCCGATATTATTAACGCCTTTGCCGTTCCCGGCGGGTATGTATACTTCACGCGTGGAATAATGGCCCACTTCAACAACGAAGCGGAGTTTGCCGGCGTGTTGGGTCACGAGATCGGGCACATTACGGCGCGCCATTCCGTTGCCCAGCAAAGAAATGCCATCCTTGGCCAACTCGGATTAATAGCAGGGATGGTCATCGCACCGGAACTCGCGCAGTTCGGTGAAGCCGCGTCACAGGGACTTGGCTTGCTGTTCCTGAAATTTGGACGGGATGATGAACGGCAGTCCGACAAACTGGGTGTTGAATATTCTTCCAAGATCGGTTACGATGCACAACAGATGGCCAATTTCTTCAATACACTGCAGCGAAAAGGCGCGGAAAGCGGAGCGGCAGAACTTCCGAATTTTTTGTCTACTCATCCTAACCCGGGAGAACGAAACGAGACCGTCGCCAAGCTTGCGACCGAGTGGAAGCAAAAGCTGAATATGAAGAATGCGGTCGTAAACCGCAACAGTTATCTGCAACGTATCGAAGGATTGATATATGGCGAAGATCCAAAAGGAGGCTTTGTTGAAAACAGCGTTTTCTATCACCCGGTGTTGAAGTTCCAGTTTCCTATTCCACAAGGATGGGCATATCAAAACAGCCCTACCCGGGTACAACTTGCTTCTCGCGATGGAAAGAGCTTGATGATGCTATCGCTGGCACAAGGCGCCTCTTTGCAGGAAGCCGCTTCCGGAGCATTACAGAAATATGGACTCAGAGCCGTCGAAAGCAGGCAGGTATCTACCAACGGATTGCCTTCTCTTGCTGTAATTGCCGATCAGCAGACGCAGCAGCAACAGCAACAACAACAGCAGCAACAACCGTCGCTCAGAACACTTTCTTACTTCATTCAATACGGTGGAAATATTTATCATCTTATCGGAGCGGCGTCCATGAACGATTTCAATGCATACTTCCCGAATTTCTCCAACACGATGGAAGGATTCCGAGAATTGACGGATGCGTCCAAGCTCAATAGGAAGCCTGAACGTGTAAGGCTTAAATCAGTTTCCGGAGGTGCCACTCTTCAACAAGCGTTTGCGCGGTTGAATGTTCCCGAAAAAAGAATGGAAGAATTCGCTGTTCTGAACGGCATGAAACTTACCGACCAGGTTCCGGAAGGAACGCTGATCAAAGTGATCAGTGAGTAGTATGCACAATCGATCTATTCTGCCTGATTGATCAATGAGTAGTCTGTACGATCGATTTATTCAGCCTATTAATGAGTGAGTAGTATGCACAATCGATTTATTCCGCCTGATTGAGCAGGATGATCTGCCCGCGCAGCAACGCATCGTCGGCATCGATTACAACCACCGTTTTATCAGGCCAAATCTGCTGGCAGGCGAGTACATACAAATTGCTTAGGGTCTGGTTGGCGACAATCGTAATATGGGAATGCTCGAGCGGCACTTCACTCAATTCATTACCGATCATTACGCCACTTAAAAAATGGTAATTGGAACCGAATGGCTTTTTTTGAAGTATTTGCCGTGTTCTTGCAAGGAAGGCGGTATTCAGAACATTTTTCTTACTGCCCTCAATCACTCCTTCCTGAAATGCATCTTTAGCAAAGGGTGATTCTTCCAACGAAGAAGACAGGACACTTTGTTTTGCCAGCAATTCAAAAAATTCGCCGGTCATGTAAGTCGTAAACTGCTCAGCAAATCCGTTTCGCACGGCGATATGTTTTGAATGAGTACCGGGAAAAATATAAAATGATGCTGCCGATGCATTTGCTGCCGCGCCTATCAACAAGGTTTCTTCTCCGCGTAATACATCACATGATGTTTGTATTCCCGGCACAATAAAGATCTGTGAATAACCCCTGCCTGATAGGGCAATCGTTTCGAGTGTCATCGAAGAACCATTCGTCGCAATGGGCAGTGTATGGTAGGGAACTTCCGTCAACCCTATAGATGAGCCGATCATTCCACTGGCAATAACCGGTATCCGATCAGGCACCCGATCATGGTCTTTGAACAATTCGGCAATTTGCGAATCGAGGTATGAGAAGTAAAATTGTTTTCTTTCAACACCGGATGTTTGCCAGTCGCGAAATGTTCTGCCAATGCCATACGACGTTTGCAGGGCTGCAAGCACCAACAGTGTCTCTCGTTGCACCAGCCTTACTCGAAAAGATGTCGTGCCCCAGTCGACACTTATAAATTCACTCAAGGAGTTTCTTTGACTTTAAGGTACGGAAGCGAGCAGAAACCTTCACACTCTTTGATTCATGCAATCAAAGTTTGCTACAATTCCGTCGACACGATCAGGTCTCAATATATTTCTTCATTGAACGCAAACTGAAATTCGAAAGCTTACTTTTTTACGGAAAGCCTGACGATCACCAGCGACCTCGGGGTCAATGTCAGCTTAATATTTCTTCCGTTTATACGAACGACCGTTTGGTTCGGGCTGATATGCAGCGGCTCTTTTATTGAATTAACCGCAAGATTGTCCATTGACGCGAGTTCTATCACAGTCGCCGTAGCTCCGACATTCTTTGTGCCCGAAACCCGCACCGTCACTGGTTTTGGTGACGTGGACGAGTTTACGAATTTCAGAATCACTTCCTTGTTGGTGCTGTCGAGTACAGCTGTTCCGAACAGTCCATGCTCTCCGGCCAATGTCTTTCCTTCTGCGGATAAGGTAAGCACGTCGGTGCCGCGATGCGTGCTGAACAATTTCTGAACATAGTACGATGGCGTTCCGTACGCATTCAGATTGTCGAACCAAATCAGGTTCGGTGTCCATTGCCATGCATCCAGGTGTCCAAGCAAAGGAGCATATGAAGTGAGGTGCACCACATCACCATTGCGTTCGAGGCCTGTCATGAATGCCGCCTCTGCGAGTGCCGCCTCCCAGTTGCTTCGGTCGGGACCTTGCACCTGCGCCGTTGTGTGCGCCGCATACTCACCGGCAAATATCTTTGCTCCCGTTCTGGAGTATCCATCATATCGTTTTGCATTGGCCAAAAACCATTCGGGCGGTTTATAATAATGTTCGTCGATGAGCTCCGCGTTCAGCTCGGCAAGAGCCTTGTTGGCATAGTCGAACAATTCACCGTCGGGAGTTGGTCCCGCTCCGGAAACGATCGTAATGTCAGGATATTTTTTTCTGACCGCATCCGCAAACAATTTATATCTCTCAATATACTGACTACCCCATTGTTCATTTCCAACTCCGATGAACTTCATGTTAAACGGCTCCGGATGTCCCATCCGCGAACGAACACTTCCCCATTTGCTGTCCGAAGGCCCATTCGCGAATTCAATCAGATCCAACGCATCATCGATGTATGGTTGTAACTCTCGAAGATCCACCACCTCGGCAGTGTTGAACTGGCAAGCCATCCCACAATTCAGGATTGGAAGCGGCTCTGCACCAAGATCCTTTGCCAATAAAAAATATTCAAAGAATCCGAGGCCGAACGACTGATAATAATCGCCTGCCTGACGCTGCTTAAATTCTGTGTTCCATCTGTTCACCATCACAGGACGCGCAGCGGGCTCACCCACTGTGTTCTTCCACTGATAGCGGTTTGAAAGATCGCGTCCCTCAACAATGCACCCTCCCGGAAACCGTATGAAACCCGGCTTCAGGTCGGCAAGAAGTTGCACAAGGTCATGCCGTAGTCCGGATGGCCGTTGCTTCCAGGTGGCAGCAGGAAACAAGGATACCATGTCCAGATCAACAACGCCACGTCCCTCGAACGTCAACACAAGGACTGCATGGGACTCCGTGTCCGTGGGGCGCAACACCGTCTCATACGTCTTCCAGTCGGTTGATGCCGGAACGATCGACGAGGTTGCGAACACATTGCCCAATGAATCTTTGAGCTGAACGGTAATGCGAATATCGGTGTCCCCACCCCTCCTGGCAATGATGGAAAAACGGTAATCGTGCTGTTTTTTCAACCCGATGCCACGGAATCCTTCGTTCGTTAGCGAGTATCCTTCTCCGCTCGATCGAATCCTTGCATATCGCCTGTTCGTTCCCTCGTCGGTATTGATGATGATCGTTTCTCCCGTAGTCGCATTAAGACCCATTCGCTGATAACTGCTGCGTTTCCATCCCATCAGCGGATCAGCAAATTCAAACGAACGGTTCTTTACCAACTCAGCATACAATCCTCCGTCTGCGGCAAAATTGATGTCTTCGAAAAAAATACCCCACATCGTCGGCTGAACGCGCGCGATGGGCTTACTGATGTCAACCAAAACATTGGTGACGGTTTGTGAGGCTGCAGGTAATTGCGACATGAAAATCGTTGCAATCAACAAGATAGCAGTAGAAATATTTTTCATACATGAATCGCTTCGACGTAATCGAAAGGTAAGTGGTAATGCTGATGTGACGTAACGGAATGTAATTAAAAAAGCTGCGATTTCTCGCAGCTTTTTTACATCTGATATTTTCAAATCAGTACATCGGGTTCTGAACAAGCTGATCGTTTCTGTTCATTTCGTCGAGTTTGATCGGAAACAGATAAAATTGCTGTTTCCACTCCCTGTCCTGCGCAACGATCTGCGTAAAAGTAGTCTGAATGATATTTCCGGATGCATCAACTTTGTGCCTGATGCTGACTCCTTCCGCATCGGTATATGACTGCGGCGCGATCATCCAGCGGCGCACATCGAAGTAACGGTGATCTTCAAACGCTAATTCGATCTTGCGTTCGTTGCGGTACCTTTCTTCCAAAGCTGCACCAGATTCCGTGATGTCCGGCATGAACGAACGCTTCCTGATCATATTGATGTACGTTCTTGCCTCATCTTCTTCACCAAGTTCCATCAGCGCCTCTGCATAGTTCAGCAGCACCTCTGTGTAGCGGATATATCTCCAGGGCTGATCCTGCTTGTTGTATTGAGCGTCCACGGAAGGATCAATGAATTTCCGCATATAATATCCGGTGTACGTTCCGTTCCAGTCTTCCAATGGGCCATTGCGCGTGTCAAGTCCCGGAACAACAGTACCATCGGGTTTTTCAACATACGATGTCTGAACGATTCCAATGGGATCTCTTGCCACAGCATCAGCCTGCCTCGGCCTCCAGACCGCCCCATCGTAAAGAATGGAAGCATAAAAACGGGGATCACGATTTTCGTATGGAGCTGCTTTGTGAGTCGGATTCGCCCAGCTGAACTTTGTTCCATCAGCCATCTCGTACGAATCCACTATCTGGCCTATCGGCGTATTACTGCCCCAGCCATGCCATCCGTTCGGGTTGTTGTACAGACCCGGATTATATCCATCCCAGTTCTCATCGATCTTCGGAGTGAAATATCTCACAAATATGTCCTCACTTGTTTCTTTCTGCAGAAACATATTCGTGTAATTGTCTATCGCCTCTTCCTTTGATGCAGGATCGGGCATATACAGGGAATACATGCCAAGGTCGATCACCGCTTTTGCCGCATCTGCCGCAGCGCGCCATCTTGCTGTTCTGTCTCCTCCGGTGTAACCGATCAGCGCATTATCGCCAAAGCCGCTCGCCCATGAACCGTTGCTGTTGAACAGATCACTCGCTGCATGCAACAATACACGCGACTTCAATGCAAGCGCAGCACCCTTCGTTGCACGGCCCTTGTCGTTTCCTTCCATCTCTTCAGGAAGAAGATTGGCCGCCGTATCCAAATCTGCAACAATAAAATTGATGCATTCCTCAAACGTATTGCGTGGCACATTGAACTCGCCGGTTAATCCGTACGTCGTCTTCACGATCGGAACCCCGCCGTACATCGATACCAGATTGTGATAAAGATATGCGCGAAGAAAATGCACCTGCCCTTTGAGTTTGTTCTTTTGCTCCTCATCTTCGAAAGGTGCAGCGGAAGACTTCTCGAAGAACAGATTTGCGGCACGAATGAACTTGTACACAACCGACCAGTTCATACCGCGCTGGCGGTTGGCCGTCCAGAAATTTTCATCAAAAATTCCATAGTCACTGGGACTCAGTGCACTCTTCGTAACGTTGCTGGATCCGAAGTCAGCATTGTACATGGTTTCATCCACCATCGACGACATCATGATGTTGCTGAATCCGTGCGGAACACCCAGGTAAATATTGTTTACGAAAATTTCGATCAGCGCGGGATCCTTCCATACAGCTTCGTCGGAAAATTTATCCGATGGCTGCAGGTTCATGAAATCCTTCTTGCAGGATGTTGCCGAGATGACAACAACCGCCGCAAGCATCAGAAATATCAAGCGTTTCATATGATTGCAATTGTGGTTTTAGAATGTAATTGAGATTCCTCCGTTAATGATCTTCTGCAATGGATAACCCTGCCCTGCAGTGTTGATATCACCACCTGTTGGACTATCACGGTTACCTCCTGTTAATTCAGGATCGAATTCGCCTTTGAGATCCGGTGCCCAGGTCAGGAAGTTGAATGCATTTACATACACCCTGATGTTTTCAATACCTGCGCGTTTCATCCATCCTGCGGGAAGACTGTATCCTATTTCAACGTTTTTCAATCTTATATAGTCTGTCTTGCGCAACCAGAACGTGTTCCAGCGGGCGACCCAGTATTCGTTACCGCGGTTGAATGTTCGTGGCGCCTTTGCGTCGAGGTTCGATGAGGTCCACCTGTCGTCTGCATAGGATTTCAGGAAGTTTCCGATCTCACCTGATTCAGTGGTGATGTATCGAACACCTCCGAAGGCTCCCTGCAACAACATTGAGAAATCGAAGTTGCCATAACGGAGGTCGAACGTAAGACCGCCGGTGAACGTCGGGATGTTTGATTTTTCAATCCTGATCCTATCAAGATCATCGATCTCACCATCACCGTTCACATCTTCGAATATGATATCACCCGGTCTTGCTCCGGCAATGTGCGGATACTTGGTCACTGCTTCCTGATCACGGAATATTCCGATGGCGTTGTAGAACAGTGTGCTTCCGATCGGATAACCGGTCGACTTTTGATAGTCAGGTAATCCCCCCGGTTCATCCCAAAAATCGATTCGATTCTTTTGATATCCTCCGTTCAAACCGACTGCATAAGCAAACTTGCCGACGCTGCTGTTGTAACCGATTGAGAAATCAAAACCGCGATTCGAAACGCTCGCAAGGTTTTCTCTTGGCAACAATCCAATCAGACCTGTACTGCCCGGCACCGATGCATTGCGTGCCCAAAGAATATCCGTGCGCTTGTAAATAAAATAATCCGCAGTGATGAATATTTTGTTTCCAAGCAACACCGCGTCGAAACCGTAATTGCTTTGGTTTGCCGATTCCCAGGTGGCGTTGATATTTGGAATCAGCGTTTCGTATAACGTCAGATTCTGAAGGTTTCCATTCGTGATAAATGGCAATGGCGGATTCCATGGCTGTGCGCGCAAACCGCCGAGACCATACGTTGAAAGATATTGCCATTCAGGGATCTGGTCGTTACCTGTTTTACCCCATGAAGCCCGCAATTTCAGATTGTCGACAAAGCGAACGTTGTCGAAGAAATCTTCCTTAGAGATAACATATCCGACCGAAAGCCCGGGGAAGAATCCGAATCTTGAATCTTCATGAAAGATGTAAGAACCCTGGTAGCGCCAAACGAACTCTGCAAGATATTTCTCGCGGAAGTTGTAATTGACCCTTCCGAAATAATTCAACCTTGCCTGCTGATACGCATACCCGTCGTTCGACATAAACTCATCCTGGGCGCCTGCGAACAACTGAGGGATCAGAGATGATGTGAAGTTTCTTCTGTATGCCGAGAAGTTATCGCCGCGACCGGTGATCCGCTCTGCTCCCACGAGCACATTCACATAGTGGTCGTCAGCAATCTTTGTTTCATAATTCACAAGTCCGTTCACAAGAATGCTCTGGTTGTCCTGCATCCACTGCTGCAATGCAGGGCTTGAGAAACCTTTTTGTGAAGCCTCAAGCACCGGGGTACCGCCTGCGTCTCTTGTAACACCGTCCCATGAATAAAGTGTCCACGGCGTTTGCCACAGCTTGCGGAAATTGATCGCTTTGTCAATCGCTGCATTACCGGTGAGTGACAGGCCTTTGATCCAGGGAACTTTGACATTGATCTTCGCATTGGTGTTGATGACATACCATTTGTTACGATCGTTTCCTGTCGCATCCGTGCTTACAACTACAGGGTTGTCGCCGTATTCGATATCAGGACCAGGCATTCCGTTTGGCCAGTAGGCAGTTTCATTCGGCTTACCGCGCATCACCATACGGAAAATGCTTCCGGCGCTTCTTGTAGGATAATTCCTGTCTTCAACCCTTCCGGATACGTCCACACCCATTGTGATGTACTTGTTGACGTTCGCATCGAGGTTCACACGCAGATCGTATTGGTTGTACTTCGTCGCACTGTTATAGTAATAACCGCCTTGAGTGCGGGCAGACAATGCAACAAAGTATTTCATGGTTTCACCTCCGCCACTTAGAGAAACGTTAGCATAGTTCTGGGGTGACCATGGCCTTAGCACCTCGTTGAACCAGTCGGTATTCGGGTATGACCATGGATCGGAACCGTCGCGGTATTTTTGAATTTCTTCATCAGAATATTTCGGTGTTCGTCCTGCATACTCATTGATCTCATTGATCATTGTAGCATACGTCGGGGCATCCGCCATTTCCGGAAGCACAGTCGGCCTGCCGAATCCCTGGTTGAAGCTTGCGGTTACCATTGGTTTACCGCTTTTTCCGCGCTTTGTCGTGATGAGTACAACACCGTTTGCTGCCTGTGCGCCATAAATCGCGGCCGATGCGTCTTTCAGAATTGTGACAGATTCAACGGTGCTGGGATCAATACGTTCAAGCGAACGTCCGGGGATTCCATCAACAACAATAAGCGGAGCGTTGTTACCAAGAGTATTGATGCCGCGTATGCGCAGGATCGATCCGTCGGCACCGGGCTCGCCGCTCGGCGTAACAGTCACTAAGCCTGCCAGACGGCCGCCAAGGCTGTTGCTCATATTGATCGATGGCGACTTCACAAGTTCAGAGCCCTTTACCGCGGCCACCGAACCGGTGTGCGTCGCTTTGCGCTGCGTTCCATATCCAACGACAACAACCTCATCCATTTGTGAATTTTGAGGAAGGAGTTGAATATTCAATGTGCTTCCGCTCCCTACGCGAACTTCCTGAATGCCATATCCTACATAAGAGAATACGAGCGTTCCATTTGCAGGAGCATTGATTGAAAACCTGCCGTTCTCGTCGGTTTGTGTCGACTGCGTAGTCCCTTTTACGGACACAGTCACGCCAGCGAGCGACGTATCACGACTCGCTACACGGCCGGTCACCGTTTTGTCCTGCGCGAACACGACCTGAGTAAGGAGCACTGATAGAAAAAGAAAAATTAAACGTTGGAGATTTTTCGGATGCAACATCCGTAAAGGGGGTTGCATCCCCTTTTGCAAGCACCGTTCCATTGTGTCAATTTAAGTTTTGGAAAGTTGGTTAGATCAGAATATAATGATACGTATAAATGACGTTTATAAAAAAGTATTTTTTCTCCCAGAAAATATTTAGACGATTTCTACTTTCTTAAAACAATAGGACAGAATCGACCGGGAACTGCTGCAAGGCCATAAAATTTTTCTTTTGTGAGATAACGGGCGGAGCCCTTTACTGTTACAGGTTTCAGACCAACGGTCAACGCCTGTAACATATAGCCATAGACAGCGATACGAATCGCCTCCATAAGAATTGCCGTGACGGAAGTCGGGAAGGCATCCACTTCAAACTGAATGCATTCAAATATTAAGTGTATTTTTTACGCAAAGGAATTACCTATGAATAAACATGCGTTTAAACATCAATACCGATGGCGGACCTGGCCTGCGGGTAGAGCAAGCAAGTCTATTAAGGTTTGGAGGGGTATGAATTCTTATGCAGACATCTACGATCAGATATCGAAAATTTCCGCTTCCTCTTTGAGAGAACCAGACTGTAGGGGTGTTTTAAATTGAATTCTTGTGCCGTTAACCAGGGTCAGACATCGCAAATCTCCACTCCCTGTTTAAGAGAAGCCAGCTTGTCGGGACGTTTCGGGATGAATTCCTGGGCAACGAATCCTTTATATCCGGTGCCGACGATCGCCTTCATCACCGCAGGATAATAGATCTCCTGTGTTTCGTCGATCTCGTTTCGCCCCGGAACACCACCAGTATGGTAATGAGCTATGTACTTCTGGAATTTATTGATCGTAGCAATCACGTCGCCTTCCATGATTTGCATATGGTAGATGTCGTATAATAGCTTGAAATTCTGGGAGCCGACGCGTTCGCATAGATCCGCTCCCCAGGCGGTATGATCGCACTGGTAATCTTTGTGATTCACCTTGCTATTCAACAGTTCCATTACAACGGTGACCTTGTTTTTTTCCGCAACAGGCATCAGCTTTTTCAATCCCACTGCGCAGTTTTCGAGTCCCTGCTCGTCGGATTTTCCGTTCCTGTTCCCCGAAAAGCAAATGATCTTGTTGAAACCAGCGGCCGCAACCTTCGGGATCACTTCCTCGTAACTTTTGATGAGTTCGGCATGGTATTGCGGATCGTTGAAACCTTTCTCGATACCCAGTCCGGCGCCCCAGGGCATTGCGGACGTTAGACCATGCTTCTTCAAAGTGGGCCACTCATCGGGACCAACAAGTTCTATGGAGGCGATTCCCATTTTTGCAGCGGCCTTGCACAGGTCGTCCAGAGGAATATCCTGGTAACACCAACGGCAAACAGAATGATTGATGCGTCCCTTGACTTTATCGTCGAGCACAGCTTCCGCGGCACTGATCCGTGCAGATAAAGATTGACCTGCAATCAGCGCTGCCGAAGTTGCGGCTACAGATTTCAGCAATTGTCGGCGACGCAGTGAAATTTGGCGAGTATCCATCATGTGATGTTTGAAGTTTAAAGAATACGGGGGTTGGGGGTAATAAATGTAAACATTACATTTAAAATCAAAATAAAATTTGTGGCTGATATTTTTTGGTGGCGATTAATACAGATACTTGCCTTAGTTTCTATTCAACGCTAACACCCCTCAACACAGACAAGATGTATTACCAGAAACAGAAAGCTACACTGGTGGCAATCGACTGCATAATTTTTGGCCATGATGAGGACGGCTTGAAATTACTTTTGATCAAGCGTGCATTTGCTCCGGAAAAAAACAAATGGAGCCTGATGGGAGGATTTCTCAAACCTGATGAAACGCTTGACGAAGCAGCAAACCGCATATTGAAAAACCTTACGGGCATTGAGGGAGTGTATTTGGAGCAGTTGCATGTGTTCAGCGACATCCATCGTGATCCGGGAGCGAGAACAATTTCCGTTGCCTACTTCGCCCTCGTTGATATTCATAAATACGAGACGCAGATTACAGACATGTATCACGCCGAATGGTTCCCGCTGAACAAGAAGCCAAGGCTGATCTTCGATCATGATGACATGGTTCGTTGTGCTCAAAAGCAGTTGAGATACAAAGCGGCCCAGCATCCGATCCTTTTTGAACTATTACCGGAAAAATTTACCATTCCGCAGTTGCAGAACCTTTTTGAATCGGTGTATGAGAGCCTTCTCGACAATCGAAACTTTACAAGAAAGATGATGTCGACGGGCTTACTGATCCGGCTGAACGGGAAAGACAAAAGCAATTCGAAGAAAGGCGCCTTCCTTTACAAACTCGACCGCAGAAAGTACAAGATATTGCAACAATCCGTTCTTCCCCTTGGGCCGCGATGACTCATGCATAGGGCATTCTTTCAATACATTTATGAATCGTATGATCATTGTAAATTGAACATCAATTTACAACTGTGAAAATTGCAACCTACAACGTAAATGGCGTGAACAGCCGTTTGCCCGTGCTTCTTCGATGGCTGTCGGAATCGGCGCCGGACGTCGCTTGCCTTCAGGAATTGAAGGCGCCGCAGGAAAAGTTTCCGGAATCAGCGGTTAGGGATGCGGGTTATGATGCAATATGGCACGGCCAGAAAAGCTGGAACGGCGTTGCCATACTTTCGAAAGTTGGTAAACCGCAGGAAGTATGCCGTGTGCTGCCCGGTGATCCCGACGACTTGCATAGCCGTTATATCGAAGCCATCGTGAATGGTGTAACGATAGGATGCCTGTATCTCCCCAACGGCAACCCCGCGCCGGGACCGAAGTTTGATTACAAGTTGAAATGGTTCGAAAGGCTGACGATGCACGCGAAACAATTATTGGCTTCAAAAAAGCCTGTGATACTTACCGGAGATTACAATGTAATGCCTACCGAAATGGATGTGTACAAGCCGGAGCGTTGGGTGAACGATGCTTTGTTCAGAGTGGAAGTGCGCGAAGCATTCCGGTTGCTCGTTGAACAAGGATGGACCGACGCAATCAGAAAACTGTATCCAAAAGAAATCATTTATACGTTCTGGGACTACTTCCGAAATGCCTATGATCGCAATGCCGGATTGAGGATCGATCACTTCCTGCTCAGTCCCGACCTCGGCAAAAAACTTGTTGCTGCCGGCGTCGACAGAAATGTGAGGGGTTGGGAAAAATCGAGTGATCATGCGCCTGTGTGGATCAAACTCAAGGCTGATCATCGTAGTGTTACGCCTTAATTCGGCAAACGTGGATAACTATTTTCCGACGCTACACGAGCATCTCGTGTTATCTTGTGAGCCCCTCTGATGCATTGCATCCTCTCCCTTTTTAGATATTGATCGAAACATTTATCACAAAACAGTTTTTATGAGAGCAAAATTCTTGTTCATCGCTATTACATTGTCAGTATTCGTCGCGTGCAAGAGCGGCCCTTCGGATCAGGATTTGCAAAAGCAGATCGCAGGAACGGTTAGCAGTGCGTATCCTGGCGTAACAGCGTCCGTCAATGATGGAGTCGTGACGCTGACAGGTACCTGCCCGGATCAGGCCTGCAAGTCGGGAAGCGAGTCGGCTGCGCAAGGCGTGAAGGGTGTTAAGTCGGTTGTCAACAACATTACCGTAACTCCTCCAGCTCCGACCGTTTCCGCACCAGACATCGCTGCAGACGATTCATTAAAGACATCACTCAACAATTTGTTGTCTGCTTACAAAACAGTGAATGGTCAAGTGGAAAACGGCGTAGTGACGCTCACCGGCGAAATTCGCAGGTCGCAGCTAACGACGCTTATGCAAAGTGTAAATGAACTGAAGCCTAAAAAAGTCGAAAATCAACTGGTCATCAAATAAAGAAATCAATCATGGTACTGCAACAAAAATATGCGCCGTTGATTAACGCCGCAAAGCAAAAAATACAGTCAGGTTTGAAGATATCGGAACAGGACAATGTATTGTATATCGATGGACAGGTGAGTTCTTCTGCCGAGAAAGATGAACTGTGGAAGATCTACAACCAGCTTGACCCAGATTACCGGTCGGGAGATGTGCGCCTCAATCTCGATGTTTCAGAGAGTTCAAACGTAGTGGAGTATACTGTGGAAAAAGGCGATAGTCTCAGCAAGATCGGATCGAGATATGGCGTTGCATGGAAAGAAATATTCGAGGCAAACAAGGATCTGATCAAGAATCCGGATCTGATCCAGCCCGGTTGGAAATTGAAGATACCTCAGAAAACGCAGTAAGGTTTGATCGTTCGTCTATAACCGCTTAAGACGAATTTTCCGGTACTCGACTTTCATAGGTGGACCCACATGCACCTGCACGCCAAACAGGCCTTCGCGCCTTGCGTTGCGCGTATCGTTGTCTGTAACATCACTCATCAGGACGCCATTTACGAAATGTTGCAGTCTGTTTCCTTTTACTATCAGGTGATACTCGTTCCAGTCTAGTTTTCGAATGAACCGGCGTAGTGAATCAGGATCGCCGAGAGATGCGATGACCCGTATGTGCTTCCATCTGTTGTTGTGAATATTTTTCGCAAGTGCATCCGCATTCAGAGAACTGTCTGTTAGCTCCGGCAGCTCAACGCGCTCTCCGAGCGATGCCAATGTGGTTCTTCCACGTTCTTCGTAGTTGCTGCCAATATAGTCGAGTGCTCCGTCCATGTCGGCCTGGTATCCGCGCAATACATGCCTGCCTGTTTCTTCGCTCCTGTAATTGATGCCGCTGTTTCCCTTGTCGGAAATCCGATACTCGACTTTCACTTCGAAATCACGCACGCTGCCTCCTCTCCAGATGATGAAAGAGTTTTGTTTCAGGAGAGTTGCCGGTGTTACTTCACCGACAAGCAATCCATCTTCAACTTTCCAATACGTTGAATCTCCCTCCCACAGTGAAAGTGACTTGCCGTCGAAAATGTCTTCAAACCCGTCTGTTGAAGATACAGCGTGACGCGTCGCGCAGCCGACTGTAAGAAACGATATCGCTGAGATAAGTAAGCCAAAAATCCTTCGGGTATGCATGGGCGGGAGAATGTCCACCAAAATAGGTATAAAACACAAGTCTCCTTCCGGTGTGGGAAAGAGACTTGTGTAATGATGTTCGGAACGGGCGATGTGTCCCGTTCTTTCACTTATGGAGAAGTCATTTCTGGAATGAATATCTCACTGTAACACCCCAGGTACGAGGGTCGCCAAGCACCGCTGCATAATGACCTGCGTTTCCTGCCGCGGGCAACAGTTGTTCAAAATAATCTTTGTCGAGAAGATTGCGTGCCCATACAAACAATGCCAGTCCTTCGTCGGCACGGAAACCAAGTCGTCCGTTCACGATAGTGTATCCGTCGATGTTCAGGTATTGAGATGGTGATGGACTTGAAGAAAAATCAGACCTGAAATATGAATCGAAGCCAAGAAAGAATTTACCGTCCTGTCCGATGAAAGACTTTGTTCCGGTTAGCACTTCACCTCCTACCGAGCCTGCCCATTCAGAAATACCGGGAAGTCTGCCTCCGGAGATGTCTTTGAATGCAGATGGTCCGCCGGTTTCTTCGAGTGGTACCGGTGCGTTTGTGAACGATACATATTTCGCATCGGTATACGCAAGGTTTGCATAGAATGAGAAGTGCCTGCTTGCTTTAATATTTCCGTCAACTTCAACGCCGCGCACGCGCACTTTTTCGGCGTTGGCAAGATAGCCGCGGTTCACTCCAACTTCAGCGGTCTGAACGTTTGTCTGGTAATCCTTGATATCCGTATTGTGCAAAACAATGTTCAATGTCGAGTACTTAGTCGGGGATGTTTTTATACCCACCTCATAGTGCGTTACATACTCGGGTTTGATACGTGCAAGGTCGATCAGTACTTCACCACTCGCTGTTGGAAGTCCGCCGAGATTTACGCCGATCGGCTTATAGCTTGTAGAATACGTAATGAAACTATTGATGCGGTCCGTTGGTTTGTACGACAATGTCAGCTGGCCCGAGAAATTGCTTTCATCCACATCGGCCACAAACGCCTGGTTGGTATAAACAAGGTTCTTCAAGGCTTTGAGATCCGGATCGTCGGTTTGCAATCCACCATATGTCTGACGCAGGTAGTTAACATCTTTCTTGTCGTAGTTGTAACGTATGCCCGGCAACAGGTGCAGCTTTTTGGTGATTGCCCAGTCGAGTTGTCCGAACGCTGCCGCGCCGAATGATTCCAGTCTTGAAGTAGTTCTTATCCCGAAACCATCGAACAAACCGGGTGTTTTCCATTTTTCGCTTGTGGTGCTTTGTGAGAAACGCCATTGTGCGCCGCCCGATTCTTCGATATGGAACGGGTCCGTTTTTAGATCCTGCCCAATTGCGAATACACCAAATACGCCGCTAAGTTTTTGGGAGAAGCTTCCTGCGTAACGAATTTCCTGTGTCCATTGCTGATGTTTCGACGTTGCTTGTGAAAGACTCAGAACGGCGAGTCCTGTAAAGTCGCGATCGTTCGATGGATCCCAGTTCCAATAACGCCATGCGGAAGTGGAGGTGAGTGTGCCTGAACCGATCTTGATGTCGACGTTTAAAGATGCGCCACCCAGGTCGTTACCCGAACGCCATGGTGTATTGTGATCGATGAGTCGATCGAACGGATTGAGACTTGGCAACTGATAACCGAGATCGGCAATGATAGAGTTAAACTGACGGTAAGGCGCTCTTTTTGTTTCGACAACACCGGCAACAACCTGTGCATAGCCGTCGGGGCGTTGGCGGTTAAAATCTCCTGCAAACAGAACTTTTACTTTTTCAGTGGGAGTAAATAACAATTGTGCCCTTGCTCCAAGGTTGCTCAGGTCGTTCACATGTTTGTCTGTCGCGACATTGTACAAGAGACCGTCGCGCTGCGTGCCCGAAAACGAAATCCGGCCTGCAAGTTTATTGCGAATCAATGGACCCGTTACCGAAGCCTTTGCCTGTATAAATCCATAGTTACCATAGCTGGCTTCGAAAGTTGCGCCCGGAGTAAACGACGGTTTGCGAGTGGTGATAAGGAAAGCGCCTGCGGTAGTATTCTTTCCGAACAGCGTTCCCTGGGGACCGCGCAGCACTTCGATTTGTTCTACGTCAACAAAATCAAGCGCCGTTGCAGCCGGCCGCGCGAAATATACACCGTCGACATAAAAGCCCACACCAGGATCAATTCCGTCGTTCGTAAGTCCAAACGTAGAACCAAGCCCGCGGATATTCAAAGTCGTATTTCTTGGGTTGGACGAATAGAGCTGAACGGTTGGAACAAGTTCCTTCAATCGATTTACGTTGAAAGCTCCGGTTGCTTCGACCTGTGCACCACCAACGACAGAAATCGGAATGGGCACATCCTGCGCCGATTCAAGACGACGGCGCGAAGTTGTAACTACTACTTCACGAAGTTCATTGCTGTTTTCAAGTATGATTTCAAGTGGAGCGACCGGTGCAGATGCGATCTCAAGGTCCTTTGGCAGGTATCCCACAGAGGTAAATCGGATGGTAATTGGAAACTGGCTGTTGGTTGAGATACTGAAGTTTCCCGAGCCGTCTGCGATTGCAAACGCACGGGATCCTTTAATAATGACAGTGGTTCCGGCCAAAAGGGTTCCTGCGCTGTCTTTTACAGAGCCTGAGATAACCGATTGTGCCAAAGAAATTTGAACTGATACTACGAATGTTAGAATGTATATTATTGTTGCTCGCATTTTGAAAATTTTGGATGATTAGGAAAGGGATCCGGGTCAGCATGCACAACAAGTGCAGCAGGAGTTTTGAATGCGACAACAACAACAGGAGTAATGTTTTTCCATTAGTCTACTAAATAGATGGACAAATATAGTAGAGCAATAAGTAGCAGGCAAATTTTTTTTAAAAAAGAATTGAATTGCAGGATGGCCACCCCCTGCTGCGTTGTTCCGGCGTCTCAGACGAGTCAGTTTGTCCACCCCCTTCCCCCGTATTCTAAGGTCATGAATCGGGCAAATTTTTTATGCCGCAGTTAAATATTCGTCTACGAACGGGGTTTGACGTTTAATCACTGCAAACATTCGATATATTATTTTGTTG
>JAESFU010000462.1_pt1 | contig 21888 bp, 13 predicted proteins | sample 9269461 | NCBI WGS metagenome assembly JAESFU01 (sample SAMN14502556, study PRJNA617107) | algae metagenome | isolation source: Stenomitos rutilans HA7619-LM2 and co-occurring heterotrophs from cave walls | place: USA: Waikapalae cave, Hawaii | collected 2009-07-28
CCAGCGTCGCCTGCCCGCCAAGATCATGCCCGAGCGGCCTTCCGGTCAAGGCCCGGTCGAGCAGCACTCCCGCAGCAGCCCACGCAATGCCAAACGGCACCGCGATCAACCCCAGCCGAATCGCCCGCCGCCGAACCACCGCCCCCAGCGGCCGCTTCACCCACCGATCCGCCGCTGCACGCGCAAAGAGACTGATCCCCCATGTCAGGAGGAAGCAGCCAAGCGCGAGCATGATCAGGCGTGCTTCGGTCACGCGTGCATTCCTTGGTTTATGCAGTTCATCGCCATTGCTCTGCCCACACGGTTGCTACCTCAGTTCCCTGTGCTGCTCTCGTGCGGAGCACGCCCCTTGTTCATGTCCTCAACCTCTTCCGCGGTATCGTCTGCACGAACCATCGTGATATGGATGAGTTGCGAGAATTCCCTTTGCTGTTCCCAGTTCCAGCCTAGCGATGAAGCAAGGAGAATCTCCATCTCCACGCGAATGGTCTGGCATCGACCAAACGCAGCAAGCTTGAGGGCAGCATCCAGCCTCGCTCCAGCTTCCAGCGAGCTATCCCTGATCTGCGCCCAGAGAATCGCCCGCTCTTGCTGCACTTCTGCAAGGTCTTGAAGACCATGCGCTCGAAGCTCCTCGACGATGTCCACCGCCCTTGGATCCGCACACGCAAGGTACCGCTTCACAAGGATCTCGCGAGCAGTGGGGGAGAACTCTGAAAGCCGCAGGATTGTCAGTCGCCACTCTTCTCGGTTGCTCATGCCCGTCGTCGCGACCTGGTGAAAGTCCTTCAGGTCTTGGGAGTACTGCTCGATCTCAGGCCCGCACAGGCTAAGAAGCCACCATCGATTGGTGAGTCCAGTGCGATCCTTCTGCACTCCAATCACCTCTGCCTCGCGGCCCGCCAGCGTCTGAACCCGTTCCATCACGACACCACGTGCGTGCCACGCTTCAACGATCTGATCTGCCTTATCGATCTTGTCGACATCCAGCGAGACAAGTGCATCCAGCACCACCGGCCCAAGCTCATCAAAACGCACGAAGTCCTTGCGATTCACAAACGCCCACGCCTCCTCGATGCTCCCCGGCGACTCCAGCACCTTGATCGCCCGCCACTTCACCAGCGACTTCTGCCACTCCCAAAGTTCACCTGCTTTGTACCGCTCCCAGAGATTGTGTCCGTATGTGCCGACATTCATTCCCACCACCTGCCCACGCTCCACGACCACCTCATCGGGCAGTGAGCCAATCCCCAGGATCAGCGCCGTCGTCGGGATCGTCCCGATCCACCCATACAGATACACGCGCGGTACTACATACACCGCGTACATCACCACCAGCGAACACACCGGTGCAAACTGCAGCCAGCGATTCGCTCGCGGATGGAAGTAGTCCCGATCCTGCCCGATGTGCAACCCGCACTCGCTGCAGTTGCCCCGCACACCCGTCGAGTTCGCGATCCGCCGAGCAGTGGTCAGGTCGTACCAGCATCTCGGGCACCGTGCCCGTCCCTTGGAAGAGTCAAACCGACATCCCCAGACCGCCAGCGCCAAGGCAACTAACCCGATCGCCACAAACGGTGCCACCACCCGTTCATCGATCGCCTGGACCTCCACCTCGACAGGCAGCAGCACGGAACGAGCCCACACAAGCGCAAGAACCGCCGTCCCAAGCACGAGCAGGCCGACCCCCCATCCCAAAAAACCCCGCCCGCCCTCAATCCGCTCCTTCAACCAACGCGGGACCTCTTCGCCCTGCTCTGCCAACCCCCGTGCAGTGGACTTCCCCGACCAAACGCGTGCCCAGCAGGCAACAAGCACCAGCCCCGCCACTGCAAAGAGCCCGCCAAGTACCTGGATCGACACTGCAGATAGCGACACCCCGCTCCTCCCTCACCGCAATCCACCCTCAAAGGGTACATAGACGCCACGCCCGACCTTGCACCCGACCATACGCAAGGCCCCTGTCCTGCCCGTTCAATCCCTGTTATGCTCTGGCCTCCCACGCGTGCAGGGTCTTCTTCCCTGCACCTTCAAGGAACGTTCTGCATGGCATCTCCCACGTCGCCCTCGTCCGACTTCACACCTCCCCCGGGTGAATCAACCTTCCTTGGACACCCCAAGGGGTTGTTCCTCCTCTTCCTGGTCGAGATGTGGGAGCGATTCAGCTACTACGGCATGCGAGGCCTCCTCGTTCTCTATCTGATCTCTGTCATCGCTGTCCACCAGCTCAAGCCCGGTACCTACACCAACACCCTTGAGATCCAGGAAGCAGGCGGGCCCGAAGCAGCCGCTGCAGTCGTCCACTCCCGCGACTTCCACGTCGTGGTTGCGGGCGATGGTGCAACTGCCATGGCCCCCGACACTGCCGCCAACCCGACAACCGGCACCGGCGGCCTCGTCATCCAGAAGCTCCAGCTCGTCAGCCCCGCCACCAAGGACAAGCCTGCAGTCTGGGAGGTCGACACAACCGACGCAGGCGGCGACGTTGTCGTCACCGGCCCTGCAGGCACGCCCCCTGCAGACGATCCCAACCACGGCTTCACCAACACCGAGACCCGCTACCGCGTCTCAAACCCGACCTCTGCACCCATCAAGGTCAACATCGCCCTCAAGCGTGCAAGCGATGCAGACCAGACCTACTTCCGCGTCAACAACTCGACCGGCACCGTCTCTGCAGAGATCAAGCCCGACTCGCAGCTCAAAGCAGGCGAGAACCCATACGAGATCACCGTCGTCGCCAACACACACGACAGCGGTCGTAACTGGTTCCGCAGCGATGCCTCGGTGCTCTACGGCTGGTACACCGGCCTTGCCTACCTCTTCCCGATCCTCGGCGGCATCATCGCAGACAAGCTGATCGGCACCCACCGCTCGATGCTTGTTGGCGGTCTGCTCATCACGATCGGCCACATCATCCTGGGCATCTCGGGCTTCGGCGAGTTCGCGATGAACCAGACCGGCCTGAGCATCTTCATCATGGGCCTGGCGGTCATCGTGCTCGGTACAGGCCACTTCAAGCCGACCGTCTCGGTCATGGTCGGTCAGCTCTACAAGCAGGGCGATCCCCGCCGAGACGGTGCCTTCACCATCTTCTACATGGGCATCAACCTCGGTGCCTTCATCTGCGCCTTTGTCTGCGGTTCGCTCGGCGAGTGGTACGGCTGGCACTACGGCTTTGCAGCCGCTGCAGTGGGCATGATGCTCGGCCTTGGCCTGTACATGGTCGGTAAGCCAATGTTCCTCAATGGCATTGGTGATCCGCCGCCAGAGAAGGCAGCCAAGGCCACCGGCACCTCCATGCTCTTCCTTGTCGGTGCGCTCATCGTCTCTGCCATCTTCGCCGCCGGCTACCACTTTGGTGCAGTCAGCGGGATCCAGAAGGCCGTTGCATACCTCCAAAGCAATGCGGCACTCGGCTGGGCGGTCGTCGGCGTCGGCCTGGCAGGCATCCTCGGCTGGGTTGGCTGGTTCGTAAAGAGCAACCGCCCCGAAGACCGCGGCCCGGTCCTCACCATCTTCGTCTTCATGTTCTTCAACGCCTTCTTCTGGCTGGCGTTCGAACAGGCAGGTTCTTCAATCAACATCTTCACCGAGCAGAACACCGACCGCACGATCGGCTCGTTCGAAGTCCCTGCAACGTGGTTCCAGTCCGTCAACGCAGGCCTCATCTTCATCCTCGCGCCGATCTTCGCCGCGACCTGGACGCGACTGGGCGCCAGTGGCCGCAACCCCAGCCAGCCCGTCAAGATCGCGCTGGGCCTCATCTTCCTGGGCCTGGGTTACATCTTCATGGTCTGGGCAGGCAAGATCGCCTTCGGCGGCGGCGCCAAGGCCAGCATGTTCCTGATCATCACCTGCTACTTCTGGCACACCGTCGGCGAGCTCTGCCTCTCCCCGACCGGCCTCTCTTACGTCACCAAGGCCGCGCCCGTCCGCTTCGTCTCGCTTCTCATGGGCATCTGGTTCGTCTCGTCCTTCATCGCCAACCTCGGCGGCGGCCTCATCGCCTCCTATGTCGAGGACATCGAGAAGGGCAACCTCAAGCTCCCGTGGAGCTTCGGCGGCCAGGCAGACTACTTCTTCCTCTTCGTCGTCACCTCGATCGGTGCAGGCGTCGTAGTTCTGGTCCTGACACCCTTCCTCAAGAAGCTCATGCGTAATCCCAACGACTGATGAGCTTCACCGATCTCGATGAATGACAAGCGGGGCCGCAAGGCCCCGCTTGTGCTTAAAGCAACGCTACTGCGAGCTATGTCGATTTTGATGTGTCGCCACGAAAGCCTAGTGTCCATACTAGATTTGAGTCTGATAATTTTCATAATTAAGTTGACGTTGATAGCTCGATTATGTCAAAGTATCGACAGTGTAGTCGCACGTTCGAAAACCGCAGGTAGCTGTGTTTAGGAGACACGAATGTTGAAATCTCTGTCAACAACGAATTGCATTATTCCAAGCATGGCTATTGGTGTCGTTGCGGCTTCGATATTCACATCTGCTTGGTCAGGGCCGCTTGATCCACCACCTGGTCCAGTTGCCCCAACCTCGCCGTCTCTTTCGGATTTGGAAGTCAAGATGGATGCTATTGCAGTTGCTGTTAATGCAACTGCTGCTTTTCCTCCAGGGTTGCAGGTTGAAGCTGTTCCAGCTTTTCAGAATACGATCGTTGAAGCCTTGAGTAACGTCAATGGAAAAGTCAGGATCTACGCGATAACTTGCGGTCAGGGGCAATTCACACTCACTGAGAAATTGTCCGGGCGCAACGTTGCGTTCATCACTGGAGCGGTACTTCGAGCGAGCGACAATGAATCGCTGAACTCAAACCAGATCCTCATGGGAGGACTGGAAGTTCAGCCGCCCTTGCGACTGAATTCGCAAGGAACGAACGTGGGCACAATTGCACACATTTATTACTGGCCATCGGGGCTTTGACTTGAATGCGTGAACTACGTTGATGAGGGAGCGGTATTCACAGATACCGTTACCTGGCTTATTTTTGCTCTATGGATGCTACCACCGGCGCATCCACTGACCCGCCGCTCGGCCTCACCGCCAGCGTCTCAAGCTCCATGTGCGGCGCATGGGCACTCCCTGCACGCGTCCTCATGAGCAGCGGCACCGTCAAAAGCCTCGCCACCAGCGACATCCCGAACACCACGCCATACCCCGCCCACGACGCGTCCATCTTCCAAAGCACCAGCGCCCCGATCCCGTTGCCGACCGCCATCGCCAGCGAATTCACGAACTGATATTGCGACACCACGCTCGTGCGCTCATCTTCCTTTGTCGTCTCGAGCAGCATCAGGAACAGCCCAAGCTCATACGCAGCCCACACCGCCCCGCTTGCCAGCTGCGTAATGAACAAGAACGCAAAGTTCTCGCTGATCAGCCAGTTCACGCTGAACGGGATCAACCCGACGCCGCCGATCACAAGCAGGAGCCTCGCCCCGCGCTCCTCTGCAAGTTCGCCCCACCAGCGAAGCGCCATCGCGCGCCCAAGGAGCGGCGCGGCCAGCATCAGGCTGTACATCTCAGGCTCCGACGAGAGCCCCAGCTTCTTGAGCATGAACGGATTGAAAAACGGCTGGGCCATGTGCGCAGCGACGCTCATCGCCACCAGGTACAGGATCAGCCGCCCATCCTTACCGTGGATGAGCCGCCCCAGCATCTCGCGCGTGCCCACGACCTTCGTCGCAAACGGCACCGTCGCCTCTGCATCCGTATCACTGCTCTGCCGCGAGAGGTAATACGTCGAGATGATCCTTGCGACGCACGCGATGCCAAAGAGAATCGCAAACGCGCGAACGCCCGTCGATTCACTGATCCACGCAGGCCAATCGAATTCCGCCGCCCACGCCTGGAACTGATCCGTCCCCCGCAAAATGAACCCGCCCGTGAGCAGTGCAGTCATCACCGCGATCTGGAGAATCCGGTTACGCCTTCCAAAGTACCTCGCCCGCACGCGACCAGGCACGAGCTTCCCGATCCACGTGTTCCACGCTGCACCACCTGCAAGGAAACTGAACCAGTACACCGACGCCATCACGAACACCAGCCATCCCGGCCCGATATGGAACCCTGCAGTGATCACCAAAGGCAGCAGGCTCAAGGCCTGCATCGCCGCCATCAACACAACCCACCGCTTATACGACCCCACCAACTGCACACCTGCAGCGGAAAAGAGTTGAAACGCAGCCCCGATCACCAGCGGCACCGTCGCCACAAGACCTGCAGAGACCTCACCCATCCCAAGCGCAAGCACATACGCAGGGAAAAAGTTCTCCCCCGTCCCGACCATCACGCTGTACGCGATCCCGTCGAACGTCGAGCACCGCAGATTCCGCCGGAGCGTGCTCTCAGGCCGTGCAGCCACCGTGCCTGCAACGTCGCCTGCCTGCTCATCGATCGACACCGCCACGGCCCGCCCCTGCCTTTCGAGGAGACGCACTCGCCCTGCCTTTAGAAAGCCGGCTCACCGGCCCATCAAGGCCGATGAATGTAGCCATCCGCCTTCTGCATGCTCTTTCCTCATGGTTCTCCTCTTGGTTTTCCTGTTGGGGCGGGGCCTTTCAGGCCCCGAGTCTGCCTCGATGCCATGCTGCCTTTCCCCAATGCCGGATGCCCGGTGCCCTCCCCTCCTATTTGCCTCTTCTCATCCGCGTCGTCCGCGTACTCCGCAGCCAAATTACTTCTTCTCCGATCCGTCCCATCCGTGAAATCCGTGGCCTGCCTTCCTGCCTTTTCTTCTGCTGATCACTGTCCCCTGTTCACCTACGCTTTCCCGCCGATGTCCCACCTCGCCCGTCTCTTCGACGCCAACTTCAACCGTGCTTCCGAAGGTCTCCGCCTTCTCGAAGACGTCGCGAGGTTCATTCTCAATTCCTCCGACCTCACGACGCGTGCCAAGGACCTCCGCCACGCACTCCGCGACATCGCAGGCAGTCTCGCTGCATCAAACCCTGCTCTCGACCCCGTAGCCCTCCTCGCCTCCCGCGATACACCTGGCGACGTCGGCACCTCGATCTCAACTCCATCCGAACTCCGCCGCGAAACGCTCGCCTCCGCTGTCGCTTCCGCTGCAGGCAGAACTGCAGAGGCCATCCGCGTCATCGAAGAAGCAGCCAAGCTCTCTGGTGTCACTACAGCTGCTCAGAAAGCGGAAGCAGCCCGCTACAGCATCTATGAACTCCACAAGCGCATCGCCCTCGCCCTCGGCACCGGCCGTGCCCAGCAATGGTCGCTCTGCGTGCTCCTCTCTGAACACCTCTGCACGCACATGCACTGGCTCAAGGTCGCAGAGCTTGCCATCGAAGGCGGTGCAGACTGCCTCCAGCTCCGCGAGAAGACCATGGATGGCGGCGAACTCCTCGCCCGTGCACGCTCCCTCATCGCCCTCGCCCGCCCTGCAGGCGTCACCGTCTTCATCAACGACCGCCCGGACATCGCCATGCTCTCCGGTGCAGATGGCGTCCACGTCGGCCAGCACGATCTCCCCTTGACCGAGGTCCGCAAGCTCGCAGGGCTTTCGCTCCTGGTTGGCGTCTCGACGGGCAACCTCGACGAGGCACGCAGGGCAGTCCTTGATGGCGCGGACGTCTGCGGCGTGGGGCCAATGTTCCCAACCCAGACCAAACACAAGCCGATTCTCGCAGGGCCCGATTACCTTGCGGCCTACCTTGCTGACCCGACCACCGCTCGGACGCCGCACCTGGCAATCGGAGGTATCGGGCCGGAAAACGTCTCCCGACTCGCCGAAACCGGCGGCCTGGGAGTTGCAGTCTCGTCGTGCGTATGCTCGGCTCCGGATCCGGCTGAAGTTTGCCGTGCCCTGCGCCGAAGTCTCAAGCGTGAACCAGCGCCGGAACACGCACGCCGGACAAGTCTTCCCTGACCCTTCAGCTATCCCAGGCGGGCCCTATGTCTTTCCGATTCGAGCATGCACGACTGGCAAACGGACTCACCGTCATCGCGGAGGTCGACCCCTCCGCGCACACGGCCGCCGCAGGATTCTTCGTGAAGACTGGCGCTCGTGACGAAGACCCTGCTCTCATGGGCGTCAGCCACTTCCTTGAACACATGATGTTCAAGGGAACCGCCGACCTCACTGCAGACGACATCAACCGCGCCTTCGACGACCTTGGTGCCAAGAACAACGCCTACACCACGTCTGAAATGACCTGCTTCTACGGCCAATGTCTTCCCGAGCATCTCCCCCGCATCAATGAGATGCTCGCCAAGATGCTCCGCCCTGCACTCCGTCAGGCCGACTTCGACACCGAAAAGGGCGTCATCCTCGAAGAGATCGCGATGTACCGCGATAACCCCTTCTGGGTCCTCTATGAGGAAGCAGTCCAGCGCTACTACGGCACGCACCGCCTCGGCCAGCGCGTCTTGGGCACGCCCGAAACCATCACTGCGCTCCAGCGTGACCAGATGATGGGCTACTTCCAGCACCGCTACTCCGCAGACAACACCGTCGTCGCTCTCGCAGGCAAGCTCGATTTCGACGCTGCAGTCAAGCAGATCGAATCCATGTGCGGCTCGTGGGAACGCACCGGCGCGGTGCGCGATTCTGCCCGCCCACCTGCCCAGCGCGACAATTTCATCCTGCGCGACGCCAAGGTCAGCAGGTATTACCAGATCGCGATCGCTCCCGGCCCCTCCATCGAAGACGACCGCCGCTACGCATCCGCGCTCCTCGCCCAGATCCTGGGCGCGAGCGACAACAGCAGGCTCCACTGGTCCATCATCGAAACCGGCATCGCGGAAGAAGCCCAGGCATCATTTGACGCGCGCGACGGCACCGGCGAGTACCTGATCTTCGCCTCCGGCGACCCTGCACGTGCAGACGAGATCTGGTCCACCGTCGAAAAGGAACTCGACTCGTTCATCGGCTCCATCACCGAAGACGACCTCGAACGCCTCCGCAACAAGTTTGCCACCGCCGCAACAGTGGGGGGCGAGCGTCCGAACGACCGCATGCAGCGCCTCGGCCGCCTCTGGCTCCACCTCGGTGAATACCGCCCCCTTGAGCAAGAGCTCGACCGCATCAACGCAGTCACCCTCGCCGACCTCCGCGCAACATACGAGGCGTATCCGATCAAGCCCACAATAGTGGGCAGGCTCATGCCTGCAGAAGGTTGATTGAAGATCGCACCCGCGAGGCCACGATTCGAAGGCATCAAGGCATCAAGGCATCAAGGCATCAAGGCATCAAGGCATCAAGGCATCAAGCAGAACTTGGATCTTCTGTCTTGATCCAGTGCATTTCCCTCTGTGCCCCTCTGTTACCTCTGCGACTCCGTGTTCGTATTCTCTTTGCCTCGTCTCAATTCTCAGCCACGCCAGGGACTGCAGCAGGAGCCTCCACCGGCTTCACATCCGACTTCCCTGCAGCCCACAAAATCCCACCCGCCACGTGCTGCAGGAACTCTGCTTCCTGGAAGCTCTCTTTCGTGTGCCCGCCGCCGGTGTACCACGACTTCCCGCCGCCCACCTCGTGGCACCACGCGATCGGATGATCGTCCCCGTTCTCGCCGCCCTGGTAGCTCTTCTCATCCAGCGACGCAAGCACCTGCACGCGTGCACGCGGGCTCTGGTGGAAGTTGTACCACTCGTCCTTCCGCGTCCACTTCTCTGCAAGGTGATGCGTTGAAGGATGGTTCCGATCCTCGACGTTGATCACTGCTTCCTGGATCTGCGGGTGCGACTTGAAGTACGCACCGACCAGCGTCCCGTACCACGGCCACTCAAACTCCGTGTCCGACGCCGCATGGATCCCGACAAACCCGCGTCCCTTCCCGATGAACGCCTCGAACGCAGCTTCCTGCTCCTTGTTCAGCACATCACCCGTCGTGCTCAAAAACACGATCACGCCAAACTCATCAAGCTTCTCGTTCGTGAACAGCGCCGAATCCTCGGTCGCCTCAACGCCAAACCCGTGCTTCTCGCCAAGCTTCTTGATCGCCGCGATCCCATCGGGAATCGAGTCGTGCCGGAACCCTGCAGTCTTCGAAAAGACCAGCACCTTGAACGTCTGTTCCGCCTTGGCTTCTTCCTTCACTGCCTCTGCAGGCTGTGCTGCACCCGTCGACGCGGGCTGAACCGTCGTGAACACCACCGCCGCCATACCTGCAAGAAGCGTGAGAATCATGGGCCACAGCGTACCCGATTCAATCACCCCTCGCGTCCCCCTCTCCCATGAAACACCACAAAACCCGGTGGAACACAGAGGGCACAAGCATCTCCGAGCCGAACTTGGGGCGGGGCCTTTCAGGCCCCGTCTGCTCTGCTCTTCTCTACTACTTTGGGTGCCCTGCTCCGCTGCTCTGAGCGGGGCAGGCTACTCCTCCTTGACGCTCTACTTCTTCACTGCGTCCCCGACGAAATCCGCAGTCAGATCTGTCTTCATGCGCGGCTGTGCCAATGTGCCGCTGTGCTGTCTCTATTTGCCTCCCTTGCCGCTTTGCCCCATTTGCTTATTTTCCGCAACCGGCACCCGCTCCACGATCTCCAGCCCAAACGCATCCAGCTGCGGATACTCCGCCTGGCTATTGGTAATCAGCCGCAGCTTGCTCAATCCCAGCAGCCTCAGGATCTGGCTCCCCGTCCCATACTCAACCATCGTCGAAGACACCGACTTATGCGGCCGGTCCTCATCACTCGCCTCAAACGGCGTCTGGAGCTGCTGCCGCCACCCTTCCCCCGACCACTGCGGCCGCAGATACACGATCGCGCCGCGCCCCTCGCGCTGAATCATCCGCATGCTCTCGCGCAGCGTGCACCCCGTCGCACCTGCAGACGATGAATCAAGATCCAGGAAGATGTCTCCCAAGAGATCCCGTCTGTGCATCCGCACCATCGTCGGTTCAGGCGTCTGGCACGCAGTCCCATCATCCGCAACCGTGCCCACGCCGCCCACCGTCAGCGCCAGGTGCGGGAGCGCATCACCCACCGACCGGAACGCAAAGAGCGTGAATTCGCCCTCTGCAGTCCTGATCTTCCGCCCAGATTCCGGCGCCATCCTCTGCACATGCGTCCCGCGTGCCAGCCGATGCTCAATGATCTGCCGCACGCTGCACATCTTCAGGTTGTGCTTCTTCGCCAGCACCTCAAGTGCAGGGAGCCGTGCCATCTCCCCATCATCACCCATCACCTCGATGATGATCGCCGCGGGATAAAGCCCTGCAAGCCTGCACAGATCAACCGAACCCTCCGTCTGCCCGATCCGCACCAGTACGCCGCCATCCCGCGACCGCAGCGGGTTGATGTGCCCAGGCCTCACGAAATCATCAGGCCCGTATGCAGGGTCGATCGCCATCAGGATTGACTTTGCACGTTCCTTGGCTGAAACGCCCGTCGAAAACCCATGCTTGGGATGCCCATCGATCGACACGGTAAACGCAGTGCCACGTGCGGACGTATTCACCGCCGACTGCGGCGAGAGCTTCAGCCGCTCGCAATCCGCCTCCGTCATCGACAGGCACATATACCCTCGCGCCACCGAGAGCATGAACGTCACTGCCTCAGGCGTGACACACTGTGCAGGCAGGACAAGGTCACCCTCATTCTCGCGATCCTCATCGTCAGTGAGAATCACCATCCGCCCTGCACGCAGATCCGCCCGAATTTCATCAATGGTGGAGAACATCAGCCGATCGTACAGCCGCCAGAAGCACGAGGCGACGAGGAAAAAGCAACGCTCCTTCAGTTCCTGCCGGGCTTTGATCCGCCCTGCCGACTCGCGGGAGGAGAAGAGCGGGGTGCATCGCTCGGCGCGGGGAACCGCGTCCAGTCTTCGGAATCATCTGAGTTCTTCTTACCGCCCCTCCTGGCTCGACGCCCTGCGGCGGCCTTCTTTGACGCGGAATTATCCTTGAGCACCTCAAAGAGCGTCATCTCGTCAGAATCCGACGTGATGATCTTGGTGGCGAGTAGGCCCGACATGATGCCAAAGCCGGTGATCGCACCCACGATGTGGGCGACGTAGTTCACCGCGCTATCTCCGCTCGAAACCAGGCCCCAGATGTCAAACGCGACATACGTCAGGACCACCCAGTAGGCGGAGATTTCAAAGGTTCCTTTCCAAGCCAGCGTGAACCAGAAGTAGACCGAGACGTCGTTGCGCGGATACATGACCAGGAAGGCACCGATGATGCCCATGATCGCGCCCGAAGCACCGAGCGTCGCTTCGCTGTTGCCCACCACCAGCCACACGAGCCCTTCAACGATGCCGATGGCTGCATACACAAGCAGGTAAAGCACATGCCCGAGCTTCGCGTTGATGGCATTGCCAAAGACAAACAGGAACGCCATGTTGCCGAGCAGGTGCGCCCAGCCCGCGTGGCCGATCAGTGATCCCAGCAACTGGATGATCCTGAAATCTTCGCCGCGATAGAGCACAAAGACATGATCAAAGTCTTCGGAACCGAAGAAGAAAATGCTTCCTATCACTGTCGCCGCGATAAGCAGCCAGTTGGCAATCGGCCGACGTTCCATCGGAACGTCCACGCTATACGGAAAAAACATGTCTGGCCCTCTCCCCTGCACGCACTCACAACACAACTAGCGCAAAACGACACACAGAACTCTATGCATCGTTCTCGCATGCAATCAGGAGACACCTTCAAACTACACCACGCAGGACGCGCTTCGTCCTCATCCGCCTTACTCAGCGACCGGACTCTTGCCCTGCGAGATCAACTGCCCCGACCCCGGCTTCACCACCTTCGTGATGAACGCTGCATACTCCTTATCCGCCTGCACAAGGTCAAACGTGCAGTACGCCTGCATCAGTTGCGGCCCGCGCCGACGCATCATGTGGCTCCGCGCTGCCTGCCCGCCCAGCATCCGCTCGATGTGGTGCGTCAGCCCGCTCCGTGCTGCATCCGCCAGCGCCTCCGCCAGCCCCTGTGCATACTTCCCGCCCTCGCCTTCACGCAGGAAATGCACCAGCGCCCACACCTGCCCGTAATACGTCAGCGCTCGCTCATCACTCCGCGCAAGCTCTTCCTGCGGCGTCGTCATCAAGAGGTCCTGAAGCGAGAGCAACCTTCCCCGATCCGATGCACGCCGAAGTGCCTCAAACCGCTCAAAGTTCCGCCACGGTTCAAACGACGTCGTCGTTCGCTGGCGATTCCAGCGATACCCCTCCATGTACGTCGCGATCCCTTCTTCCAGCCACACCGGCAGCGGATCCTTGAACGCGGTCTGCGTGTACTGATGCCACCCCTCGTGCGCCACCAGCGCAAACGTGTCGCGCGGCCCCACGTTGTACAGCATCGCCCGCCCGCCCAGCGTCACACCCCCGCGCTGAATCTGCTCAAACGACCGGTCATCCGGCCCCAGGATCGATCTGCACAGGTCCAGCCACTGCGGTCGGTTTGCCATCAGGTACGTATCCATCGCCCGCGTCGGCTTGGGAAGCGTTCCGAGTGCAGACGTGTAGTACCCAAGCGCTGACTCAAGAAACATCGGCATCGAATCGATCATCCACGGCCAGTCTGCAGTCGTGAAGATCCGGTACGAAGGTGTCGTGATCGCGCGACCTTCCTTCCCGGTGAACGTCCACGTCTCGGTCTTCAGTACCAGCGTCTCAGGCAGCTTCGGTGCGGAGAGCTCTCCAGGCGATGCACCTGAAACGCTCGAACCTGCTCCGCCAGAAGCAGTGGGGGACCCGCCTGCCTCTGCATTCGCCGAAGAAACACTCTGCTTCTTCGCGGCCCCCGTCTCACTACATGCAGCCACGCAGGTCAACATCATCGCGCAGGCCGCTGCACCTGCCATCGCCACGCCCAACCGCCGATAAGCCTGCATCCAGTCCTGCACGCAAAGACTCCCTGAGCCCCACCCAGCATACATCCCCCGCACCCCGAAGTTCGCGCCTTTCCCCATCCATGAACGCGTGAAGAACCCCAATCAGGCATCAAACGAGCGTCCACCGACATCATTTCATCGGCTCGCCTCGCATCTGGCATCGCGCATTTGCATTTTCTTCGCCCGTCAGGGCGTGCGATCGTTGCCAGGGGTTAGCGAGCAACGCGAGCGCAACCCCTGGATAGGCCACCAACACAACCCCACCCGCCAGGGCGGACCAACACACTGCTCACAACACCCTGAACCCTGCTTACACCATAACCGGGGTGCCACACCTCACCCCCCAATCTTCTTCAGCGCCTCCGCCGCTGCAGACCGGTCCGCAGTCGCCTTCGCAAGCTGGTCCTTCGTCTCCTGCACCATCTTCGGCGGCGCCTTCTGCGCATACCCCGGGTTCGCAAGCCTTCCTTCCAGCGTCGCCATCACCTTCTCTGCGTCCGCGATCACCTTCTTCAAACGCTCAATCTCCGCGCCCGCATCAACCGCCGCTGCATCCGCCAGGTTGCTCGCTGCATACTCGCGACCTTCAAACGTGAACACCGCGTGCGTCCCCGCAGCAGCATCCGCCGTCATCGTCTCAAGTCCTGCAAGCACCGACAGCAGCACGATGTGCGATTGCCACTCACCCGCCACATGCGACGGCACGTGCAGCACGATCTTCCGCTTCGGCGGCACGTTGTGCTGTGCACGAACCTCGCGGATCGCCGTGATGAACCCCTGCAGATGTGCAAAGTGCTTCTCCGCAGCTTCATCATGCAGCGACGCAGCCACCTTCGGCCAACCTGCAGTGCACAGCAGCCCGCCCTTGCGGGGCTCGCTCATCTCAAGCCCTTCCACCGCACGCACCGGCAGCAGTTTCACCGTCTCATACACCGCCTCCGTCACATACGGCGCGATCGGATGGAGCAGCCGCAGGATCGCGTCCAGTACGCCGCGCAGCACTGCACGCTGTGCAGGGCTCTCCGCCACCGTCGGCTTGATCCCCTCGAGATACCAGTCGCAGAAGTCGTTCCAGAGCAGCGAATAAATCGTCTGTGCATACCCCGCAAACTCAAAGTTCTTGATCGCCTCGTTGATCTCGCGCGTCGCGGTCTCCAGCCGCGAGAGCATCCACCGATCGATCGGCGCAAGCTCCGCCTGCTTCACCGCCGCTGCGTTCGCCTGCCCTGCATCCGGCGCAGCAGTGATGATCCCCACCGCAAACCGCGCTGCATTCCACAGCTTGTTGCAGAAGTTACGACCCGCATCAAACTTGTCCGACGAGTTCCGGCCTTGCGGATCCTTCTTCACCGGCAGACGAACGTCCTGCGTGTTCGTCGCCATGCTGCACACCGTAAACCGCATCGCATCCGCGCCGTGCGTCGCGATGATGTCGAGCGGATCGACACCATTCCCTAGCGACTTGGACATCTTCCTGCCTTCACCATCCTGGATCACTGCATGCACGAACACATCACGGAACGGCACCGGCCCGTTCCCTTTTCCCTCACCCATGAAGTACCGATTGAACATCACCATGCGCGAAACCCACAGCGTGATGATTTCGCGTGCAGTGCAAAGCGTGCTCGTCGGATTGAACGCCTCAAGCAGCTTCGGGAAATCGCTGATCCCCGTCTCCTTCGCCGCCTGCTCCGCGTTCGGCCACCCCATCGTGGACATCGGCCACAACCCCGAAGAGAACCACGTGTCGAGGACGTCGGGGTCTTGACGCATTCCACGAACAAGTGCATGCCAACCCATTCCCGCAATCTTTGTCGCGACATCTTGTCCGTAGGCTTCAACCAAATGGAGCCAACCTGGCTGAGTGCTGTGATTGGTCGCGAAGTCGACCTGCAGCAATCCTGAAAGCGATCTCAGGAAGGACTCTCCTTTGGTGGATCGTGCACACACTGGCGTCCATTCGATATGCAGACGCTCAGAATCATCTCGCATGGCCGTACTGACAAAACTGCCTGTTGCGAAAATTTCATCCGCAACGCCGGCCAGTGTTGCAGCCAAGGCGAGCTTTGTCGCAAACTCTTGCGCATAGCCGCGTTGAGCGTTCTCAAGTGTGCCTTCACCCATCATGAACGAACTGAGCGCAAAGTAGAAAACCGGAATCTGATGCCCCCACCAAAGCTGCCGCGAAATGCACCAATCCCGAATCCCATCATGCCACTGCTCATACGTCTTCGCATACCGCTCCGGATGAAACGCCAGCGCTCCATCCCCTGCCTCACTGCCTTCTGCCTTCTTCTCTTGATGCCCCCCTTGATGCCTTGTTGCCTCGTTGCCTTGATGCCTGCCTTCGAGCGCCCGATTCGCCGCCCCCGCCAGCTTCTCATCCGTCACCTTCACATACCACTGATCACTCAGGTAAGGCTCAATCACCGCCTTGCTGCGATCGGAGTGCTTCACGCTGTGCCGGTACGGCGTCACCTTTTCAAGCAGGCCGCGCGCCTTGAACTCTTCCACCACCTTTGTCCGTGCTTCCTCGCGCTTCATCCCCACAAACAGGTGCGCATCGCCCACGTCGCTCCAGCCGTGCTTGTCTGACACGCGTCCATCAGGCGACAGCATGTTGATCAGCACTGCCTTACCACGTGCATCCGTCCATTCCTGCATCCCGCCATTTGCAGAGTGCCTCCGCCCGATCTCATAGTCATTGGGATCGTGTGCAGGCGTCACCTTCAGATAGCCCGTCGCAAACTGAGCCTTCGGGTCCGCCGCCTCTTCCTCATTCCGCGCCATCTCCTTGGGCAGCACCACATAGCTGTCCTCAAGAATCGGAATCACGCGCCCCACCAGCGGAAGCTCGACAAACAACCCACGCAGCGCCTTCGCCCGCGGATCATGCGGATTCACTGCCACTGCAGTGTCGCCCAGGTACGTCTCCGGCCGCGTCGTCGCCACCGTGATCCACGCAGGCTCATCCGGATTCTGCCCCTCTGCCCCCGGATACCCCCGCCGCGCCAACTCCTCCCAAGTCACCGGCTGCGCATCTTCCTTGCCTTCCCCCTCGCTGCCTTGATGCCTTGATGCCCCTGTGACTTCCTGACTGCCTTCCCTCACCAACGGATACCGCAGGTAATAAAACGCTGCATCCACCTCTTCGTCATAACACTCATCATCCGCCACTGCTGTCTGCAGCATCGGATCCCAGTTCACCAGCCGCTTCCCGCGATAGATCAGCCCATCCCTGAACAACCGAAAGAACGCCTCGCGCACTGCACGCGCGCACGTGTCATCCATCGTGAACCGCTGGCGATCCCAGTCACACGAGCACCCCATCTTCTTGAGCTGCCCGGTGATCACCGCCTCGTACTCATCCTTGAACGACTGCACTTCCGCGATAAACGCATCCCGCGAATACGCCTGCTTCAGCGCACCCTTCAGCTTCCCTTCCTTCCGCAGGCGCTTCTCAACCACCGCCTGCGTCGCAATCCCTGCGTGGTCCGTCCCCGGCATCCACAGCGCCTCATACCCCATCATGCGGTGCGACCGCACCAGCACGTCCTGAAGCGTGTTGTTGAGGGCATGCCCAAGGTGGAGCGCTGCAGTCACGTTCGGCGGCGGAATAACGACGCAGTACGGCTCTGCCTCACCCGAAAGTACCCGTGCAGGGTCCGCGTGGAACGCCTTGGCGGCCATCCACCGGTCACGGATGCGGTCTTCATGGTCCAGGGGCTTGTAGGCCTTGGGAAGTTCAGGAATGCTGTTGTTCGTATCCGACATGATGCCCCGATGGTAGTCGGTTCGATACCATCCACGTCCCGGAAGGAGGCAGGCCGTACTGAAACCTCCCCGCCCCGGTTCGGAGCAACTCCGTCATGGCAAGCCGCTACATCGTCCACGGGAAAGACGCCTCCAACGGACAGACCGTCCGCAAGGTCATCGAAGCCTCCTCTGCCAAAGAAGCAGAGGAAATCGCGACCCGCATCGGCGTCCAGGTTCTGGGCTCTGAGATCGAGTCCGACATCGCCGCCCGCACCCCTGCCAACGGTGCCTCCACCCTCGGCGTCCGCGGCGCCCTCCCGCCGGATGTCCCCGAGGAACCCGTCTGGGAAGGCAACCCCAGCCAGTGGACCAACTTCTGGTGGTACGTCGGGTGCATCCTCGTCATCCCGATCCCATTTGCGATCTACCACTACCTCCGCACCCGCACCACCAAGTACGTCCTGACCAACCAGCGCCTCCGCCTCGAAACCGGCATCGTCGCCCGCTCGATCGAAGAGGTCGAGCTCTACCGCATGAACGACTCTGCAGTCCGCCAGAGCTTCGTCGAACGCCTCCTGAGCATCGGCACCGTCTGGCTCCAGACCAGCGACGAACGCAACCCCGAAGTCACCCTCCGCGCAGTCCCAAATCCTGCAGGCCTTCGCGAAGACATCCGCAAGCACGCAGAAGCCCGCCGCCGCTGGCGCCGCGTCGCGGAAATTGAAGTCCAGTAAGACCACAGCCAAAGACAAGACCAATTCGAACACAGAGAACACCGAGCCCGCAGAGGTACACAGAGCAAGACCAGATCAATTCAAGAAGAGTGGGGGAGGGCCAAAGAGACGCCCCGGCTTCGCTCCGGGTGCCCTGCTCCGCTGCTCTGAGCGGGGCAGGCTACGTGGCTTCTCTTCGTTCTCTACGAATTCGAGTCATCCCCTCGATGCCTCTTGCCTAGATGCCTCGATGCCCTGCCTCTCTGCCTTTCCCCCATCCTCTCTCCGCGTCCTCCGTGACCTCTGCGTTCACATTCCCTTCCCTCCGCCTACCCTACGCCTCGTATGGCTGAAACTACCCCCAAAAAGCACGCAATCTCCTCCGTCCGCACCGGCGTCTCACATCTCTGGTCGCGCACGCTCATCCCTACCACCCGCGAAGCGCCCAACGACGCGGAAACGCCCAGCCACATCTTCCTCCACCGTGGCGGCTTCATCCGCCAGGTCGGTGCAGGTATCTACGACTACCTCCCCCTCGCCTGGCGCACCCTTCGCAAGATCTCCGACATCGTCCGCGATGAAATGGACTCTGCAGGCGCGAGCGAAATGCTCATGCCTGCTCTCGAGCCCTTCGAGCTCTTCGAAGGCACCAAGCGCCACGAGGATTACGGCGACAACCTCTTCCGCCTCGTCGACCGCAAAGGCCGCAACAACGCCCTCGCGCCCACGCACGAAGAAGTCATCACCCAGCTCATGATCGGCTGCGTCAGCAGCTACAAGACACTCCCCCTCAATCTCTACCAGATCCAGACCAAGTTCCGCGACGAAGCACGTCCCCGTGCAGGTCTCCTCCGCTGCCGCGAATTCATCATGAAGGACGCATACTCCTTCCATTCGCACATCGAAGGCCCCGGCGGTCTCAACGAAGCCTACGACGCGATGTACCGCGCCTACTCCAACATCTTCTCACGCTGCGGGCTCGATTACTCTGCAGTCGAAGCAGAATCCGGCCCCATCGGCGGCAGCGCAAGCCACGAGTTCATGGTCAACTGCGCCAGCGGCGAAGACACCATCCTCAAGTGCCCTGCAACCGGCTACGCAGCCAACGTTGAGAAGTGCGAAATCGGCGAGCGCACGCGCGGCACCTTCCAGGAGCCTGCAACCGGCGACCTCACCGAGGTCCACACGCCCAACCTCCCCGGCATCGACGAAGTCGGCAAGTTCATGAAGGTCAAGCCCGATCGCATGCTCAAGACCATCGTCTTTGTTCCCAAGGGCGATTCTGCAGGCCGTCCCAAGTGGATCGTCGCCGTCGTCCGCGGCGATCACGACGTTAACGAAGGCAAGGTCAAGACCCTCGCGGGCGGCCCCGTGGAGCTTGCCAACATTGATGAAGCCAAGAAGGCAGGCTTTGCAGTCGGCTACGTCTCACCCAAGGTCGTCAACTCCGTCCCCGGCGTTCTCCTGCTCATCGACGCAGATGCAAGCCAGGGCGGCTTCTGGGCCTCGGGTGCAGACAAGCCCGACCACCACGTCAAGCACTTCAACTGGCGCCGCGACGTCGGTGCAGTGCTCGACGATGCATCTCGCGTGAAAGTGGGGGACGTCCGCAACGCGATGGCAGGCGACCCCTCGCCCCGTGCTGCAGGCTCCACCCTCATCACCGCCAAGGGCATCGAGGTCGGCCACATCTTCAAGCTCGGTACGAAGTACTCCGACGCGATGGGCTTCACCGTCCTCGACACGCAGCAAAAGCGAGAGAGCGTCATCATGGGCTGCTACGGCATCGGCGTCAGCCGCACCATGGCCGCCTGCGTCGAAATGTCCCACGACAACGACGGCATCATCTGGCCCGCCGCCATCGCGCCCTACCACGTCCTCATTGTCATTATGAAGGCCGACGACCAGCGCCAGAAGGACGCTGCAGGCAAGCTTGCCTGCCAGCTCGTCGGCAAGGGTGTCGACGTGCTCATCGACGATCGCGACGAACGCCCCGGTGTCAAATTCAAGGACGCAGACCTCGTCGGCATCCCCCTCCGCATCACCATCGGCGACAAGGCCCTCGATGCAGGCGGCGTTGAGTTCAAGCTCCGCAAGGACACCCAGTCCAAGGGCGAAGTCGTCTCGCTCGACACCATCATCGACCGCTGCCTGACCACCCTCGAGGCCTGATCACACAGCGATAATGCACGCACGACTTCTTGGGGCGGGGCCTTTCCAGGCCCCGTCTCTGTTTTCTCTCTATCTCTTCCCGTGCCATCAGGATCTGCCCTGAGATCCTGATGCTCTTCAATTTTCACGCCCAACGTACACCGTGTGCCCTGTTCCGCTGTCCTGAGCGGGACAGGCTACACCCCTACTTCTCCTCTTCCTCTTCTGTCTTTTGTCTTCTCTACACATCCTTTGGGGCGGGGCCTTTCGAGGCCCCACCTACATCTCTTTACTACTTCCCCGTGCCATCAGGATCTGCTCTGAGATCCTGATGTGCCTTCCCTCTTTTCTTCCCCGCCCCAACGGGGCGCTCGTCTGTAGCCGGGGGTCGAGCGAGCAACGCAAGCAAAAACCCTCGGAAAGCAAGCAGATAAGTGGTACTTAGTCCTGCCTCGACAACGCCCCATCAATTCGCGACAACATTCTGTCTCATCTCATCATCCGCACCCCAACGCTCCTCCCCAAAAACAAAACCACGGACCCCGCCGATGCCCACCGATCAAAGCTCCGTGCCTTGATCCGCGTCATCCGCGAAATCCGCGGCCTGCCTTTGCCTTTATGTGCCGCTGTGCAAATGTGCGGCTGTGCCGATTTACTTTTTCTTCTTCTTCCCCGCCGCTGCCTTTTTCGCTTCCTTCTTCATCTTCTCATTCGCGGCAACCACGCCCGCCAGCGGTTCTTCGATCCCCATCGGGTGACCGATCCATGCGATCTTTCCCTCGCCATCCACGATGAACGTCGTCGGCAGGCGATCCTGGCCCGCCGCTTCCATCCACGACGTCACCATCTCGCGATCCGACTCAAACGCCACGCGATACTTGAGCCCGTTCCCAAGCTCCTTCACCGCTGCGTCAACCATCGACTTGCGCGTGTCAGGCCCCGCGCTCGGCGTCCGCTCTGCACCCGCCATCCCGATCACGATCACGTCATCGCTCGACGCCTGCGCTGCATTCAGCTTCGGCACCGACTCGGTGCACCATCTGCACCATGTCGCCCAGAACGAAACGACGTACACCTTCCCCTTCTCAAACGATTTGACCTCGTCCCCCTTCACCCACGCATCTGCCTTGAACGCAGGTGCTGCATCGCCAATCTTCAGCGTCACTGCCTTGGCGTTCTTGGTGGTGGGCGTACCTGCAGGAACGCCCGTCTCTGCAGGCGTCTTCGACTCCGGCACCGGAATCGGAGCAGTGGGGGAGTCCGGTGCCTTCTTGGCCGGCCCCTTCCCCGTCTCGTTCTGTCCAACCGCCAGCCCTGCACAGATCGCCACCACCGCCGCCACCACGCCAATCGCTCGATTCTTCACCACTGCACCCTCTGTTCTTATTTTTGCCTTGTCGTGCTTGCAGCTAGCGGCTAGCTGCTCACCGCCTGTATCGACCTTGGGGGGGCGGGC
>JAESFU010000463.1_pt1 | contig 21706 bp, 23 predicted proteins | sample 9269461 | NCBI WGS metagenome assembly JAESFU01 (sample SAMN14502556, study PRJNA617107) | algae metagenome | isolation source: Stenomitos rutilans HA7619-LM2 and co-occurring heterotrophs from cave walls | place: USA: Waikapalae cave, Hawaii | collected 2009-07-28
CTGTATCAGGTGTCTAGGCAGCTATTTGTGCCAGTGATCCGTCAGTTTATTTTGAAAAACCTCTCCAGATCGGCTGTTGTCTGACTTCAGACATTGCCACTTCTGTCAATGCGTAAGTTCTAAATTACTCAAGCAACTGCGGTTCATTCAGAGCATTGGTTGCTACCTGTTTCCTTTAAGATTGACAGCAACTTAAACCACAAGTAGTCTATCGAGATACAGTGCTTTATGCAAGCATGGTGAACGTCCGCTATCCCAAACGGTTTGTTGGGCAAAGCATCCCTTGACAGTTTTCGCTGCGATCGGTTATTTCCCTTGCTTACAGTTGTGCCTGACGCATTGAAACGGGAGTGATGCGATCAGTCTGCAAATTTACATCAACTTCGGGTTTAGTGTCACTCCCGCGGGCAATAGACCTAAGAAAACCAGATCATGAAGCTGTGTGATTAAAGCGTCACACAAAACCTTCAATGGATATTGCTCGACCACTCCAGGTCTTTATAATTTGTAGAGGCAGGTTAGACAGTTATTGCATCGATGCTTTCTGGGTACTTCGTTGATCATCACTTCACGAGCGTCGCCAAAAGGAGGCAAAGACAACATGATTGATTGCAAGCGACATAACGCAAGCAATAGGTTCCTCCTGTTCATAAGCGTGCTCTTGATGAGCCTGACTGTTCCGCATCCGCTAGCGGTAACTGGACAAGAGGTTTGTTCATCGTCCGATGTAACGCTCTAGCAACCGATGAAGCGCCGCTACGCCTAGTCATTCCAGACGAGCAGCGTCGCGCTAGATGGGTGCGAAAAGTCACGCGGATGCGGTTGATGCGAGCCGCCGCTACTTCTTGAGTTCAAGCTTATGTTCCTGCTTGTGGAGCCTCTTCCGGTGCAAAATTTAGGGCCACGCCATTGATGCAGTAGCGTTTGCCCGTTGGCGCAGGACCATCATCAAACACATGTCCTAGATGCCCACCGCAGCGATGGCAATGCACTTCGATGCGGGTGGATGATAGAGATTGATCGATTGACGTATCCACTGCTCCTTCAATTGGGGTAAAAAAGCTCGGCCAACCAGTGCCGCTATTGAATTTCGTGTCTGATGTAAAAACAGGCAAGCCACAGGCGGCGCAGACATAGGTGCCTTCGTCATCGGTTTTGTTTAGTGGACTCGTACCAGCACGTTCGGTTCCATGTTCGCGTAGCACACGGAACTGTTCTGGTGTGAGGACTTTGCGCCACTCTGCTTCCGATTTAACGATTTTAGAGCTTTCGCTGTTTGAGAGTGCCATACTGATTGAAATCCTGACTTTCTAGTGGTACTGGTTGAGTGCTTGCTCTGTTTAAGAGGCGTATCCTGATGGTCGTATCGCTTAGATCCGTCTAAATCAAGCGTTTTTGAAGCGGCTGCTTTTAGGCAGTGCCACAGCGGTGACGTAAATATTGTGATGTGTCGTTCAGCACACTGTGATGGTAGTCTTTTGCTAGGTGAAAAGCGTTCAGCGGCTCAACTTACGTCATGGTTGATCCTTAGAACATTTGATGCTTTCACTGAGTCCTTTCCAACCGCTAGAAACTGAAGGGATCTAGAACGATACTCCCTCAAAAATAGCATCGCTCACTAGACTGAAGCAGGTTTGATGTGCTGATTAAAATCTGCTGAGCTACTTATTCGAGATTGAGTAATTCCGCCTTGCAAGCGCAGTAGGGTAACTCCTCCGGGTAGGGTTGCACCGCATCTTCAGAACTGAGCAGAATCCTCGCCCCCAACCTGCTTCACGCATGGAGGGAATGAACGCCCGACAGGTGCGCACCGCTGCCATCAAGTCGGTTTCGATCGTCTGGTACCAATCGTCGTCGCTCAGCTCTAGAAAATCGCCTGTTGCGCCGATAATACCCGCTGCATGCACCAGTATGTGCACGGTGCCAAAGTGCTCTAGGATCTGACACTTGGCAGCTTCGACCTGTTTCAGTTTGGTCAGGTCAGCTTGAACGGCCAACGCTTCTTCAAACTGGCTAACCTCCTCAACCGCCTGCTTCAGCGGCTCTGCGGTTTTATCGATGACGGCAACGTTTGCTCCCTCCTGCGCCAGCAACTGGGCAGTTGCCTTGCCAATGCCAGAGTCGCCACCCGTGACCACAGCAACTTTACCCTTCAAACCTAGATCCATTCCATAACCTCCTTTGGCAAACAACGAGAATGCTCTGAGGCGCCCCTTTGAGACCAAAGGTTATAGCAAGTCTAAAAGTTACAGCGAAAATAGCTGCAGTGCTCACAGTCTAAAAACTTGAGCAGTGGTCGTTCTTCTATCTTTAGAAAGAAAGAGATTTGGCTGTCACAAGTCTCAAGGCGTGTTTCACTTTAAGTCTGAATGTAAAAACAGAGACAAATGTATAAGTGAGGCGAAAGAATTTTTAGGTAAGATAATGAACGTCATCGCTGCAAGCAGACGGTGCGCCAAGTGCAGCACCAGGTTCGCCTTGGGCTGCACGACTACAACTCCTTTCCTGCCGATCCAATTAGTCCAGCGGCACCGATTTTTGCGGCGGGTGGAATGTCTCTCAACACCATCATTCAAGCCTTAGCCGAGCAGTATAACAGCGCTTATATCGATACTTTTACGCCGTTTGTGGGTAACGAAGCGGCTTATAGCTATCAAGATGATCAACCGACGGGTGCCCCCTTTGAGAAAATTCCATCTCCCTTCGTGTTGGCGTAACAACCTATTCCTCGAAGCAACCCTGGCTATAGCTCTCTAGAGCCTTGTCTCTAGAACACGTAGTCAACTGCGTTCTACTCGACTAGCAGATTATGCAAAGAAACTAAGCTAAAGTTTGCCGCAGGGTAGATGTTTTTGTTGATTGACTCAGTGCATTATCTTTATCAGTATTTATTTAGAAAGATTAAACAAGTTGACTCCCATTGCTGTTCATCCTTCACTTTGTTTAACCTCTGAACTGAGCGAGTTATCAGTCGCACACGTTCTTGTTCGTGGAGCTGAAATTGCTGATTTCTGTGCTGCAAATGCCAGCGTGATCGACCAAAATGGAGCCTTTCCAGTCAAAGAATTTGAGCTAATTGCCAAAGCGGGACTGTTAACGGCACCATTGCAGCCAGAGTTGGGAGGGCTGGGACTAGGCATTGATGCAGCAGTGACGTATGAACTGCTGTTGCTGCTGAAGCAAATCGGGTGTGGGAATTTAGCCGTTGGACGCGTCTATGAAGGACACGTTAATGCGTTGCAGTTGATTCAAACGTTTGGCACACCAGACCAGATTGAAACTTATGCGATCGATGTTCGCGATCGCCACAAACTATTTGGCGTTTGGAACGCTGAAGCAGAAGACGGAGTAAAGGTGTATCCTCTAGACAATGGGAGATACCGTTTAGAGGGTTCGAAAACATTTTGTTCTGGATCTGGTTTTGTCGATCGTCCATTTGTGAATGGACCGTTGGCAGATGGCCCTTGGCAGATGTGTATTGTGCCGATGGAAGCGGTGGCAACGGTTAGCGATCCTGCCTGGTGGCAACCTTTAGGGATGCGGGCGACTGCCAGCTTTAAGGTGAATTTTAGTGGGGTTGAGTTGGATGCGAGTTCACTCATTGGACAACCGGGTGATTATTTTCGACAGCCCTGGTTGACCACGGGGGTAATTCGCTTTGCCGCTGTGCAGTTAGGCGGAGCTGAGGCGCTGTTTGATGCCACTCGACACTACCTGCGTGCCTTAAATCGCACGGATGACCCTTACCAGCAAGAACGATTGGGACGCATGGCGATTGCCCTTGAAAGCGGCAATCTCTGGCTACGCGGCGCAGCAGAATTGGTGAAAGGGTATGCTCCTATGTTTGGCGGTTCTCCTGATCAAGCGCATGACCAGGCAGACAAGCTGGTAGCTTATGCCAATATGGTGCGAACGGCAATCGAGCAGATTTGCATGGATGTGATGCAGCTCTGTGAGCGGTCAGTGGGCACTCGCGGTTTGTTGCCTCCTTATCCAATGGAGCGAATTATTCGAGATTTAACCCTGTATTTGCGTCAGCCCGTGTTTGATGCCGCTCTTGCCAACGTTGGACAGTATGCCTTGTCATACCCCAACCCTACCCATTCACTGTGGTGCAATGAATTCCCCGATCGCTGACTCATCATCCTTACTGGATCCAACGGCGTTACCGCTGCGATCGGTGAATTCCATCATTGGCTCTGCATTAGTTGTTGCACCCCATCCCGACGATGAAACATTAGGCTGTGGGGGTGCGATCGCCCTCCTGCGTACTTTGGGTTATCCCGTACATGTCTTGGTCATCAGTGATGGAACCTTATCTCATCCTCGATCGCTCAAGTATCCGGCTTCACGTTTGAGAGCATTGCGAGAAGCAGAAACACGAGAGGCTTTGTCTGTTTTGGGTGTGGGAGACGAAGTTACGTTTTTGCGTTTATTAGACGGCTCAATTCCCACCTCAACATTACCTGGCATTCGCGGGGCTATAGCACGTTGTCGTACCTGCCTGGAAGCATGGATGCCAGAAACCATCTTTTTGCCCTGGCGCTTTGATCCTCATCCCGATCATCGGGCAACCTGGAAATTGATTCACACCACCCTGATTGCTTTGAATTACTCACCTCGCATCATTGAATATCCCATCTGGGATTGGGACCCGGAACAGCAGGGAGACTTTACTAATATTGAGCAAATTGTGGGATGGCGACTGGATATTCAAGCTCTGCTGGAAACAAAACAGCGGGCGATCGCGGCCTATCGTTCTCAAACTACCAATCTCATTGATGATGATCCGGAGGGGTTTCAATTAACACCGGAGATGTTGGCGAACTTTGTGCGTCCCTGGGAAATGTATTTAGAAGAGGTACGGTAATGTCACAACAATCCCTCACACCCGAATACTTTGATTCACTCTACACGGCAGATGCCGATCCCTGGAAGTTTGAAACGAGTGATTATGAAGCAGAAAAATATGCCACAACATTGGCAGCATTACCTAAGTCTCGCTATCGTTCTGCCTTTGAAATTGGTGGATCGATCGGTGTCTTGACTGAAATGTTAGCCGAACGATGTGACTCGCTGCTGTCAGTGGAGGTGTCAGAAATGGCTCAACAGCAAGCGATTTCACGCTGTCAGGCACTGTCAAATATTCGCTTTCAATTGATGCAGGTTCCACAGTCTTATCCAGACGAATGGTTTGATCTCACAGTGCTATCAGAAGTTGGATATTATTGGTGCCTGGAGGATCTTCAAAAGGCACAACGCTTGATGCTAGACCATCTTGAACCCGGTGGGCATTTGCTGTTAGTTCACTGGACACCATACGATGATTACTACGATAATCCGTTAAGCGGTGATGAAGTTCACGAAGCATTTCTAGCACTACCCTCATCACAGTTGAAGCATTTGGGGAGCGATCGGGCAGAGAAGTACCGCCTCGACCTATTTGAGCGAGTTGGTATAGGCTAAATCTCTTTCCCCATGTCCTAGTAATCACTCTGTTTTTGCAAGAAAAGGAAGAGGTTTTCAAACTGTCGATGAGCGATCGCCTTGCACTAACGAGTGCCATCATTGAGTCCTTGCAAGAAACGTCCAATTTTACCCCTAAGTGATCTAGGGGCTGTCATCAATACTCATCCACATGGCTTACAGCAAAGATTTCAGCCTCTAGTCTCGTTCGTTAGGACGGGCACAATTATGCCGATACCTTAAGGTTTCTGAGCTTAATTGATGACGCGCCCTAGAGTAATCAGTCGGATGCGATGGTTGCTGAAAACAGACCAATCGGCAGCAATAGATGAAGAAGTAACTACAATATTGGCAGCTTAGGTGGTTGGTAACGATAAGGCTTTTGTGATGGCAGGGAGTTGGCCTGATTGAGAACGGAAGGGTTCCAGCAGCAGACGCAAATCGCTAATTGCCTGCTCAATTCTGACGGATACCCATCGTTGTTGCCAGATTCCTTCTTGATTTTGTTGCTGCTTGATCGCCTCAAAGAGCCCCTCCAAAGAAGCGTGTTGAGTGAGTTCATATACTAACCAATCACCGTCAACTCCTAATCGGTTAGCGAGTAACGCAATCTCCTTGAACGTGAGTGGATAGCCATCTAACCAGCGTTGCCTTAATTCGTGATGAGCTTGGAAACGAGTAGCGATCGCGCCTGCGGGTTCCACCAAAAATGCTTGTTGCTGTTGCCCCATGTCATTCCATTTACTTAATTGATCCGCCAATCCACTTTGAGCCCGTCCAATTGATCGAGCAGAAGTGGCTACGCGCACCAGTGGACTGTGACGAAAGCGAGCGTTAACCCGCATCAAGGCACAGTAAAGCGCGACATCCTCTGAAGTTCTGACCGCTGGCATTCCGCCTGCCTGCTCATAAATTTCTGCGGTCACTGCCAAACTGGCACCGTAATGTTGAAAGTGTCGAGGCAATCGATCAAATGAATCGGGGTCAAGATAGGCTTCTAGTTCAGCCACTAAAAAACGATAACCAACTTCTCGCAAATGGCAGGCTCTCGCGTAAGGCTCAAGGGTGGCCCGATCGCCACGATCTGTAATAATTCGCCCTCCCACCGCATCAACCCCGCAGGCTATTTCATGCTGCGTTGCCGCAATCCAGTTAGAAGCAACCCGCGTATCGCCATCGGTGGATGCAATTACACCTCGGTTACACCCAAGGAACTTAAGGCGATGACATGCTTCATCCATCAACTGCTTTCGCACCCAGCCAATATGCGCTTTTGAGGAAGGCAATTCCTCTTCAACGATATGCAGCACAAGATTGGGATGTTGAGCGGCAAAATGATGAGCGATCTCAACTGAATTATCGCTACAGTTATTTGCTAACAAAATCACTTCATAACGACTAGAGTCGAAAGGACGACCCTCTAAATCCACTTGATGCGTTAAGGCGGCGAGTGTGCTTTCCAGCATCTCAGCTTCATTCCGCACAGGTACAATGACGCATACCTCACACTGAGGTGAAGGAGGACATTGAACGAGCGGCTGGAATGGAACAGGCGGCGATGACCAAGTTGGTAAATCAGCAGTTACCCTAAAGCAAGCACTGGTCATCGGGCCCACTGCTCCTCTGAACACTGAGCGATCACGATCAGCAACATCATTTTGCTCTTGAATTCTTGCTACAAGATAATTGTGAAAGGTTGCACCAAAAGACGAATCTGTCGCTTGATGGAGTTTGGCGTTCTCGTAGCAATTGGACAAAAACAACGTTCAGCCTAAAAATACTTCTGTGATTGGCTTACGTTGCTTGACATCTCCGTGCAATGCAAGCAAGAAGCAGAGCAACGTATAGCTTTTCCCAATCTCTCAATTAGGCTTGTGCCTCTGCTAAGGGCAGCAGAAGTGCGGCGATGAGATTGAACTTTAGGTACCCTGAACAAAGGCAAGTCAGCGCAAGTATCCTGGAAACCTTGCCCGTAAATGGTTCTTTTTCGACAAGTTTGAGTTAGCTTAGATCGTGCACCATTCTTAAGAAGGCATCTTTCAAACTTCTCGGCGATCGCATTGACCCGCCCTGAACTAAAAGTTCGGGCTAATGGTATGAAGTCCACTGTAGGCTTTGCCTTCCCAACGGGTAGTGGACTGACAAGTTACCTAGATGGCTTTTAGTCCACTTCAGTGGACTTACCCTATTGGCTCGCAATTGATTGCAGGGTGGTTGTTGCCAGTAGTGCAAGATGTCAGTTAACTTACAAAGATTTTTCTAAACCCTTATAGAATAGCCATCTTAGAGGCTGAGTGGCACTTCGTTGCAGCTTGGCTAGCTTACCCCAATGAGAATCAGCTCACGAGGCTGGGGCTAAACGGCAGAGGCTAAGGGCTACCCTGGCTCTGTTGCCGCTTAACGCCGCAAAGATCTAAGCCCAAGATTTGGAAACAGTTGGCTTGAAACAGCAAACTGCACACAAGCCGTTGCTAACGTTTCCAAAGTACGCGCTACCAGAAGATTGCCTGCATCACGGCCTCGTAACCACAGTCCTTAACCAGACTGGCGACAACTTGTTTTGCCTCAGCGTCATCCCCACAGTAAAAGACGCTAGGAGGCTCAAAATCAAATTGCCTTGAGTCCGAAGCAATAATCTCAGCAAAGGTTGCATTGAATGCTTCCACAACTTTTGCCTTGGGGATAAGTTGCTGAATGTTTTCAGCGACCGAAATTTTTAAGTCCGTCGCTAAGCCGATCGTCTGCCCAGTGAAATCTGGTTGCAGTCCACCAACACACGTAATGACGATTTTCTCATTCAAAGGACTGACTGTGTGCATGACCTCTTGTAATGCTGGCAGCCAAACAGCCAGTAAAATAACCTCTTGTGCTGCTGCATCTTGAATCGCTCCAGCTTTTGTCGTTGCTCCTGCTGCGGTTGCCAGTTCATGCAATTTGGCTTCATCGCGTAAGTAAGAATAAGACAACCTAGCGTCCAGCTTTTGCCCAGAGTTTGCCGATGCCACCGCCCATGTTGCCTGAACCAACGATGCCAATTTTCAGGCCGTTTTCCCTTTGAGCGCGTCTGCTTAGGGCGATCGCTCAATTGATTTTGCCTGTCCAGTTAACCAGTAGCCAGCAACGGCAATCGCAATCGTGATCGTAGCTGCCACAACATTGGGATAAATGAGAATTCCTCCGATCTCAGGTTCACGCACATTACCTAAAACCGGGTCATTGAGAAAACCGTAGGATGTTCCGGGCCAGAAACCAGCGGCAATAAGCCCAATCCAGAACGCGGAACCAAGAAAAGCAGCCAGACCCATTGAGAAGCGATCGCTGGTTGGACGCACTTTCAAAATGGCTAAAGCAGCACTGCCTAACGAAGCCGCCGCAAAAAATGACATGGCACAGTGAAGTTTAGCATGAGGCAACCAGGCAGGATTGTTCATATGACCGTTCGCCAAGATAACGGCATCAACCCCGATCGGTATCGTCAGGGTGGAAATGGCAGCGGCGACCAGTAACCATTTGGCGAGTTTGGCTTGATGCATAGTAGTAAATCTCGGTTCAACTATCAGCGTTAGGAGACGCAGTGAAGCGTTACTAAGTTACCCTGGTTGTGGCATGGGAAGCTAGACGTTTTTTGCGGAATTGATGCAAGGATTGAGGCCATTCTTGCTATCAGGCGAATTGATCGCGGTATTCTAGGGGCTGTCATCAATTACTCATACACATGACTTACAGCAAAGATTTCAGCCCCTAGCCTTGTTTATTAAAACGGGCGCGATAAGGCTGATACTCAAGGTTTTTGGAGCTTAATTGATGACGCGCCCTAACGTGCAACATCAACTAAAGCTCTGGGGCTTTAGGGCAACTTTTTGTTGAGCACCGCTCTTGGCGTGACGCCAAAATGCCGCTTAAAGTGTTTGGTAAAGCGACTTTGATCAGCACAGCCCACGAGCAGAGAAACTTCTGCGATCGTGTATTTCCCCTGGTGCAATAGTTCTTTTGCTTTTTCCATGCGTTGCTGCAGCACATACTGATAAGGTGCAACCCCGATTGTCTGCTTGAATAGTCGGCAGAAATGATACTGGCTTAGACCGGCAACGGCTGCCAGCTCAGCTAGTTGAACTGGTTGATCTAAATAGCTGTGGATGTAATCCAACACAAGCTGAAGCCGCTGACCAGGCAACCTTTCTACAAGCGACTGAGTTTTGGGTTGCAGCGTACAGTAGTGTCTGAGTAGGTGAATGATTAACACTTGCAGCAGCGATTCGGTGTAAAGCGATCCACCGCTGCCGCCCTCGTCAAGTTCTGCCTGAAACAGGTGAGCGATCGCTTCAATCCGTGGATCGCGAACACCGATTGCACTGAGCAACTCAACCCGATTTGAATCCACTTCACTGACTTCTTCAGCGATTCGCTTGAGCAAACCAGGTTCAATCATAAACATCAAGGATGTATCGATGCTGTTCCATGCCCAAAGTCCCGCTGTTTTAGCAGAGCAAATCCAGAATTCTCCCTTGAGCTGAGCTTTTTCAGAGGTCTGTTCACCAATACGAGTCATTTTCTGTTCATTGCCGTCGTTGAGTAAAAGGCAAAGCAGATGATCGTTACAGCCGGGAAAGTCAAGCTCATTCGGTTTTGAAACATGGCGATCAACCGTCAAGCCAGGCAGTTGAAGGGTACGGCGCTCAGAAATCCATGATTCTTGCATACGAGTTCAATCACTAGCACAAAAGATAATTGCCTAGAAGCGATCGCTATCTTCTCACACACTTCCCCTGAAAGTCATTGAAACAATTTGATCTTGAAGAAGTACTTAATTGCTAGGAATGGTGATATGACCCCCAATGTCGTCACATTAGAAGCGTCCTTCCTCCTCGACAAACTGAGTCTATTCTCGCTGATGCTTTTTTCTGCGTCCTTTCTTAAATGGAACGACCCCAATACGCATTTGCTGGTAGTCTTCTGGCGTGTCTAGATCGATCGCGCCTTCAGGAAAGGGAACCACATAAACCTGATCACGATATTGCTGAATCAAATACTTTGCACCGACATTTGCAGTTAAACTCAACAAATCTGGAAATAGATCACGACTAAATAAAGCGGGGACTCCGAGCGTGTTGGCATAAGCAGAAGCAATCACCTGACTCCGGTTAACCTGGTAAGCCTCTAGCAATTGATTAAGCTTGGAAGCAGTCACTAACGGTTGATCACATAACATCACAACCACTGCGTCGAGATGCGGATTGATTCGTGTAATCTGTTCGACACCAGCCCGAATCGAACTGCCCATTCCTTCTGACCATTGGTTATTTTCAACGATGTGTACGGGAAGATTCGCAATCGTCGGGTGGATGCGATCGCTATTGGCACCCAGCACCACCACAATGGGTTCACAGTTTGATGCCAATGCGACTTCTGCCGTGTAGCGCAACAAGCTACGTCCCCGATAGGGCAGCAGTTGTTTGGGAGATCCCATCCGAGTTGAGGCTCCTGCAGCGAGCAAAATCAATCCGACTGGCAACGTGCTTGAGTGCATCTTACTGATGAATTGGTATGGAACGATGTTTCAGAAACCCACGACTCGCTGGGCTAAAACAGCTTGAATCTCTGCCACGATCGCCAATGCGATTGCCTCTTGAGTATCTGCACCAATATCAAGTCCGATCGACGCATGGAGTTTTTCTAGATCCGTATTGCGGTCAGCCATTCCTTCGGTTTGTAAATCCTGCAAGAGCTTTCGGTGCTGCGTTTGGGTCCGAGTACGCTAATATAGACTACCAATGAGGGCAGCAACGCTCTTAATTGATTTGATGCCATCAGGATATAACGCTATTGAATAACCACCATGACTAAAGTGGGCAGCCAAAGCAATTCGCTTCTAACAGCGGATCTTAAAGAATCAGCTAATTCATTGCGTCTTTCCTCAGAAATATCGTTGTCGCGTGCGATCGTGTCTCTGTAGCAGCCTTTACAAGCTCCGTTCTGTCCTACCATTCCACACCTATCTCTCCTGGTCGATGTTTTAAGACGAGAATGAAATCACTATGCGATCTAGGTGATGAGATAGCGCACTCGTCTAGTTAAGGCAGCGAAAGGAGGTCAGCAATGGGGTTGAACATCAAGGATTTGCGAATTAGCAGCCCGGCGTTTACAACGCTCGATCGCATGCCGCAACGCTACACCAGCGAAGGCGATAATGTTTCACCACCGTTAACCTGGAGTGGGCTACCTGCCGGAACGCAGCAGCTAGCGCTAATTTGCTATGACCCGGATGCACCGCTGCCGTGTGGATTTACGCACTGGCTGCTGTATGGCATTCCAGCAAACATCGATCGCATTGCAGAAGCAGAAGGTGGCAAGTTTAGCGAAGGCATGAACAGCGAAAATAAGCCGGGCTACACCGGACCCGCACCGCCACCGGGACATGGCTCGCACCATTACTATTTCTGGCTTTATGCCTTGGATGCAGAGCTTGACCTGAAGCCGGGATTGGATCGGGAGCAACTGCTAGACGCGATCGCCGACCACATCATCGAACAGGCGCGGCTGGTGGGGGTTTACGAGCGTTAAATGGAGAAGGTGAGACGATCGCGGTGATTGACAGGCTTGAGATTGATGCTGACCAGCGAGAAAAAATCTACTAGCGCAATGCTGAACAGATCTTCAAGCGGCAACCATCCGCAGCAACCGCCACCCCGCCAACTGCTGCACCGTCGAATGCTTGAAATATTTGGTCTACTAGGTGAAGCATGAATCCAATCATTGGCGAATCGCTCGATCGCGTAGACGGAACGCTTAAAGCCACGGGCGGGGCACGCTATTCTGCCGAGACGCCGATTCCAGATTTGGTACATGCGGTGTTGATTGGCAGCATGATCGCCAACGGGCAAATTCAAGCAATTGATACTCAGGCTGCTGAGGCCGCTCCGTGTGTGCTGGCAGTGTTGACACGGCTTACAGCCAATTAATTGGCGGCATTATTGGGGCATCGATATGGCGCTGCTAGAGCAGAGCATGGTCGATTCGAACCTGGGTCGCGTGGTGAACTCGGACCTGGCAGAATACCTGGTGCCTCCGATCGCTGATATTTTCCCGATCGCTGCCTTTTTTGTCGAGGAAACAGACACGCAGGTTAATCGCATTGGCACCAAAGGAATTGGTGAGATCGGAACGGTTGGAGCCGCTGCTGCGATCGCCAATGCCGTTTATCACGGGACAGGTAAACGCATTCATGACCTGCCAATCACGATCAATAAGCTGCTGTGATCGCCATAAGTCCGGCTATCGGGACAGTTTACAGGTGGGTGATCGCTACCGATGACAAGAGATATCTAGATCCTTGCGATGAGCGGCAAGATTCTTTGGGCGGTAATCAGGGCGAGCGCACCAGCGTTGTTGCACACTTTCATGCAGTTGAGCCTCTGAAGCAATCGTGCGGTGAATCGTTCCAGCTAGTCGGTAAAAGCCTGGATCGTTATTAAAATCGCTGATTGGATTAATGTTCTCCTCGATCCGGGTCAGGTTGAATTCCAGCTTGAGTCCAATTCGATTGACCTCATCGATCATCCATTTGAGTGCTCCGTCTGATAGCCCCCGATTCGCCGTTGTGCCACCGCCAACGCAGCCGTGCCCACCAGGGAACCAAACTTGACTCAGTTCCTGGGAGACTGAATCTTCACGTTTCTCCATTGGGCTAACATCGAAGGTTTTGCGGTGTTCATCGATCGCGATCGCGTGTAGGGCTTTCTGAATCAGCGGACTCAGTTTGACGTTATGAAATTGATATCTGGCATTGATCGCCTGATTTAACGGGGAAAAGGGAAGCAGATCGGGAATTCCCAAGGCTCCCACTGTATCCCAACACCCTAACAGCGTGATTGGCACCCTTTGGCTCTCTCTTTGGCGCAAGAACTCATCTGCCGCTTGATGGCGCTGATCGTCATCAGAAATGCGGTAGATTTCGTAAGCTGTATCAGCATGGCAAATGTTGAATCGGGATAATAAACCAGAACAATGGATCAGACCGCCTAGACTCCTCACGGTGTAAGCGCCTCGGCTGAAGCCAAACAGATAAATTTCATCGCCTGATTCATAGTTGAGGGACAGGAATCGGTAAGCATTTTTGATATTGGCATCAATCCCCCAGCCAAATGCGCCTCCCGGCAGTTTGTCATACCACTGAGTTCCCAATCCTTCTTCGTAGAAAATCAGTTGAGGGGTGCCGTCACTGGCGACTGGCTCTACTGCCTGGGCAATCTTGACCACGTTTGTAGGGCAGGAAGCGGCTAAATTATTCCAGGTGCCGTCGCAGCAAATGACAAGACGTTTCATGGTTTAAGTTCTCCTTGGCAGGCATTGAGTCGGGACAGTCGAGGCTTTCAGTAGGTATTAGCTTGTCAGCGTTAAAATCAGTTCAAATGAAGCTGCTTAGGGTCTACAACAAAATTTAGCCTGGTTCCAGGTTGTCGCTGCGGCTCGATCAAATGACATCAACGACTCCTTTGACAGTATGCCCTTCTGCAACCCTCTAGTCGTTACCTGACGAAGTTGGAGAATTTTCGCGCTGTATAAGTGTCTGCAAAGGCGATCGCGGCTCCTGCACCTGACGATCGCGGCTCCTGCAAGAGCGATCGCTATCCACATCATCGAACAGGCAAGTCTGGTGGAAGTTTACGAGCGTTAAGCTTATCAGGCTACAGGTAAACGCACTCGTGGACTGTCAATCACGATCGCCAAACTGCTATAACAGCCGTAAGACCTGTTAGGGGTCGGGGAAATAAGCGGACGATCGTACTGATGGTGCTGGGGTGAATCCACAGCAAGAGATGCGTTCATCACCCTAAACAGGTAGATCTATAGAAATACTCTGTACAATAAATTTTATGCCGCAGTTTCTTTCTTGATGAGCGCTTAAATGAAAACCAATATGATAATTTCTTAATTTAAACAGCGTGAGTTAATCTAATCTTTTTGCCAACACAGCATCTTCAAGCTCTTGATGAAGTTTTTCCCACTGGTCAAGTAGCCATGATGATGAAATTGAATTCCAACAAAAGGAAATTTATTATGCAAAAAGTTATGATGCTGAATTTTCAGTTGGAATATAGCGGAACAATTTGTTTTATTCAGAGTGAAGTGGGGATGAGATTGCTAGGAAGACACTTTAGCGGTTTCTGGCGTCTCACCAAGTTATGTCGTATGACCAAAAACGGTGATGTTAAACCTTGGGGGCTTTCATCTCAAACCGATCGCCAATCTTCATATACTCGATCGAATCGCCTTACACTCCATTGCGACAAGGGGAAGGCTTCAATTTATGGGGGCTGAAAACCCATAGTACGGTAATCCGTTGAGTGGAGATAAAGTTCACGGAGCGTTTTTGACACTACCTTCGACCCAACTCAAGCATTCAAGGGGGCGATCGAGCAGAGAAATATCGACTCGATTATTTGGGCGTGTGAATGAAAATTTTTAATGAAACTCTTTAAGTTAAGCAAGGGTTGCATTGCTTTTTGAACAGTGAATGTCTCCCGCAACTCCCTCTTTTGAGGCAGGTAGAGCCTCGTTAGTAGTTCTACTATCAAGGCTATTGATAGCCAAGATTTCAATCGGAGAGATACACATGTTTTTTCACAAAAAAGAACCGATTCATGTCGTCAACGTCAACGAGGTGCACCCGCGTTTTGCTCAACTTTTGCTAGAACAATTTGGCGGAGCAACCGGGGAACTTTCAGCTGCACTGCAGTATTGGGTGCAGTCTTTTCACGTTGAAGACTCCGGTATTAAAGACATGCTGCAAGACATCGCCATTGAGGAATTTGGTCATTTGGAAATGGTGGGTAGAATGATCGAAGCTCATACGAAAAACGTTGATCAAACAGATGCTTTCCAAAGTACTTTGTTTGCTGTGCGGGGTATGGGACCACATTTCTTGGATAGCCAGGGAAGTGCTTGGACAGCCGCATACTTGAACGAAGGCGGTGATGTAGTTCGGGATCTGAGAGCAGACATTGCGGCTGAAGCGGGGGCACGTCAGACCTACGAAGCATTGATCAAGCTGTGTCCTGACGAGGGCAGCAAAGAGACATTGGTGCATCTTCTCACCCGTGAGATCTCCCACACGAAAATGTTCATGGAAGCACTGAACTCGCTAGGCAAACTGGATGAGCCATTCTTTGGCAACATTCAACCAGATGAAACCGTTGACATCTATTACAACCTGTCTTCCAACGGTAAAGCTGATGAGCGTGGTCCCTGGAATTCTGAACCAAACTTCCGCTACATTGCAGATCCTCTCAAGCAGCAATCATAACGATCTCAATAGGGTTGTAGATTCTTGATTGAGTGTGTGCAAAACTTCTACCCGTAGGTTGGCTTCTCTCGCTAGCCTACGGGGCGAGAAAGGTTAATTGCAAAGTGGTAGCGATCATCAGTGTTCAAACTAAACCGTGGATATTCGCAACAATAGGATTTAAATATTGTCTCAGTACTGATTTAGGACTGCTATAGCTGAGGCTAAACCTTAGAGGTTCTCATTTCAAACCGATCGCCAATCTTCGTGTACTCGACTGACCGTCCAAGCAAGTACTCGGCTGCATCCGCACCGTATTCACCAATCCCAGTTCTGAGCGGTGGTGGAAAGCCCGCCACTGCATTGAAGAAGGAATAGGGAGCCAAGTTAGGAACGCTAGTCGTACTGATTGTGGAAACCCAGGCGATCGGGCGGGGTGCGACGATGCTGGTCAACAACGGGTAGGGAGCAGGTTCTTCCATCTCCTGCGGCACAAGGGTCAGCATAGACACGCCTATTTCAGCATTCGAGGAGCAGGACCGCGTGTGGTATCCAGTCCGGTGACGGGCGGCAAAGTGATGGTTTTGTCAGTTTCTGCCGCCTGGTAAATCAGCGCCATCAGTTTTTGATCCTGCAAGCCTTCTTCACCGGGCGTGTGTGGCTGCTTATTCTGCATCACACAGTCTGCCATGTGATCGATTTCCAGGGCAAACTGATTCTTCTCAGGCAGCCGTACTTCTGTGATATTTTCCGCCATGCTGTTGGTGGGCGACTTGCGCGACATCATCATCCGTAAACCGTGATAGGCAAAGCCTGGATCAAGCTGTGCCCAACCATCTGAGCCGAATATGCGGTAGCGCCGCGCTTCGTGGAACCCATAGCTGGTCGAGCAAATTGCCAACACGCCGCTGGGAAACCGCAGTTGGAAGGTGACGCTTTCTTCCACCTCTTTGAAGCGTGGATCGTTGGGAGTGGTAAAGGTTTGGGCGCTAATCGCGATCGGTTCTTCTCCGGTCAGATAGCGAGCCGCGTTCAGGCAGTAAATCCCGACATCTGGCAGTGAGCCACCCCCCGCTAACGCCCGCTCCAAGCGCCACTGATTTAAGTCGCCGCCCTGGTTTTGCCCGTTATCCGCCTGAATCACTTTGATGGTTCCCAACTCTTTGCTGCGAACCATCTGAATCATGGCGCGATGGTGCGGCTCATACTGGCTGCGGTAGGCAATCATCAGCTTGCGATCGGCTTGTTTGCAGGCGTCGATCATCTTTTGAGCGTCGGCCACCGAGGTCGCCATTGGCTTTTCGCACAAAATATGCTTTCCGGCTTTGGCACCCCGCACCGTATATTCCAAGTGCATGCTGTTGGGCAGCACGATGTAGATGACATCCACGTCGGGGTTGTTGCGGAGATTGTCGTAGGTCTGATAGCTGTAAACGTTCTGCGGTTTGATGCCGTACTGCTGTGCCACCTGGTTGGCTTTAGCGCTGTCTCCGCTGACTAGGGCAGTCGGCTTTGCCAGTTTGCAGTCGGCAAACGCAGGCATGATTTCTTCCAGGGTCAAGTGCCCTAGACCGATCGATCGCGAAGCCCAGACGACGCTCGGTTGGCAGCGCGGTTGATGGCCCACCCGTTTCAACCTCGGTTTGGGCAGAGATGGGGGGCAACTGAATTTGCGGCGGCAACGAGCCACCGCGCGGCGTGGCGGGTTGAGTGGGCTGCTGCGCCACTGCAGGCTGATCGCTGCTGGTGAGGGCGGCGGCTGAAAGCGCTCCTAATCCGCCCAGTCCACCTGTAGCCAGAATTTGACGCCGCGAAAACCCTTTGGGCGATTCGGACATGAGTGATTCCTTTAAGTGAATAGAAGCTTGTCGAGCGTAATCGGCAAATCACGAACGCGCTGCCCCGTTGCGTGGTAAACCGCATTGGCGATCGCCGCTGCCGTGCCAGTGATACCAATTTCGCCGATCCCTTTGACGCCGATCTGATTCACGTGGGGGTCGTGTTCATCCACGAAGATCACATCAATGTTCGGCACATCGGCATTAACCGGGACGTGATACTCCGCCAAATCCGCATTCACTACCCGCCCCCGATTCGGGTCCATGACGGTATGCTCCATCAGCGCCATGCCAATGCCATAGACAATCCCACCAATCAATTGACTGTTGGCAGTTTTGGCATTGAGCAGGCGACCAACTCCAAAGGCTCCTACCCAGCGAGATACGCGCACTTCTCCAGAGTTGAGATTCACCCGCACCTCAGCGAACTGCGCCCCAAATGAGTGCATCGAGTACTTTTCTTTTTCCTCACCCGGTTTGGCATCTGCCCGCGCTTCGATCGTTTTCAGTCCGTGGCGGGACAAAATCGCGCCGTAGGTTTCGGTCGCCGCTTTGTTTTTGAGCAAGAAGCTGCCGTTCTGGGCAATTACGTCCTCGGCAGCAGCACCATATAGTGGGGACGCCTGATCCGCCAGAGCCAGTTGCAGCAGCTTATTGCGGGCTGCCACTCCAGCTAACTGCACGGCTGAACCGACGCTAGCCGCTGTTTGGGAACCGCCCGACACCGGAGTTTCCGGCAGATTGGTATCGCCCAGTTCAAACTGGATTTTCTCGGCAGGCATCCCCAGCGCGTCGGCAGCGATCTGAGTCATGACGGTATAGGTGCCCGTGCCAATGTCTTGAGAACCACTGCGGACGATCGCCGTTCCGTCTGCTTTGATCTGGGCGATCGCCGAGGCGGGAGAGCGATTGGTAGGATAGGTTGCCGTCGCCATGCCCCAACCGATTAACGTATCGCCATCGCGCATCGATCGCGGCGTGGGATTGCGCTTCTGCCAGCCAAATCGCGCTGCTCCCTGCTGGTAGCATTCCCGCAGCGATTTGCTAGACCAGGGCAAATTCTTGTCGGGATCGGCCTCAGCGTAGTTCCGCAGGCGCAGCTCGATCGGGTCGATCTTGAGCGCATACGCCAGTTCGTCCATTGCCGATTCTAGCGCAAACGACCCGGATGCCTCGCCGGGTGCCCGCATGAAGGTCGGCGTGCCCACATTCAACTGCACCAAGCGGTGACTGGTTTCGATGTTGGGGCAGGCATAAATCATACGGGCCGTCTTAGCGACGGGTTCAATGAATTCATCAAAGGTGGACGTGATCGAGGTTCCCGCATGCCGCAGCGCCGTCAATTTGCCGTCGCGGGTGGCACCTAAACTCACCTGCTGCATTGTTTCGGGTCGAAAGCCGACCGGACCAAACATCTGGATTCGCCCCAGCACCAGCTTCACCGGACGGTTGACCTGCCGTGCTGCCATCGCCGCCAGCACCACGTGTGCCCAAGTCGAACCCTTGCAGCCAAAGCCACCGCCGACAAAGTAAGACATGGTGCGGACGTTTTCCGGTGGCATTCCCAACACTGCCGCCACCTTTTTCTTGTCGCCAAATACCCCCTGCGTGGCGTTATACAGCAGTAGCCGATCGCCCTGCCACACCGCTGTGGTGGCGTGAGGTTCCATCGGATTGTGATTCTCGATGGGTGTGGTGTAGGTTTGCTCCACTTTGACGGCGGCAGCCGCCAATCCCTGCTCGATGCTACCGTGAGCCGAATCGGGTGGCTCGTTGCGGGGAATTTTTCCCTGAGGGACATACGCCTTGTCGAGATTGTCCTTCAGGTGCAGCACTGGCTCGGCCTCGTCGTAGCGGATGTTGACCATTGCTGCCGCCTGCATCGCGTGTTCAAAGGTATCGGCAACCACCACCCCAAGGTGCTGCCCGCTGTAGCGCACCTGATTGTCTTGTAGCAGCGGCAGTTTGCGTTCGCCGCCCGCCTCACCAGACACCTTGGGAGCGTTGAGATGCGTCATCACCAGCAGCACTCCTGGCACTCGTTCGGCAGCACGGGTATCAATCTGGGCGATTTTGCCGCTGGCGATCGTGCTTTGAATGGTCACGCCATGCACTAGCTTGGCAACCGGAAACTCTGCCGCGTAGCGGGCAGTGCCCGTCACTTTTGCATGTCCATCCACGCGGTTGAGCGGTTTGCCCACCACGCCTTTCATCTCACTTGAATTCATGCCATGCCTCCTACCGTTGTCAATGCCTGCATCACAGTCCGTTTGGTTAGTTCCACCTTGAAGCCGTTGTATTGCTGGGGCTTCGCGCCCTGTACTGCCGCCTTTGCCGCCGCTTGCAGGGTGCTCTGATTCAAGGGTTGATTCATTAGCGCTTTTTCCGCCTCGTAGGCGCGCCACGGCTTCGTACCGACTCCACCCAAGGCTATCCGCGCCGATCGCACCACGCCATCTTGTAGTTCTAGCGCTGTCGCTACGGATGACATGGCAAAGGCGTAAGAGGCCCGATCGCGTACCTTCAGATAGTGTGAGCGAGTTGCGAAGGGAGATGCCGGTAAATCCACTGCCACAATCAACTCTCCGTGTTCTAGCAACGTCTCTCGCTCTGGTGTATTACCGGGTACGAGATGGAAATCGGCGATCGGAATGCTGCGTGCTCCCTTTGGTCCCTGCGTTTGCACCACAGCATCCAGCGCCATCATCGCTACTGCCATATCGGAGGGATGGGTGGCAATACAGTGGTCGCTACCGCCAAGAATCGCGTGAATGCGGTTGTAGCCCTCGATCGCTGGACAGCCAGAGCCGGGAACCCGCTTGTTGCAAGGAAACGCCGGATCGCGGAAGTAGTAACAGCGGGTGCGCTGAAGTAAATTCCCACCGATCGTCGCCATGTTTCTCAACTGTGGCGATGCCCCTGAGAGCAGCGCTTCGGACAGCACGGGATACTGTTGGCGAATGATGGCATCGTAAGCAACATCACTATTGCGTGCCATTGCCCCAATCCGGACACCGTTGCTCTGCCGTTCCACCTGAGCCAGCGGCAGCGCATTAATGTCTACTAACTGCTGGGGTGTCTGGACATTCAGCTTCATCAAATCAATCAGGCTGGTTCCTCCAGCTAAATACATTGATTGGTCTGAACGAGCGGACGCGATCGCGTTGTCGGCTTGCTCAACCTGCTGATAGCTAAACGGCTGCATCTTTCTTGCCCTCTAAGACATCCCGAACCGCCGTCACAATATTGGGATACGCCCCGCAGCGGCAGATATTGCCGCTCATCAGTTCCCGAATGTCGGCATCTGAATGGGCGTGCCCTTCATTGACCAATCCCACCGCTGAACAAATCTGCCCCGGTGTGCAATAACCGCACTGAAACGCATCGTGAGCCACAAACGCTGCCTGCATCGGGTGTAGCGTCTCCCCCTGTGCCAGACCCTCGATCGTGATAATTTCTGCACCCCTGTGCATGATGGCAAAGGTTAGGCAGGAGTTGATCCGTCGCCCATTCACCAGCACCGTACAGGCACCGCACTGCCCATGATCACAGCCCTTTTTCGTTCCGGTCAGGTCAAGCCGCTCTCGTAGGGCATCCAGCAGCGTTACGCGGGGTTCAATTTTAAGCGCCTGCTCTTTGCCATTAATCCGCAGCTTGACATCCGCATAGCTGTTAGGGTCAGCAGGATCAGGTTTTGAAGTGGTTTGAGGGGCTAACTGAGCCATAGCCTGCTTTGCAAACCCTTCTAGCACTGCCCCAACGGTACCCGCGATCGCAAAATGCCCCAACCGTCGCCGTCTAAACCTCAGCCTCATAAGCCCATACTTAAGTTTGTTGCCCAAATGCTAGAGAAGCTGTTGCAGTAAGAAATCTATCTGCTGACTGAAGTTATACCAATTTGAATTGAAAATGCGACACATCCTGTAGGGGCAAGGCAATGCCTTGCCCCTACCCACCGATTGATCTGTAGCCGTCATTCTTTAAATCGGTATCAGCCCTCTTTTGTTACCTCAACGAGAGCAAATTAAGCTGGAAGAAGCTGCGTTCTACCTGAAAATTGCATGGAGTTACGACAATCCGTTGCAACCGTTGGGTTCATTGATGATTACTGCCTCCTGTA
>JAESFU010000464.1_pt1 | contig 21675 bp, 17 predicted proteins | sample 9269461 | NCBI WGS metagenome assembly JAESFU01 (sample SAMN14502556, study PRJNA617107) | algae metagenome | isolation source: Stenomitos rutilans HA7619-LM2 and co-occurring heterotrophs from cave walls | place: USA: Waikapalae cave, Hawaii | collected 2009-07-28
TGTCTTTTCTGCCTACTTCCCCATCGCCTTCTCCACCGCCTCCCGCGCCTTCTCCCACCCTGCATCCGCCCCGATCCGATCAACCACCTTCTTCGTCGCTGCATCAATCAGCACGATCTCGCCCGTCTTCTCCCCTCCACCAAGCTCGCCCCACACCTTGCTCAATCCCATCGCCGCAACCAGGTACTCCCCCTGCACGCGCCCCCGCTGGTCCGACAGATCCAGCCTCGAAAACAGCACCGGTTCCCCATCAAACTTCTTCCCAAGATCCTCAAACAGCGTCCCCATCTTCTTGCACGCCTCGCACCAATCGCCGTGCAGCTTCACTGCAATCACCTTTGCAGATCGCGCCACCTTCTCCGGCCGCTCCACGCGCTTGGGCTCCGGCACCTTCTCCGGTATATACGGCTGCGCCGTCAGCACACCCGCCATCACGCCAAGCCCCACAAAAGCGCCAATCAAAGCCTTCCGCGTATCCATGCGTGCATCCCGCTGTCTCTGCCTCTTGGAGCGGGGCCTTTCAGGCCCCGTCTGCTCTTGCTTCTCTACTGGGTGACCTGATCTGCTGTCCTGAGCGGGGCAGGCTACCTGCTCTTGCTCTTCTCATCCGTCTGTTCACTTCTCTTCTCAGATCCGTCCCATCCGTGTAATCCGTGGCTGGTCTTCTCTGCCTTTATTTGCCCCATTTGCCCTTATTTCCCAACCCTCCCCAAAAACAAAACCTCCCCCGTCGCATCATGCACGATCGCCACCACATACGGCCGGTCCACCTTGAACTCCTTCACCTCATCCATCACCGGCGCGGAAGTCACCCGCACGCCAATCGCAGTCACTGCAGTCGCCACCGTCCCGACCTCATCCATCTCCAAGGTCGCTGCATGCAGCACATCCGACACTGCAAGCCTCCCAATCCCATCAATCGGTGATAGCTCCGCCCCATCCCCAAACACCCTCACCATCCCCAGCCTCTGCAGTTCCTGACTCGCGCTGAACCGCGTCTCAACCTTCGCCTTGGGCAGCGTGATCATCACTTCCTTCGCGCCCATCCCGCCAGAGATCTCGCTGAACTTCTCACCCGTCATCTCTGCAATCAACCGCGAATCGCCCCCGACCTCATCGGGCAGCACGATCACGCACGACACGCCACCTTTGTACGACAGCTTGATCGCTGCATACCCATCCCCCTTCGTATACAGCGTCCTGCGCGTGCTGTGCATCATTTCCTTCTCAACCACGCTCCCATCCGCGCGCGTGAACGCCCCGGGCCCTGTTGATTCCTTGTTGAACGGCTCCTCCCACGTCCCCTTGAAGTACACCGCGTTCGTCAGCATCAACCCAAGCTCGCGCATGTCCTTCGCTTCAACGATCTTCTCGATGTGCCCGCGCGTCCACTCCTTCGTCCACCCGTTGATCTCCCGTGCAGCGCCCTCTGCATCGCTGAAATCAACGTTCTTCGCATCCGCGCCGTAGCTCATCGAAAGCCGCGCCTGATACGGCTCCATCACGCGGATCCCCATCCACACCCTGCTTGCGCTCGACCACTCATACAGCGCCGCCCCATCCTTCGTCACAGGCGACACCAGCCGGTTCGCTAGACCTGCAAACGCATCATGCGTCGCGTCCTGCCCCATGCTCCAGTGCATCGTCCGCGCAATCTCTTCACCCGTCGCGCCGATCGAGCCTGCCCACAGCATCGCCACTGCATTCGACACGCTGTGCGGAGAAAAGAACACGTCCTCCGTCTTCCCCGAACTCAGTTCGCGAAAGAGGTCAAACGCAAAATCCGCATTCTCTTTGGCAAGCTCCCCCGACCGCGCCCCTGCAGGATCTGCAGGCAGCACCGGACCCTTCCCACCTGGGTCCTTCCCATTCGCACACCCTGCAGTCATCGCCAGCACCATCGCACTGCCGGCCGCCAAGGTCACCAAAAGACGTTCCATACCGAGCTCCTTCTGCCCGATTCAGACGCCCTCCAGCACCACCAGTTCACCCCACCATGAACTTCCCGTGACAAACCCGTGACACCAACCAACTTCACCCGCACCACCCATCTTGGGGCGGGGCCTTTCAGGCCCCGATTCTGCCTCTATGCCTTGCTGTCTTTCACCGATGCCTGATCCCCGATGCCCAGTGCCTTGCCTTCAAACTGGGTGCCCTGCTCCGCTGCCCTGAGCGGGGCAGGTGTCTTTTTCGTGCCGCCCGCCGTCAGCAGTCCGCCGCCCGCTCTTCCGTCTTCCCCCGATGCCCAGTGCCTGATGCCCGATGCCTCTGCCTTACCTCTTAAAAAAATCCATATTGATCTGCACGTACTTCTTCCACTCCGCGGGCAGATCCTCTGCAGGCGAGATCGCCTTCACCGGGCACTCATCCACGCACAGCCCGCAGTCAATGCACACGTCAGGATCGATGTACAGCTGGTCCGCCGTCGCGAACTCCGCCTCGTTCTTGGTCGGGTGAATGCAGTCGACGGGGCAGACGTCAACGCAGGAAGTGTCCTTGGTGCCGATGCACGGCTCTGCGATCACATGAGGCATGGTCGAGTCCTTCAACAAAACGGTCCGAAAACACAAAGCCCAAGCCGCGCATGGTACGCCCATACACGTGCCCCGACGAGAAGCCCTGCCTCCACCATCGGCAACCCCACCCCGCGTCATGAACATTGCCCATTCCACTCGCTTCTGGCAGCCTTTGTACACTGGCGCACATGCGAAATCACATCCTCGCCGCCCTCACGATCTGCCCATTCATCACCGCTGCCTCCATCGCACAGCCCGCTGCACCCGCCCCAAATCCCACCAAAACACCTGCTCAAAAGACAAATGAGAAGCCTTCTCAACCGGTAGCGCCCGCGCAGCCCACCGCAGCCAAGCCCAACTCCGCAATTACCCCTGCTTCTCGCGACAACAACGCGGACTGGATGAAGCGGTACGAATCCATGAACGCCCGCGCCAAGCAGGCCGCCGAAAAGGGCGACGCCAACATCCTCTTTATCGGCGACTCGATCACGCAAGGGTGGGAGGGTGCGGGCAAGGATGCATGGAACAAGCACTTCGCCCCGCTCAACGCCATCAACCTCGGCATCAGCGGCGACCGCACGCAGCACGTCCTCTGGCGCCTCGATCACGGCAACATCGACGGCATGGCCAAGCCCTCTGCAGGCTCCGCCCCCAAGCTCGCCGTCATCATGATCGGCACCAACAACAGCAACGGCGCCGACAACACTGCAGAAGAAATCGGCGCAGGCATCACCCAGATCGTGAGCAGCCTCCGCGCCAAGCTTCCCGAAACCAAGGTCCTCATCCTCGCCATCTTCCCCCGCAACGAAAAGCCCGAAGCCCAGCGCGAAAAGAACGCCAAGGCCAGCGAGATCGCCTCAAAGTCTGCAGACGGCAAGATGGTCCACTATCTCGACATCGGCCCCAAGTTCCTCACCGCCGACGGCACGCTTAGCAAGGACATCATGCCCGACCTCCTGCACCTCTCCCCCAAGGGCTACGAAATCTGGGCCGAATCCATCGAAGCCAAGGTCAAAGAACTCAGCAAGTAATCCTCGACCCTCTTGCTTCTTGGGGCGGGGCCTTTCCAGGCCCCGTCTTCGCTTTCGCTGTTTCATTCGTGCCACCAGGATCGGCTTTGCGATCCTGGTGCTCTTCGCCTCTTCTTGTTCACGGCCCAGATGCCCCTGCTCACCGTTCTGGGCGGGACAAGCTACCTGCTCTTATTGCTCTTCTCCCCTCTCTGCCTTGATGCCTCGATGCCTTCCTCCCCTTCAAAAACACAAAGACCGCGATGCCTCCATCGCGGCCCTGCATATATCACTCTTTTCCAAGCTCATCCCCCCGACGGCAATTCCATCCCTGCAGGCGGCATCGACGCCTCATTCGGCGGCAGCGGCACAAACGGCAGGTACTCGATCAACGTCTTCTCACGATGGAACGCAGGGAACGTGTAGACGCTCCTCGCTGCAAACGGCTTGTCCGTCGCGTTGTACCAGTCGAGCCACGCGCGGCGATCAAACCCGTAGTCCTGCCCCGTCAACGTCTTCAAAGACGACAGCGACCGCGAATTCACCGCAAGGTTCGAGTCATCCAGCGACGCGATCAGCGCCTCGACCACCTTGCCCTGTGCATACTGACCAAGTGCATCGGCCACTTCCGACCGCACTGCAGGCTCTGCTTCCACCTCGCCGCTCATCGACTTGATCAACGCGTCCACCGCGCTCGTCGAGTGAATCCTCTGGAGCCCCCGCGCTGCTTCGATCCGCACCAGCCGGTCCTCATCCGTCAAGCGCTCGATCAGGATGCCCACATGCTCGGGGCCGCCGTGGTTGGCGATCGCCCGCGTCGCTGCAGTCCGCACGCCCGGGTCCTTGTCCTTCGAGTTGTCCGTGAACAGCCGCATATACAGCTCTTCACCTGCAAACGGCTTGGTCGAAAGCAAAAGCGTCCCGCGATACCGCTGGTCCGCGTCATACTTGTCCATCGCCATCTCGACCGATTCGCCCGTCGAAGGCTCTGCCCACAGGTCAAGCACGCTGTCGGTCCCGCGCTTCATCCCCGTCGTGTCGCACGCAGCCAGGGACAGCACCGCCGCCGCCGCGATCATTCCTGCGAACATTCGCGCAGCGGTACCACTCAGACCAGTGCATGCACCGGCCTTCTGCCCCGCGCCCACGTCCAGACTGTCTTGCGTGCTCTTCAACATGCGAAGCGAGTATACGACCTTTCACCGTCCTCAACACCGCACCGCCGCAACGGCACATAAAACTGCCTCGTACCCACACCAGTTAAACAAGCACCTCGCATAAAACCCATTGACACGCCCCGCTCGCAGCGGTAAACCCAAAAACTCATTCGTGCGGTTTGCCTGGCGGGATCTTCCTTCCCAGTCGTCGGGCGTTTCAACCGTGCAGGGATTCTCCCTGCCCACCCGCGACTCCCCGCCCTCGGCCTCTCGTTTCGGGAGATATCTCATGCATGTCCTCAGCGTCCCGGGTCGCGTTGCGTCCGCATCGCAAGCTATCGCCTTGCTTGCAGCCCTCACCACGACCTCCCTCGCCCTCGGCCAGGTCACCACAAGTCCCATTGCGGCCGGCCACAACCACGCTGCCAACGCCGCCCGCCTCATCATCCCCGGCCAGACCGTCACTGCAGGTCTCCCCGACGGCACTTTCGCCCAGCTCGAAACCCAGACCGTCTGGAAGCCCGTCTGCTCCAACCGTGCTCCCATGTCCGTCGCGGACCTCGAAGCGATGGTCCAGGCCCACAACGCAGACTTTACAGACGCATCCAAGATCGTCATCGTCGATCGCAAGACCATCGGTGGCGGCGCTCCCCGCGTCGGGCTTGATGTCGTCTTTGTCCTCGGCGGCAGCGTCCCTGCAGCCGCAATCCCTGCCTTCACCGCCGCAGAGGCCTACCTCGAAGCCCAGTTCCCCAACGACACCATGACCGTCACCGTCCCGGTCAGTTTCGCATCGCTCGGTGCAGGCATCATCGGCGGCACCGGTTCCAGCTACGGCTCTGCAAGCTGGACCAATTCCCGCACGCTCCTCGTCGGCGGCATGGACGGCACCGACACCATCCACACGTCGCTCCCTGCAGGTTCGACCATCCCCGTCCGCTACTCGACCGGCACCACCACCAACGAAAACCGCGTCTTCTGGACCCTCGCCAACTGGAAGGCAAACGGTGGTACCGTCGTAGGCAACGACGCCTCGATGCAGTACAGCACCAACTTCCCGTTCGACTACGACCCCTCCAACGGCGTCACCGCCAACACCATCTCGCTACAGGACGTCATCATCCACGAAACCGGCCACGCCCTGGGCTGCACCAGCGGCGTCGACTTCCGCGTCAACGACATCGAAGCGATGGACATCTTCCGCTTCCGCAGAACCGACGGCGCCAGCGACTTCAATCCCGACACCACCGGCGAGTTCACCACCGCCCCGCGCTGGTGCGTCTTCAACAACCCCAACGACGACGTCAACTTCGACGACATCACCAGCGAAATCCGCTTCAGCGACGGCTCCCCCTGGCAGGCCAGCCACTGGCGTGAGCAGGTCCCCGCCATCGGCATCATGGACCCTGCATTCAGCTACGCGGAAACCTTCTACCCCAACTTCCTGCGCACCACCGACATCACCTTCTTCGACGCCATCGGCTACGACAAGTAAAGCACACGCGTCATCTGATCCTTCTTGGGGCGGGGCCTTTCCAGGCCCCGCTTCTGCTTTTTTCTTCCCTTCCCTTCTCTTCGTGCCATCAGGATCTGCTCTGAGATCCTGATGCTCTTGGCTCTCATTTGCACCCTTTGCCGCTTTGCCCCATTTGCGTGATTTCAACTCGGGTGCCCTGCTCCGTGCTGCTCGGAGCACGGGGCAGGCTACCTGCCTTGTCTTCTCCCTCTTCTCCGCCTGTTCACTGCTCACTGTCTTCCGTTCACCTCTTCCCACTCCGCGTCTTCCGCGTAGTCCGCTGCCCAATTCTCTTCTCAGACCCGTCCCATCCGTGAAATCCGTGGCCTGCCTTCTTGTCTTCTCTCCGTGCCCCTCTGCGTCCTCCGCGTCTCCGTGTTCTCTTACCCCCTCCACACCGCCAGATTCACCATCGGCCACGCAAACTTCCACGCCTGCTCCGGATATCTGCACACCGTCTCGATCGCTTCCTCCGTAAACCACTCCTTCGCGAATCGAGACTCCCGCAGCACGCCCGCCATGTCCCCAACCCACCCCTGAAACGGCAGCGGAAAACTCGCCTTCGGTCGCACTGCAATCTCGCGCGGCAACACACTCCCAAACCCCTCGCGCAGCGCGATTTTCGTCCGGTGCTGCACACCCCCAACACCACCCTCGCCCTCGACAAACTTCATCCCCATCGCCAGCCTCTCCGCTGCACATGCCACCACCTGGTCCGCCAGCGGCGTTCGTCCCTCCACCGATTCCAGCATCGTCGCCTGATCAAGCCGCAGCAAAAGCCCTGCAAGGTTCACGCGCCGCTGAAACCGCAGGTGTGCCTGCAGCCCATCCGCATCACCCACACCCGCCGCACACTCGCGGAAAATCCGCTCATACTCACCCACCAGCACCAGGTCCCGCTCACCTGCTGCATGCACATCCCCCTTCAGCACCGTGTCCTTCGCATCAACCGGCACCCATGCAGCCAGATCCAGGTGAAACCGCCCGCCCTGCTCGCGCCACGCAGCGCCGCTCTCCCGCACCATCTTCGCGCACAATCCCATGATCACGTCATACCCACCAAACAACTCATCCGCGCCTTCACCACTCAGCGCCACCGTGTAACCCATCCCCCGCAGCGTCCGCGCCACTTCGTTGATCGCAACTTCATTGGGCGTGCTCAACGGCACCGCAAGCCGCGACACCATCGACGACCACCGCTCCTTGAACATCTCGCGCGTCACCCGCGCCTCGACATGCCGCGACCCGACCTCCTTCGCCATCACGCTCGCAAACGCAAAATCATCCGACCCGCCCGAACCTGCATCCGCACCTGCACAAAACGTCGTCATCTCGCGCTCGCGAAAACCCACTGGCAAATCACGTGCACACCGCGCCACGATCGAGCTATCAAGCCCGCCCGACAGCAGACAGCACACCGGCACATCCGACCGCAAGTGCCGCTTCACCGAATCAACCACCATCCCACGCACACCCTCAACATCCATCACCTGCTCAGCCCCATCTCCGCCCGCACCTTCCCACCAGCTCCACCCGCTCCGCTTCATCCGCGCACCATCCGCACTAAACACCACGCGTTGCCCAGGCTCCAGCGTTGAAATCCCCCGGTACAGCGTCCGCTCACCCAGCGTCGTCCGGATCGTCGTCAGATACGAACTCACCACCACCGGATCCGGCCTCGCATCAACACCTTCCCCTGCAAGCACCGCCTTCACTTCGCTCCCCACGTACACCACGTCCCGCCCATCGCTCTGCACGCACGCGAAATACAGCGGCTTGATCCCAAGCGGATCACGCGCCAGCAGCAACCTTCCCTTCTCCACATCCACCCACGCCACTGCATACATCCCGCGCAATCGATCAACCGCCCGCTCGCCCCACACACCAATCGCTGCAACCACTGTCTCCGTATCCGACCCCGACGTAAACACCACGCCACGCTGCTGCAGTTCCTCGCGCAGCTCGTCGTCGTTATAAAGCTCCCCGTTATAAACAATCGCCCCCGCCACGCGCCCGCCGTGCTGCTTCTCACCACGCGCCCACGCATCACTCGTCACCACGCGCCCGCGTCCATTCCCATCCACCACCCACAACATCGGCTGCGCACCTGCTTCACTCGTCTCAACCACCGCCAACCGCCGATGCCCCAATCCCACTCCAAAACCGCTCCCCTCTCCACCTGCCTCACCACACCAAACCCCCGCCCCATCCGGCCCCCGATGCACCAAGCACCCCTGCATCCGCTCCACACGCGCAGCCTCCACCCGACCCGCACCCGCCCTCGTCATCACCACAATCCCGCACATGCCTTCACCCTCGTGTTCTGTCTGCCTCTTGGGGCGGGGCCTTTCAGGCCCCGTCTTCTCTGTTCTACATCTACGGGTGCCCTGCTCCGGCCTGCTCGGAGGCCGGGGCAGGCTACACAGCTTGCACGTCCTTATGTCTTTTCACTGATGACCAATGTCCAGCGTCTTTTCTCTACACTTGCCCCTTTTCAAATACCCAGACTCCACTCGAAATCTCCTTCCCCTTCCACACTATCCCGCCCCCTTCAACCACCACGCTGCCCTTCCCAACCTCCACCCGCTCCACCACGCACGCCCACACCCGCTTCACCACCCCGCGCCCACCCGACACTGCACCCTCATACGTCAAGTACATCGCCCGGTGATCCCCGATCCTTTCTGCAGAGAACACCAGCCCATTCGCAGGGTTCACCCGCGTCCGAAACGTCATCACCGGCGCCTCTGCATCCGCCGACATCTGGATCAGCCAGTCAAAGTGCGAGTCACCCGACGGCAACGTGTGCAGAAGCACCACCATCCGTCTCGTTCCCCCGCCCTGCCCGCCGTCCGTTCCAACCCCGTCATTCATCGACCACTGCCCCCTTCTTCATCCCAAGTGCCCGACCTGCCCGATACTTCCATCGCAGTGGGGGCTCTCCGTGCATCCACGCCCGCCACGCGCAACAATTGCCGAATAACTGGACGCCTTCACCGACCTCTGCATCCCCTCGCTCGCCTGCGTCCATGATCAGTGTAAGGATTCGACCATGACGACCCGATCCCTCCGCAACGCCGCCGCCATCTTCGCCGCCTGCTCGCTCGCCACCCTCGTGGCCTGCTCGGGCTCCGGCAACCGCCCCCTCCACGCCATGCGTGCAGACGGCGACCGCGGCTTCGACGTCGGCAACTTCGCAGTCGCTGCAGACCACTACCAGCAGTACGCAGACGTCAAGCCCAGCGACGCCGACATCCGCTACAAGCTCGGTCGCTCCTACCTCGAGCTCGGCAAGTACGCAGAAGCACGCCAGAACCTTCAGGTCGCCTACGACCTCAAGCCCGACAACGAGGAATACATCGACGGCTACGCAGAGTCGCTCATGCGCTCCGGCGAGAAGGAGCAGCTCTTTGCCTTCCTCACCAAGGTCGTCAACGAGCGCGGCGTCGCCAGCGACTACCTCCGCCAGGGCGAGTACGGCATGCAGATCGGGAACGCAGACGACGCTGCAGCCGCGCTCCTCACTGCAGCCAAGCTCGACGGCGGCGTGAACGCCCGCTTCCAGATCGCCCTCGCCAAGTTCTACCAGCAGGTCGGCGACAACCAGCGCGAGATCGAACGCCTCCGCATGGCCTACTTCCTCACCCCCAACAACGCCCACGTCCGCGAACGTGCCGCCGCCCTCGGCCAGGTCCTCGGCCCCACCTTCGCTCTCACCCCCCTCGAAACCCAGTACGGCCCCTCCGCCGCCGACACCGGCCAACCCTCCGGCACCAAGCGCTGATCTCCTCTTCCTGTCTTCTCTTGGGGCGGGGCCTTTCCAGGCCCCGTCTTTGTTTTCTCTTTTACTCCCGTGCCACCAGGATCGGCTCTGCGATCCTGGTGCTCTTCCCTCTTCCTCTCATCCCTCTCCTACCGGTGGCACTGTTCCGCTGCTCTGAGCAGCACAGGCTACTCCGTTCTATCTCTGTACCTGCTCAGCACTCCTTGCCATCCTCTTCTCCTCTCCGTACCCCTCCGTCACCTCCGTCACCTCCGCAACTCTGTGTTCGTATTCGCTTCTTCCCTGCCTCGATCCGTCCCATCCGTGTAATCCGTGGCCTGCCTTCCGTGTCTTCATCCGCGTTGTCCGCGAAATCCGCGGCCACCTCTTCTTCCCCCGACTTGCCCCCACCCCCTCACCCTTCTACCGTTCATCCGGATAAACGGATGAAACGCGACAAGGCCATCCCGGTCATCGACCTCCTCGCCACACTGGGCGAGCAGATCCGCCTGCGCATGCTCCGGGTTCTGGAGGCAGAGGAACTCTCGGTCGGCGAGCTGGCCAAGGTCGTGCAGTTGCCGCAGTCGACGGTCAGCAGGCACCTGAAAACCCTGTCTGACGCAGGTTGGCTGCTTCGCCGCAGCGACGGAGCTGCAACGCTCTACCGCATGCTCCTCGACGACCTCCCGCAGGGGCATCGCTCGCTCTGGATCACCGTGCGCGACCAGATGGCAACCGACGCGGACCTTGCAGAGGATGCACGCAGGCTTCGCTCTGTGCTTGCAGAGCGCATGACCGACAGCCAGTCGTTCTTCGGCCGCGTGGCGGGCGAGTGGGACGATCTGCGTGCCCAGCTTTTCGGCGACCGCTTCACGCCCCGCGCACTCCTTTCGCTCCTCCCATCTGCATGGACCGTCGCCGACATCGGCTGCGGCACAGGCAACGCCTCGGAGCTTCTCGCGCCGTTTGTCGACAAGGTCATCTCGATCGACCGTTCGCAGCCGATGCTCGATGCAGCCAAACGCAGGCTCAGCGGCCAGAAGAACGTCCAGTTCATGCGCGGCGAGATCGAGTCGCTCCCGCTCACCCCTGCAAGCGTCGATGCTGCTCTCTCCTTCCTCGTGCTCCACCACGTTGAAGATCCGACGCGTGCAGTGGCGGAAATGTCCCGCATCCTCCGAACGACCAAGGGCGGCGGCGTGGTTCTTGTGGTGGACATGGTCCGCCACGACCGCGAGCATTACCGCAGGACGATGGGGCACCGCCATCAGGGGTTTACCGAAACCGAAGTGAAGGACATGTTCCGCGCCGCAGGATTGTCCGGCGTCGCGTTCAGAGAATTGCCCGGCGAGCCCGACGCACGGGGACCGGGCCTGTTTGTCGCGACGGGCCGAAAAGCCTGATTCGCAGTTGAAAACCGCGTGAATAGCGCGTGCAGACGCCGCAAGGCACCCTGCACGCCTGACCACCACTCTCGATTGGAGCCAGCGAAGATGACGACGATGACCGGTAAGCCGATGCCCACGATCACCAAATCCGCCAAGGTCGATTTCAAGGTCGCCGACCTCTCCCTCGCGGAACTTGGCCGCAAGGAAATCCGCCTTGCAGAACACGAGATGCCCGGCCTCATGGCACTCCGCGAGCGTTACAAGGGCCAGAAGCCCCTCGCAGGCGCGCGCATCGCTGGCTCGCTCCACATGACCGTCCAGACTGCAGTCCTCATCGAGACGCTCGTCGAACTCGGCGCGGACGTCCGCTGGGCAAGCTGCAATATCTTCAGCACGCAGGACCACGCCGCTGCAGCGATCGCAGTCGGCCCCAACGGCACCGTCGAAGCACCTGCAGGGACCCCCGTCTTTGCATGGAAGGGCGAGACGCTCGAGGAGTACTGGTGGTGCACCGAGCAGATCTTCAACTTCGCAAACGGCCAGGGCCCCAACCTCCTCCTTGACGACGGTGGCGACGCGACGCTCCTGGTCCACAAGGGCGCGGAGTTTGAGAAGGCAAACAAGGTCCCTGCATACAACGCTCAGAACGACCCCGAAGAGTGGGGTGTGATCCTCGGCGTGCTCAGCCGCAGCCTCGCGAGCAAGGCAGGCTACTGGACCGGCATCATCAAGAGCATCAAGGGCGTGAGCGAAGAGACCACGACCGGCGTCCACCGCCTGTACGAGATGCAGAAGAAGGGCGAGCTCGCGTTCCCGGGCATCAACGTCAACGACTCTGCGACCAAGAGCAAGTTTGACAACCTCTACGGTTGCCGCCACTCGCTGGTCGACGGCCTGAACCGCGCGACCGACGTCATGCTCTCGGGCAAGGTCGCCGTCGTGCTCGGGTATGGTGACGTGGGCAAGGGCTGTGCACAGGCACTCCGTGGCCAGGGCTGCCGAGTGATCGTGACCGAGATCGACCCCATCAACGCGCTCCAGGCCGCGATGGAAGGCTACCAGGTCACTGCTCTTGAGGACCTGATCGAGTCTGCAGACATCTTCATCACCGCGACGGGCAACAAGAACGTGATCACGCTCGATCACATGAAGAAGATGAAGGACAAGGCGATCGTGGCGAATATCGGCCACTTCGACAACGAGATCGACATCGCCAGCCTGTACGCAGCGGAGAAGGCAGGGACCGTCAAGCGGATCAACATCAAGGCCCAGTACGACGAGTTCGTGTTCCCCCAGACGAACCGTTCGATCCTGATCCTGGCAGAAGGCCGCCTGATGAACCTCGGCTGCGCGACGGGGCACCCCAGCTTCGTCATGTCGTCGTCGTTCACCAACCAGACGATCGCCCAGATCGACCTGTGGTTCAACGCCTCGGGCAAGCCGACGCTCTCGGGCATCCGCTATGAGAGCGGCAAGGTCTACACGCTCCCCAAGAAGCTCGACGAGGAAGTGGCCCGTCTGCACCTCGCCAAGCTGGGCGTGAAGCTCACCAAGCTCAGCAAGGACCAGGCGGATTACATCGGCGTCTCGGTCGATGGCCCGTACAAGGCGGATCACTACCGGTATTGAAACATGTGCACAGCGGCACAGCCGCACATGGGCACATAAAGACAGTGAATTTGGACGCGGGCGACGAGAGTCGCCCGCGTTCTTTTTGCACATCAACGAAGGGCAAACGGCCATTCGCCGTGTAAATACAGCAGCTTGATTTGGCCCTTTGATATTTGCCGCTTTGGCCATTTGCATGCCCCCTCATACTCTTGGCCCATGATGCGAGGGCTTCTGTCGGTACTCCTGCTCACGGGTTCCAACGTCTTCATGACGACCGCGTGGTATCTGCACCTCAAGCAGAAGGAAACGTGGTCGATGCTGTTTGCGATCGGGATCTCGTGGCTCATTGCTCTGCCTGAATACTGCCTCCAGGTTCCTGCGAACCGGCTCGGGCACGTGTCGGGGGGCGGGCCGTTCACTGCACCGCAGCTCAAGGTGCTGCAGGAAGCGATCACGCTCGTGGTCTTTGGCTTCTTCTCCGTGTGGGTGCTGAAGGAAAAGCTGCGACCGAACGACCTCATTGCGTTTGTGCTGATCTTCGCGGGGGTGGCGGTGTCGCTCGCTGGAAAGACCAAATGAAAATGAGCAAATTTGCAAAGCGGCACATTGGCACATCAAGGCAGTGTGTGAGTGGGATGCTGATGGTTTGGTGGTTTGGCGAATTGAATGAGTTCCCCCGTATATAAGGGGGACAAAGGGGCACATCGATTCAAGAAGCACGGCGGCCGTTTGGCCGCCGTGCTCGATGATCAGTGGTTTGAATGCGGCCCTTTGGCTTTTGCTTACTTCTTTGCCTCGTCCTTCTCGATCATGCCGTCAAGCATGGTGCCGAAGAGTGCAGAGGTCGTGCCCTGCTCCGCACCGCCGGTGATGAGGACGCGCGGGGTGATCTGGATGTTGCGCTCGCCGACGATCTTGAGGAGTTCGATGAGAGCAGCGTTGCTCTTACCGATCTGGAGGGCGATCTTCTCATAGGCCTCTGCCTGGGCACCTGCCTTGGTGGTAACGGACTTGGCTTCTGCTTCGGCCTCGATCTGCTTGCGGCGGCTTTCTTCTTCAGCGATCTTCACTGCGTATGCAGCGGTGGCGAGACGCTTTTCTTCTTCTGATTCCTGCTGGGCGCGGGAGAGTTCCTTCTTCTGCTCTGCAGTCTTCTGCTGCTCGGCGAAGGTGAGGAGTTCCTGCTTGGCGAGCTCACGCTCGGTCTGGGTCTTGAGGAGCGCGCCCAGTGACTGCTCGTTACCGACGTTGCCGATGCGGACTGCAGTGATGGTGATGCCAAAGCGGGCCATCTGGTCGCGGAGCATCAGGAGCGACTGCGATTCCTGCTGCGACCTGCTGTTGACGTAGTCGAGCGCACGGACCTTCTCTGCGTTGTTGCGGAAGATGGCGCGGACTGCAGAGTTGAGCGCGTTTCGGAACTGGATGCCCTCGTCGTCCTTGAGCATCGCGACGACCTTGGCTGCGTGGCGCGGCTCGATCTGGTACTCGACGCGGACGTCGACGGGGAAGGTGAAACCGTCGGACGTGCGGACGGTGATCTCGCGTTCTTCGAGGCCGTCGATCCGGGGGCCGCCTTCAGAGCCCTTGCTCTGCTGCTGGAGAACAGGCTGATCGGTCTGCTGGTCGTACCGATAATTCCCGCTCTGTGTCGCTGCGAAGTGGGCGACCATCGGCGTCGTCCAGAGCTGGGTGACGGTCACTGCGTCGGTGTTGATGGCGTATTTGCCGGGGGCAAGGGGGTCGGTCTGGACGCCCATTTCGCCGGGCCTGGCGAGCATGGGGAGGAGTTCGGGGTCGTGTGCAGCTCCGGAGCCGGGGGCAACCTCAAGCTCGATCTTGGCGGTGGGGCGTGAACCGAAGTTGGTGGTGAGGACAGCAACCTCGCCTGCAGAGACTTCGGTCTGCTCGACGAGCTTGATCTTGAAGAGAGCAGTGTTGAGGCGGTAGAGGCCGGGCGTGAGAACGGAGATCTGTCGACCGCGATTGCCCTTGCCATCGGTGAGGAAGTAGACCGCGTCGAGCATCTGCTCGTGGCGCTCCTTGGGCCACTCTGCAGCGAAGAGCTGGCCGTCGGTGAGCGGGAGACCGTCCTGCGCTTCGACCAGAGCGATCTTCCCTGCTTCGACTTCGGTCAAAGGCTCGCTGTTGACGTTGTAGACGAACGGCCAGTAGCCAAAGTGGAGGCCGGGCATCAGGACCTGTGCCTGGACGCCGACTTCACCGTCGGTGGCGAGGATGCGGCCGTCCTTGAGCTGGCCGCCAAAGAAGTTCTTGGTGACGATGCCGACCTCGCGCGAGCCGACCATGACCACGCTCGAGAGGAGTGCACCGATGACAAGAGCGACGAGGGCGGCGGAGAGCGCGACGTTGCGTGCCATCTCGTTGCGTGCTTTGACTGCACCGGCGACGAGAACGACCGCGACCACGAGGCCCGCGAGCATGAATACCACCATCGATCAGGCTCCTTTCCGAACTGCCCGCCCGCGCGATTTCCCCCGCACGGAGTGAGCTTGATGCGTTCGATGGTACGGTTGGGAGGTTTTGGGCGTGGGTTTCATGGGGAAGAGAACACGGAGATACGGAGGTTGCGGAGGTACACGGAGTGAAAACAAAGACAGGCCACGGATTGCACGGATGGGACGGATCGGAGAAAAGGCAATTTGGCCGCGGAGTACGCGGACGACGCGGATAAAAGCGGGAGGGGAGAAGATGTGGACAGAAGGGAGGGCGAGTCTGGGGGTCAATGCGACGAGGGGCGGATAAAGGCAGCAAAGCGGCACATTGGCACAACGGCACATCAAGGCAGAGAAGTAGAACATGTAGCCTGTCCCGCCCAGGGCGGCGGAACAGGGCACCCAGTAGGGAGGCCAAGACACTGGGAATTGAGCATCAGGCATCGGGAAAGGACAGAAAGACTGGGGGCCTGAAAGGCCCCGCCCCAAGATAAGAGGCAGGGGGATCTGAGGGGTGGAGGATGGGGGGCTCACTGAGGTTTCATACGGGCATCATCCGGATTGGTCAGGGATGGGTGTGATGGAGAGCAGAGGTGCAGGCCCCTGGGTGCGTGTAGGGGTGGGGCTGGCGTCCATCGAGGTGTGTGTGACAACCACGAAAGGACCTGACAGATGAGCACGATGACCCTCAAGCCCGGTGACAAGCATTTCGCGGGTACCAGCAGTGGCGTTGATTACCCGTTGAGCGATGAGCAGATGGCTGAGAAACTTGCAGTTGAATCGCCCGAAGGGCGTCCTGCAGACAAGGGGCTTCATAGGCGCGGGATTTACCTGGCACTTGCAGTCGTTGCGGTGGTTTTGATCGCCAGCGGCGCGCTGGTGTTCCTCGTGGGTGGCAATCCGCAGTTTGCGATCATGGCGGCGGTGCTGGCCCTGATGGCGGCGGTGTGGAGCCCCGTGGTGTGGTCTGCGTTGATGCGTGCAGAGGAGCGTGGTCGTGCGGATAAGGAGCACGATGCGCAGATAAAGGGTCAGCCGAGCACGGAGTCGATGCGGACGCATGCAGTGTCGAATGGTGACTGCCTGACGCCGGGGTGCCTGAATGGTGGTCGTCCGGTTGCGACGACGTCGCCTGATCAGTGGTCGCCTGGGTGATGCAGATTGCACTGAAGGTATTTGAACTGACTGTCTCGCGTGGCGGTGCTGGCGAATCTGCAAGGTCTGTGCGTCTTGGAATGGCTTCCTCCTGATGGCGCGGATCGGATTCGAGGATCTTGAGAAGATCGGCCAGCGCGGAAAGATCGACATCGGACAATGCAGAGCGATCTGCAGGGGATGATGAGGGATCGCAAGAGCTACTTGAGACTGCACTTTGAACGGGCGCACTCTGCACAGGGTGCGTTTGTTCGTTTTGGGAAGTCGTGTCGCTGGTTGAATCTGCTCCAGGGGATATAGCTGCGCGATGGCGAGGTGTGCTTATGCGGTTGAGCGAGGTGTGGATGCGGATGAGGGCGATTGCAGCTCTGCAGACGAGCTCGGTTTCGCGCGGGGACTGGGGCTTGGTTTCGACGATCGCAGAGAGTGCAGAGATCGCGTTCAGGAGCGAGTCCGCGGACATGACGCGTGCACGTGCGTGGGCGATGGTGGTGGCGAGGTCGAGCGTGTGGAGGTCGTGGGTGCCGAGCATGAAGCAGGGGATCGGAGCGGGAGTTGAGGGAGTTGAGCGGAATTGGGGGTAGCGCACGAAGGTTGCGCACAAGGGTGGTAGATGGGGGCAAATAAAGGCAGCCACAGCCGCACATGGGCACATAAATGCAGAGGCACTGGGGATTGGGCACTTGGCACTGGTGGGGAGACAAAGACAGAAGGGCAAGAGAACGCGGAGGACGCAGAGGGGACATGGAGGGGGAAGGAAGAGGGGACAAGGATCAGCGAACGGTGAACAGACAGACGAGGAGTGGTAGATCAAGCAGCCTGTCCCGCCCAGGGCGGCGGAACAGGGCACCCGAGGTGGGGAAGAGGAAAACAGGCATGCGGGGCCTGGAAAGGCCCCGCCCCAAGAGGATGGGGAGAGGGAGAAAAGACAACCGCCGGCTTTTGGGGGCCGGCGGTTGCAGACAGTCAGTTGAGATGGTGGTTGTGATCAGCCCTTGATGGATGTGACCTTGACCATGGTGTACTTCTGGCGGTGGCCCTGCTTGCGCTGCCAGGCCTTCTTCTCGCGGAAGCGCCAGACGTCGATCTTTTCGCCCTGGACGATGGCTTCGACGACTTCGCCTTCGACGGTTGCACCGGAGACGTAGGGGGCGCCAATCTTGGCGGAACCACCGACGTCGCCGACGACGAGGACCTTGCTGAAGGTGACCTTGTCGCCGGGCTTGGCGTTGCCCTGCTCGCGCAGGTCGACGAGGATCTGGTCGCCCTGGGCAACCTTGCGCTGCGAGCCGGAATCTTCAATGATGGCGTACATGAACAAGAACTCCGCTTGGATAAGGGCCAACATGATAGACGGCTGTTACGCGGTTTCAAGAACCGACAGGGGGACAAGTTCGGAGAACGGCAGGATTGGTGAGACCGGGCCGTTCGACGGGCAGATGGGGGTGAAAGTAGGGTTGGGAAAGGTGTCGGGAGGCCGGAAACGGGCAATCCGGGACTTATGATTCGGGCTGATAACCGTCCCTGAACATACCTTGGAGCACATCGGCGATGACCAGCACCCCGACCGTAACCCGATTCGAGATCCGTCCAAGCACCGGACGCCCGGACCCTCGTGGTGATGCAGTGGCGCGGGCGGCGGCAGGTGCGGGGATGTCGGTGACGCGGGCGCAGTCGTGCAGGGTGTACCTGGTTGAAGGGACGCTGACGCCTGAGCAGATCGGAAGGGTGCGGGATGGGCTGTTGCGCGACCCGGTGCTTGAGACTGCGACGGTGGGGGTATCGAATGCAGGGGCGGGGGTGCAGGTGGTTGAGGTGCATCCGCTTGCGGGCGTGATGGACCCTGCAGCGCATTCGGTGAAGGCGGCGGTGGGCGTGCTGCTTGGTGGTAGTGTGGGCGGGGATGCGAATAGGATTGAGGTTTCGACGGGGTGGCGGTACGACCTTGAGGGGATCAGCGCGGAGCAGGCCAAGACGCTGGCGGAGATGACGCTGGCGAACAAGGTTGTGCAGGGGATTCACCACGCGCCGTGGACGCCTGCAGCATTGCCGAAGGGGCATGCGAGCGAGTTCAAGGTGCGGACGGTTTCGATTCGCGGGAAGAGCGATGAGGAGCTGGCGGTGTTTTCGCGCGAGGCGCACTTGTTCTTGTCGCTGGATGAGATGCGTGCAGTGAAGGCGGAGTATGACCGTCTTGGGCGCGATCCGACGGATGTCGAGCTTGAGACGCTGGCGCAGACGTGGTCTGAGCACTGCGTGCACAAGACGCTGAAGTCGAAGGTGAAGTATCGCGAAGTTGGTGCGGCGAGCGGTGGTGCAGATGCGCGTGGTGGTGGTGGCGCGGGTGGTGAAAAGTCGCGGATGTCGTTTGAGGTTTCGTTTGGGAAGCCTGGGAGTGAACGCAGGGTCGCGTCGCATGATGTTGAGGATGAGGATGGCGGTGAAGAGAGTGGCAGCGGCGACGTGATTGTGTGGGAGGGACGGCCTGGGCACGTGGTGGGTTCGGATGGGACGGTGGTGATTGACAATCTCTTGAAGCGCACGGTTGCCGCGGCGACGTTTGAACTGATTGAAGAGGGGATTGACTGGACGCTGAGCGTGTTCAAGGACAACTCGGGCGTTATTGCGTTTGATGAGAACTTTGGCGTGTGCGTGAAGGTTGAGACGCACAACAGGCCGTCTGCGATCGAGCCTTATGGCGGCGCGGCGACGGGTGCAGGTGGTTGCATTCGCGACGTGATCGGGACGGGGCTTGGTGCGAGGCCGATCGCGAGCACGGACATCTTCTGCGTGGCACATCCGGATGCGTGGCGCGGGCGGACGGGCGAGGGGAAGGCGGATGGGAAGCAGTTGCCGCCGGGGACGCTGCATCCCAAGCGAGTTTTGACGGAGGTGGTGGCGGGCGTGCGCGACTACGGGAACCGGATGGGGATTCCGACGGTTTCGGGCGGCGTGCACTTTGATGATCGGTATGTGGGCAATCCCTTGGTGTTCTGTGGGTGCATCGGACTCATTCCGCGCGGGCTTGTGCATGGGGCGGTGAAGGCAGGGGACCGGATCATCGCGCTGGGTGGACGGACGGGGCGGGATGGGATTCACGGGGCGACGTTTTCGAGCGCGGAGGTTGAGCACACGCACGCGGATGAGTTTGCACATGCAGTGCAGATCGGCAATGCGATCGAAGAGAAGCGTGTGCTGGATGCGATCATGCGGGCGCGGAGTGGTGGTGCGGGCGGGAAGCCCTTGTATACGGGGATGACGGACTGCGGCGCGGGTGGGTTCTCGTCTGCGATTGGCGAGATGGCCAAGGACGTCGGCGCGTCGGTTCAGCTTGAGAAGGCACCGCTGAAGTATGCAGGGCTGACGTACACGGAGATCTGGATCAGCGAGGCGCAGGAGCGGATGGTGCTGAGCGTGCCTGCAGAGAACGTTGAGAAGCTGCGGGCGATCTGCGCGGAAGAGGGCGTGGAGCTTGCGGATCTTGGCGTGTTTGGGACTGAGTCAAAGACGCTGAAGCTGTCGTACAACGGTGTTGCGGTGGGCGAGATGTCGATGGAGTTCCTGCACGACGGGATTCCGCAGCCGACGCGCGAGGCGGTGTGGCGCGAGCCGACGTATACGGCGACGAGCAGGACGCGGCGCGGGAGCGGGAATGTGCAGCAGACGCTGCTCAAGCTGCTGTCGCACCCGACGATCGCGAGCAAGCACTGGATCATCCGGCAGTATGACCACGAGGTGCAGGGGAACACGGTGGTGAAGCCGCTCGTGGGTCCTGCAGGGCGCGGGCCGGGCGATGCGACGGTGATTGAGCCGATTTCGGGGAGTGGGCAGGGGCTGAGCGTTTCGTGCGGGCTTGCGACGGGTGTTGGTGATCCGACGGTGGCGGGTGATCCGTACCTGGCGGCGCTTGCAGGGATTGATGAGTGCGTGCGGAACCTTGTGTGCGTGGGGACGCATCCTGAGCGGATTGCGATCCTGGACAACTTCTGCTGGCCGAGCTGCGAGAAGCCGGAGAACCTGGCGGCGCTGGTTCGCGCGTGCGAGGGGTGCTATGACGGGGCGAAGGCGTACGGGACGCCGTTTGTGAGCGGCAAGGACTCGCTCAACAACCAGCTTCGGTATGAGGACCCGGTGACAGGCGAGAAGAAGGTGATCGAGATTCCGCCGACCTTGCTCATCAGCGGGATCGGCATTGTGCAGTCGATCAACAAGTGCGTCACGATGGATGCGAAGGCGTCGGGTAACGTGTTAATGCTGATCGGTCGCGGCGGGCCGGAGATGGCAGGTTCGGTGTTCGAGTCGGTCGAGGGACTTGGCGGGATGGAAGAGGATGCGCTGCGCGTGCCGCGGGTGGACCTGAAGGTGGGGCCTGCGACGGCGGATGCAGTGGCGACGATGATCAATGACGGGATCGTGAAGTCCGCGCACGACTGCTCGGATGGCGGGCTGCTGGTGGCGGTGGCGGAGATGGTGATCGCGGCGCACAAGGGTTCGGTGGATACAAAGACGGCCAGCGCTGCGACCGCGGATGTGAAGATTGACGTGAACTCGGTGATTCAGAACTTGCTTAAGCCTTCGCTTTCGAGCCTGATGGAGAAGCAGAGTGCAGGGGTGGCGGCTGCGAGCGAGATCGGTGTTGAGCTTTCGATCTGGGATGACATGCTGGCGGCGGAGCAGCTTGCGTTTGGCGAGGCGCCGAGCAGGTATGTGATTGAGATCGAGCAGAAGGATGTGCAGCGGGTGCGGAATGTGCTGCGGGATTTCGGCGGGATTCATGCCACGCTCATCGGAACGTTGAATACGTCTGGGAAGATGACGTGGGCGAAGGGTGATGTGAGCGTGGGGGTGGCGGAGTTGGTGAGGGCGTGGAGGGGGACGCTCGATTGGTAAGGGAAAGGGCAAATGAAGGCAGCACAGCGGCACATTTGCACAACGGCACATAAAGGCAGAAGAGGTTTGAACGCAGAGGTCACGGAGGGAGCAGAGGGATATGGAGAGGGGAAGAAGTGAACAGTGAACAGACGGAATGGGGCAGGAGGGGAGTAGCCTGTCCCGCTTAGAGCAGCAGGGCAAGGGCACTGCTGAAATGAGGGAGTTGAGGAG
>JAESFU010000465.1_pt1 | contig 21653 bp, 15 predicted proteins | sample 9269461 | NCBI WGS metagenome assembly JAESFU01 (sample SAMN14502556, study PRJNA617107) | algae metagenome | isolation source: Stenomitos rutilans HA7619-LM2 and co-occurring heterotrophs from cave walls | place: USA: Waikapalae cave, Hawaii | collected 2009-07-28
ACTCACGTCGCTCCATTATATAATTATTTGAAGCCGTATCCCGAGGAATTGCAGCAACGATTTTATTCTGAATACGGCGGCGTTGAACATTTTGCGTACCATACAGCATCGCCCGTGCTTGGGAGTCTTAACTCCGGTATGCAGTTGTACCGGCTTAAATATTCGAAGCCCGAGATTTTCGCAAAAGTGAAGTTCGCCCTTCACCTGCCTCAGTATCTGCGCCACCTTGTGTGTGCAGACGCAGCATCGGACATTACGAGTGTTGGCTGCCATACCAACCTGTGGGATTTCACCAAACACGACTATCATGAGTGGGTTTACCGCGAAGGGGTGCATTCCAAACTCGCACCCCTGATTGCAAGCGATCATACAATCGAAATAACACGAGGGAAACATAGAGTCATTGTTGGGTCCGGATTGCACGACAGTTCCGCTGCCCTGATTCCTTACCTGATGAATTTCACGGAGCCGTTTGCTCTGATCTCGACCGGAACATGGAGTATCACCCTCAACCCTTTCAATCATTCAAACCTCACGAAAGAAGAACTGAGGCAGGATTGCCTTTGCTATCTGTCGTTTCACGGTAAACCGGTAAAGGCTTCACGACTGTTTGCCGGTAATTTTCACGAAGAACAAATCAAACGCATCGCGGACCATTTCGGAGTCAGCCGGGTTTTTTATCGAACCATCGAATACACGCGTGCTGCCGAAGCGGCGGTTGTTGAGAGCCACGAAGAAAGTGGTACGAAAGAAGGAGAAAAGTTCAGCTTTCACACACGCGAGCTGAACCTGTTTCGCAATGCCGAGTCGGCTTATTATGCGCTGATGTCGGATATCGTGAATGCACAGGTTCGGTCAACCTCGCTTGTGGTTGGTGGTACGCCAGTCAAAAGGATTTTTGTTGACGGCGGCTTCAGCGGCAACTCCCTTTACATGCAAATGCTTGCAAACCGGATGGCAGCATACGAAGTGTTTGCAGCATCAATGGCGCAGGCTACTGCAATAGGAACGGCCCTCGCTATTCATAAGTCCTGGAACCCTAACGATATCCCGGGCGATATCATCGAGCTGCGCTATCATTCTCCTGCGCGCGATTAATAGTTTTCCACCAATTGAGCTGGAAACGCATGTTGCTAAAACTTTTAGTAATTTGCGGTACGATGGTAATCGATGAACATAGGGCGATTGCTCATTTCGACCTCGACGCTTTTTTTGTAAGTGTCGAGTGTTTGAAGAATCCGCAATTGAAGGGGCGCCCCCTTATCGTTGGCGGTCATAGCGACCGGGGTGTAGTGGCTGCCTGCAGTTATGAAGCGCGGAAGTTTGGAGTGAGAAGTGCGATGCCTGTAAAACTTGCGAAGCGGTTATGTCCCGATGTGATGATCATTCGGGGAGATATGGAGAGTTATTCGAAATACTCGCGGCTGGTTACCGATATCATTTCTTCCCAGGTTCCCTTGTTTGAAAAATCAAGCATCGATGAGTTTTACATCGACCTTACGGGATTCGATCGTTTTTATGGATGCTCACGTTACACGGTGGAACTGAGAAAGCTGATCATGAAGGAAAGCGGTCTAACAATATCGTATGGACTTGCCACGAACAAACTGATCAGCAAGGTTGCGACGAATGAGGCGAAGCCCAATGGCCAGATTGAGATACCCGCCGGCAGGGAGAAATCGTTTCTTGCACCGTTGCCGATCGAAAAACTTCCGATGGTAGGCAAACAAACGGCAGAGTTGCTGAAACGAATGGGCGTTGAAACGATCGCCGTTCTTAGCCAGATCCCTGCTGAGATGTTGATGAACCTTCTTGGAAAAAACGGCATCGAACTTTGGCGCAGGGCAAATGGAGTAGATGATACTCCGATCGTTCCATATCACGAAGCGAAAAGTATCGGCACGGAAAACACTTTTGAAACCGATACGATCGACACAAACTTTCTTGAGAACGAAATACTGCGGATGACCGAGAAGGTGGCATTCGAACTTCGCGACAGCAACAAGCTTGCCGGTTGCATTACTGTAAAATTGCGATATAGCGATTTTCAGACAGTGACAAGGCAATGCGTCATCCCTTACACTGCGGCCGATCATCTTCTCATCAACAAAGCACGCGAACTGTTCCGGAAACTTTACGACCGTCGGATGCTCGTTCGGTTGGTCGGAATCCGGCTCAGTCATTTGGTGCCCGGTAACTACCAGATCAATTTGTTTGATGATACGCAGCAAATGATTCGGCTTTACCAGGCCATAGACGGAGTCAAGCATAAATATGGTGAACACCTCGTCGTTCGTGCCGCCGGTGCATCCAATCCACACTCACACGTTTGGCATCTTTCGAAGAACAAACCTAACAGTCATGTGGCGAGGTGAGCGATGTACATCAACTGCAAAACATATTTCAGTTTCAAATACGGCACTTTCGGTACCGAGGAGCTCGTAGCCACGGCCGCCGCTCACGGTGTGAGGGCGCTCGCACTCACGAACATCAACAATACATGCGACACGTGGGATTTTGTAGACTTTTGTAATGAACAGGGCATTAAGCCTGTTGCAGGCGTAGAAGTTCGGAACAACCATCAACTGCTGTACATACTACTTGCGCGTAACAATGCGGGGTTTCTTTTCATCAACAGATTTTTATCAGCCCATCTTCAATCCAATACGGCGTTCCCTGCGCGACCAGTGCAAAATGCAAACACTTATATAATTTATCCGTTGTCAAATGTTCCTTCGGACGACTTGCACGACAACGAACGGATCGGCATTCAGCTTACTGAGTTGAACAGCCTGTACCATGCACATCAGCAACTGCCGCGGTCCAGGATGATCATACGGCAACCCGTGACGTTCCAGAACAAGAAAATGTTCAATGCGCACCGGCTGCTGCGTGCAATAGACCGCAACATCATTCTCAGCAAGCAACAATTGCCCGACGTAGCCGGAGAGCACGAAACCTTTCTGGAGCCGGCTATTTTGCTGTCGCATTTTCGGCTTCATCCCGACCTCGTCACGAACACACTCAAACTGATCGACGACTGCAATCTCACGATCGACTTTCACTCCGACAAAACGAAAAAAATTTACTCGTCGACTAAAGAGGACGATAAGGTCCTGCTTGAAAAGCTTGCGTACGACGGTATGAGGAGAAGATATGGATCGAACGATCGAAAGGCGCTCGATCGGGTGCAAAAAGAGTTGCGTATCATAGATGAGCTTGGCTTCAATGCTTACTTTCTCATCACCTGGGATATTATCCGGTACGCGCAACATCGCGATTTCTTTTACATCGGACGTGGAAGCGGAGGCAATTCGATCGTGGCATACTGCCTCGAGATAACGGATGTAGATCCTATTGAGCTTGACCTGTACTTCGAACGTTTTCTCAACCCATTCCGTTCCGTGCCTCCCGATTTTGACATTGATTTCAGTTGGAAGGATCGCGATGAACTGACCGACTATATTTTCAAACGCTACGGAAAGGATCATGTATCGCTGTTGGGCACTTACTCCACTTTCCAGACACGTGCAATTCTCCGTGAACTCGGAAAAGTGTTTGGGCTGCCGAAAGATGAGATAGATGCTCTCTCTGAAAAGAACGCAGGCACCGATCATATCAAAAAGCAGATTTTGAGTTATGCCAACCTGATCAAGGGCTTCCCGTCACATCTCAGCGTTCACGCCGGAGGAGTACTGATCAGTGACGAGCCGATATTTCAATACACTGCGACTGAGCTTCCGCCTAAAGGATTCGCAACGTCGCAGATCGACATGTTCATGGCGGAGAAGATCGGCCTGTATAAGCTCGACATACTCAGTCAGCGGGGACTCGGACACATCAAGGAAACAATTTCGCTTGTGCAGGAGAACCGTGGAGTGGCTGTCAACATTCACGATATAGAAAAGTTTAAACGCGATCCTGCAATTGCCGACCAAATTAGACGAGCCGATACCATCGGTTGCTTTTACATTGAGAGCCCGGGCATGAGACAATTATTGCAAAAACTGAAATGCGAGGATTATATAACTCTTGTCGCTGCAAGTTCGATCATCCGGCCGGGAGTATCGCAAAGCGGCATGATGCGACAATACATTCAACGCTACCACAATCCGAACGGCTTCGAGTATTTGCATCCAAAGATGAAAGAACTGCTCGAAGAAACTTACGGCGTGATGGTTTACCAGGAAGACGTTATTAAAGTGGCTCATCATTTCGCAGGACTTGATATGGCGGAAGCGGATGTATTGAGGCGCGCGATGAGTGGAAAATATCGAAGCAGAAAACAGTTCGAGGCAATCCGGGAAAAGTTCTTCACAAACTGTAAAAGCAGAGGTTACCCGGATGAAATAACAAAGGAGGTATGGCGGCAGATCGAAAGTTTTGGCGGATACTCATTCAGCAAAGCACATTCAGCAAGTTTTGCTGTGGAAAGCTACCAGAGTCTGTTCCTCAAAACTTACTTTCCAAAGGAGTTCATGGTTGCGGTGATCAATAATTTCGGCGGCTTTTACAACCGCGAACTGTATTTCCACGAACTGAAAAAAACGGGAGCCGAAATTATCTTGCCTTGTATCAACAACAGTCGTTATCTCACACATATTTCGGGAGAAGTCGTGCATATGGGCTTTGTACATATCGAGGGTCTGGAGGAATCACTTGTGCAGTCGATGATCATCGAACGGAATTTAAAAGGACCATATATTCACCTTCAGGACTTTATTCAACGGGTTGCGCCTCCGCTCGAGCAACTCAATATATTGATACGCATTGGCGGATTTCGTTTCACCGGAAAATCGAAGAAAGAATTATTGTGGGAAGCAAATTTCCTTCGGAAGCGAACCGATACAACGGCAACCAACGTCGGATTGTTCGTTCAGGAACCTGTCGCCTTTCATTTGCCTGCATTGACAAATCATCCGCTCGATGACGCCATGGACGAAATCGAATTACTCGGATTTCCTTTGTGCAACCCATTCGAACTCGTTGCTGACAACCCCTTGAAGTATACCGATGCCCGCGACATTCCGAACCATATTAATAAAGACGTACAGGTACTCGGTTACCTGGTAACAACAAAACCTGTAAATACAGTAAACAATGAAACGATGTTCTTCGGAACATTCATCGATCGCAATGGAGACTGGATCGATACCGTACACTTCCCGCCGGTGTTGACACGACACCCACTGTCGGGCAAAGGGTTTTACAGGATCATTGGAAAGGTCGTTGAAGAATTTGGAGTTTACTCAATTGAAGTAACATACAGCAGTAAGATTGGCATCAAAGACAGGACCGAAGCTCCGAACATTTTGCCGCGAAACATTGGCAATGGAATATCTCCAACAAGTGGGATAGCTGTGCAATGAAGTCTACGAAAAAAAGCCGCTCGTCTACAATTGACGCAGCCTCAGCCGATCTGTGAAACCTTTATGCGATAGGCATGAGTTTGGTGCGACAATAAGAAACCTGTTTTATGAGGCGAAAGAATATCGATGATAAGAGCCCGCAAAAAATAGAAGTTCTTGAAGAACGACTTGACGTTGATAAGAAAGTTGTGGAAACAGGCTCAGTCGTAGTGACGAAAAAGCTAAACGAGGATTCGGAGAATGTTCGCATGCCTCTCGATCATGAGGAAGCATCCGTGCGACGTGTTACTGTGAACCGCTACATCGACGATCATCCGGGCACGCGTTATGAAAACAATACGCTTATTGTTCCGGTTGTGAAGGAAGTAATGGTAGTTGAAAAAAAATTACTGCTTGTAGAAGAGATACATATAACCAAGGATATTATTCATACTCTGCACGAAGAAGAAGTCATTCTGAGAAAGGAAGAAGTCGACGTAAAGCGTAAATCGTAAGCATCTTCATTCTTAATTGCCATAGCTGGCAACATTTTATTTCATTATTTAATCAATTAAAAATTGGAGGGGATCATGGCACACACAGTTGTTGCAGTATTTAACAATGAATCGGATGCGCAGGCGGCGGTTCGACAGTTGGAACAAAGTGGATTTAGTAATTCCGACATCGACATTTCGAATTCTGGTTCAAATGTTAGCGATACATCCGATCATTCGGACAGGCATGAAGGCGGTTCGGCAATAGGGCGATTCTTCAGATCACTTTTTGGAGACGATGATGATGATTCGGCAGACCGCTACAGCCGCGTCGCAGAGAGAGGTGGTGCAATCGTTACTGTACACGCTCGCTCTGAAGCAGAGGCCGAACGCGCTGCGGACATGCTCGATGATCTTGGGGCAATTGACGTGGATGAACATGCACGCGAAATCGGGCATACATCAACAAGCAGAACCGGAGATACAACTAGCGGGGACAGGTCATTTAACCTCGGTTCGGATGACGATGTCAGAAGCGACAGTTACCGGTCTGGAACAACAGACTATACATCTACAGACCGCGTATCGGATACAGATCGTTCCGACTCCGATTTCCGCGACACCGATTCGAATCGCTCGATACCGGTGATCCACGAAGATTTGGAAGTGGGAAAAAGAACAGTTGAAACCGGACGTGTCCGTCTTAAGAGCAGGATCGTAGAAAAGGAAGTTGCCGAAAACGTCCGCCTCAGGCAGGAACACGTGCGTGTGGACCGCAATCAGGTTGACAGACCTGCAAGTAGTGACGATCTGGATAACTTCAGCGAATCCGAACTTGAGGTGGTTGAACACGCTGAAGTACCGGTGGTGAATAAACAAGCTCGCGTAGTGGAAGAGATCAGTCTCGACAAAGAGGTTGAAGAAAATGAAGAAACAGTTCGCGACACGGTACGCAGAACAGAAGTTGATGTAGACGAAGACAGGTCGCGAAACAATAATGACAAGAATTTGCGGAACGACAGAGGACTTTAAAAGTCTAGTTGTGAATGCGGCATGTGCTCAAGTAGCGCTTTGCGAATAATTCAGAGAGTGGTTCAGCAGCTTGTTAAACTCCATTAACTGATGTTAACGTGGAGTGATTGAAATCAGGGAGACTTATGTCTCCCTTTTTTTGTGTCCCAACGAATTGTTAAGACAAGGCTCAAATATTGGCTGCCGCTGATTTTGGACCTATTTTTGCCTCCCATTCACCCCGCCCTTCGAGTAAGTTTTCCGACCCTTTGAACCGATAACCAGACTGTCACAAAAAAAGCAGTTTACATCCATGAAAATCATCAATCGTTTTCGTCAATTTTCTCTGCCATCGATTCTTGGGGTTGTGCTCCTTTCAACCAGTTCGTTTTTCAGGCCTGTGGCAAATGAAGTCGTGTCTGCTGAGCAAATGCTTGCTTCCAGGTTTTTTTCATTGATAAATCCTTTCATCGGTGTTGAACCCGGGATGGAAGCCGTTTCGTTTGTGGAAGCTAAGGCGAATGTGTTTGACAGCCTGCAACTTGAAACAAATGGACTCAGCCGTGAGGCGTTTTCATATGCAATACAGGGCGTTCAGAATTTGATCGAGCTTGGAGTACCTGTTAATACAAGTGTTCTCACTATTATTGATTATAGTCAATCTTCTGCAACCCGCAGGTTATATACTATCGACCTGAACAATTATCAGTTGCTGTTTCATACATGGGTTTCACACGGCAAAAATTCCGGCAAGGAATACGCGACGTCTTTCTCAAATAAGATGTCATCTAATAAAAGCAGCGTCGGATTTTTCATCACAGAAAATACTTACCGCGGGAAGCACGGTTATTCATTGCGATTGCGCGGCCTTGAAAAAGGTATCAACGACAATGCTCATTCAAGAGCGATCGTTATGCACGCGGCGGATTATGTAAATCCATCGCTTGCCGATCGTCGCGGATACATTGGCCGGAGCCAGGGCTGCCCTGCTGTGATGCCTTCACTTCACAAACCGATCATCCAAACCATCAAGGATCAAACCTGCATTTTCATCTATCATCCGGATTACGTTGCGAAGTCGGCGTTGTTGAACTAGTTGAAGGTTGAAAGTTGAAGGTTGAAGGTTTCCATTCTATTTGAATGACTGCAGTTCGGAAAGCTTTGACCCTGTATCCGCCATCCTGGAACCGAGCTTGACTTTTCACGTCCACTTTCAACCTTCAACTTTCAACCTTCAACCATCCACCTATCTTTGCCGCATGATCAAAATCGGCATGTTCGGGGTGGGGCATCTCGGCAAGTTTCACCTTTCCAACTGGCAGCAGATCGACGGGATAGAAGTAGTTGGATTTTATGATCCGGACGACAACAATGCCAAGATCGTTTCAGAAAAATTTCAGGTTCCGCGATTTCTTGATTCATCAACGCTGATGGACGTTGTCGACGCCGTTGATATTGTAGCTCCCACGAACTTCCACTTCGAACTCTGTAAGCAGGCGATACGTAAGGGCAAACATGTATTTGTCGAGAAACCACTTGCGAATAGCATGGACGAAGCCAAGGAACTAGTTAAACTTACACGCGAGTCGAATATCAAGTTCCAGGTAGGTCACGTTGAACGATTCAATCCCGCTTTTCTTGCCCTCGACGGGCTGGCTATCGAGCCGATGTTCATCGAAGTTCATCGTCTGGCACAATTCAATCCGCGCGGCACTGAAGTGAGCGTCATCCTCGACCTGATGATCCATGATATCGATATTATTTTGAGCCTGGTGAAAAGTGAAGTAAGGGCCATCCATGCTAATGGGGTGGCGGTAATGACAGAAACACCAGATATCGCCAACGTTCGGATAGAATTCGACAATGGTTGCGTTGCAAACCTGACATCGAGCCGCATCTCGATGAAACGGATGAGAAAAATGCGGCTATTTCAGAAGGATTCATACATTGGAATTGACTTCCTTGAGAAAAAAACGGAGATTATCAGGTTAAAAACTGCCGCCGATATCGACAGTTTCTCTTTTGATCTTGAAGTGCCGGGCGGCGGAAGTAAGACGATAGCTGTCGCGAATCCCCGGGTTCCGGAAGTAAATGCGATAAAGCTGGAGCTTGAAAAGTTTCGTGATTCAATACTCCGCAACGTTCCCACCGTCGTTTCGGAACATGATGGATACCGTGCAATGGATGTAGCGCACCAGATCCTTAAAAAAATAAAACCTACCGCCTGACGATATCAGGCGTTTCCAGAGTGTCGCCGATATGACAAAACGAATTCCAGATTCTGCTTACCTGGCAAGCGACATGGTGGCCGCGATGCTTGCATGGTGTGGCTTGTATGTGGTGCGGCGCTGGCTTCTGGATCAGACGCTGGTGAGTGATGACGGGTTGTACCTCAATGATCGGTTTTGGGTTGGGCTATTTGTAGTCCCACTCGGTTGGATATTTCTTTATGCCCTCATCGGTTCCTATCATTCATTGTATAAAAAATCACGGCTCAGCGAACTTGGTATTACGGCCGCTACAACGATCATCGGATGCACCGCAATCTTTTTCCTGATCATCATCAATGACCCGCAAACGAAGTACACGTATTATCACAAAACCTACTTTGCGTTCATCGCGATACAATTTGTTCTTACGGCAGCCGGCAGAATGATCATTTTGGCAAGGGTACGACGTCAACTCGTGAACGGCAAGTATAAGGTCAATACTCTCCTGGTCGGTGCAAATGGAATTGCAACCCGCATTTATGAGGAGTCACAAAATGGACTCCGCGATTCGGGGTACGTATACACCGGCTTTGTATCGCTAAACGATACGGAAAACGCAATCCGCGAGAAATTACCCGATGCAGGTCCGGTTGAAAGGCTCGAATCAATTATCGATGATGGAAATATCGGACTGGTCGTCCTCGCGCTTCAAAAAACCGAACGACATTACCTCGACAATATCGTCAACATCGTAAGCGGAAAGGATGTTGAAGTGAAATTCGTTCCTGATATGCTCGATATCCTGTCGGGGTCCGTAAAGACGACAAGTGTGTTCGGTGCATTGCTGTCGGATTTGCATACGAGCGTCATGCCGCCCTGGCAACAAAACATCAAAAGAGTAATTGACGTCGTTATTTCCCTTCTCGGCCTTATCATTCTTTTTCCTCTCGCGGTTTATGTTGCAGTTCGCGTCAGACTTTCGTCGCCAGGACCAATCATTTACAAACAGGAGCGTATTGGATACCGGGGTCGCAAGTTTGTGATATTGAAGTTTCGGTCAATGTTTCAAAATGCTGAACAGCATGGACCGCGGTTGTCATCGGCAAACGACCCGCGCATCACCAATTGGGGAAGAACCATGCGCAAGTGGCGGCTGGACGAATTGCCTCAACTCCTCAACGTTCTGAAAGGCGAGATGAGCCTTGTTGGTCCGCGTCCGGAACGTGAGTATTATGTGAACCAGCTCATCCGCGAAACGCCTTATTTCAGGTATCTTTTGCGGGTGAAGCCTGGAATAACCTCCTGGGGAATGGTAAAGTTCGGTTATGCGGAGTCGTTAGATCAAATGATCAGCCGCATGAAATACGACCTCACATATATCGAAAATATATCGATCGCTCTGGATCTTAAAATCATGATCCATACTATTCGGATAATACTGATGGGTAAAGGGCGTTAAATAACTATTATGAAGCAAATTTGTTTTGCGGCCTGTCTTCTTATTTCAGTGGTTGGCGCTGCACAGGATACTGCCGGGTATTGGCAACAAAAAGTAGATTACAAGATCGATGTTCAACTCGACGATCAAAGGAAATCTTTGTCTGGACGAGTGACCATGTACTATGTCAACAATTCTCCCGATACGTTGGAGTATCTCTGGATCCATCTATGGCCCAACGCATATAAGAACGAAAACACGGCGCTTGCAGCACAGGTAAAAGCCGGAAAAAAGAAGGTGAGAAAAAGTGAAGCGGATCGCGGATTCATTGATAGTCTTGCATTTTCAGACGGAACAAATTTGCTTCAATATGAATTTGAGGGCACCAACATCGACGTTGCGAAACTCTCGCTTGCAGCGCCACTCTATCCAGGATCGACCGTCACCATCACCACTCCGTTTTTTGTGAAGCTTCCTTTTTACTACTCAAGGTCGGGTTATGAAGGCAATCAGTTCATGGTATGTCAGTGGTATCCCAAGCCTGCGGTCTACGACCGGAAAGGCTGGCACCCGATGCCATATCTGGAACATGGCGAATTTTACAGTGAATTCGGCAAGTACGATGTTAGCATTACTCTTCCTGCTTCGTATGTGGTGGCGGCTACCGGATCATTGCAAAACCAACAGGAACTCGCCCAGTACAAAGAGATCGGGAAGATCAACCAAAACAATCCGGAACAACAGCAGAAATTTAAAGGCGCTAATGGCACTAAGACCCTGCGCTATCTTGCCGAGAACGTACACGACTTCGCATGGTTTGCAGACAAAGATTTCATCATCCGTTACGATACTCTCGCAACCGATGCAGGTGTGGTGGATGTGTTTTCCTACTCTCAGCCTTCAAGGAAGTCGCAATGGGCCAACAGCGTTCAATTCATTGAAGATGCTGTCCGGCATTATCAGTCATCGTTGGGACAATACCCTTATCCGGTTGTGGCTGCTGTGGAAGGACCGGGCAACAGCACTTCCGGAGGCATGGAGTATCCGATGGTTACATTGATCACAAGTCCCGACGCAACACGCGAATCGCTCGATGGGGTCATCACCCATGAGGTGGGGCACAACTGGCTCTATGGCATTATCGCGTCCAACGAGCGCGACCATGCATGGATGGACGAAGGGATCAATACGTTTTATCAATTCAGATATGAAGCTGAGAAATACAGGTACAATTCCGTTGTTGGAAAATACATTCCAAAGGAGTTCAAGGACCTGAGCACCGAAGAGTTTCTTTCAAGAATATACAAAGCACTTACGAGTTTGCCGGGCAAGCAACCGATTGAAACGACTTCTGCTGCATTCACCGATCGAGACCAGTACGGCATTGTCGTTTACATCAAGTCGTCGATCTGGATGTATATACTCCAGCTTGAAATGGGAGAGGAAGCATTGAACAAGGCAATGCAGTTATATTTTCAACGATGGAAATTCCGGCATCCGTATCCGGAAGACTTTCGACAGGTGTTGGAGGAGTCGTCCGGCAAAGATCTGAAGCCGGTGTTTGATCTGCTTCATGTTGAAAACAACTTCGGCGGCAAAGGATGATAATCCGCCTGCTGATCATATTAGTTCTCTCCTTACGGTTATCCATAAGCGCAGTTGCGCAGGCACGCGACTGGCAGCAACGGGTTGATTACAGAATAGACGTTGAGTTGATTGATTCCACCGGTTCACTCGAAGGATTCGCTTCCATTACTTATATCAATAATTCTCCTGATACGCTAACGTTTCTGTGGTTTCACATCTGGCCAAATGCATTCCGGAACGATGCGACAGCATTCAGTAATCATTTGCTCAGATCCGGCAATACAGATTTTTATTTTTCTTCCCGCGAAGCCAAAGGGTATATCAATCGTTTGGATTTCCGTGATGACAATCGTTCTCTGGCGATCGAGGAACATCCGCAAAATAACGATATCATCAAAGTGTTGTTGCGGCGTCCGCTCGCGCCAAATTCATCTGTGGTGCTAACAACTCCGTTTCATGTAAAACTTCCGTCGATATACAGCGGTCTTGGCAGAATCGGCAGTTATTTTCAAATTGTCAACTGGTATCCGAAGCCGGCTGTTTATGACGCAGAAGGCTGGCATCCGATTCCATACCTCCATAACGGTGGGGAGTATGCGAATTTCGGAGATTACAATGTAACGATAACGGTTCCGGCCAGGTATACCGTTGCATCGACAGGACATTTGAAAAGCCATGGCCGATGGTTGCAGGATACAACAGTATTCTCCGCTGCAAGCCCGACCCCGGCCAAGAACCGTGGATCTGCCGCATCCCGTTCTAAGTCGGTAAAATCGCGCGCAACGCGCATCGCTAAGTCTACGTCTGTACAAGCCACAACATCTGCCGCTTCGAAGCGAACGCTCGAATTCGAGATCGAAAATGCAAATGACTTCGCCTGGTTTGCCGCAAAAAGTTATAAGGTTCATACAGACACGGTATCCCTCGCTTCCGGAAAGCAGGTTCAGTTGTTTGTGTACAACCGGCAGCAACATCTCTTTGATTTTTCGGATTTGAAACAACTGGTCCGCGCGCGTTCTGAGGCCCTGGGTGATTACAATTACCAGGCGTTGTCTATTGTCGAGTCGAAGCATTCATCAGATGCCGGGATTTCTAAACCAGGAATAGTATTCGCAAAGCATTTGAATCTCGCCCAATCTTTTTACATGCGAGAAACCGATGCGTCGTTATCCCACGGGATCAATTCCCAATGGTTAGGCATTTCCGTAGCGCACAATAGCAGAAGGAATGCGTGGTTAGATCATGGCATTAGCGGTTACCTCAACAGGCGCTACACAACGCGGGGTGGCGGTTTCAAACTTCATACGGAGCGTAATGATCAAATTGCAAAGGCTTCCGCAATCGAGCTCGCGTCCCTGGGCATGGATCAACCTGTTGCAACCCCGGTTGACTCTATGGCTCCATGGAACGTCGGGCTCTTCACAAATTATCGATCCATTGCATTCTTTCAATCGCTGGAATCGCTGCTGGGCCGGCCGGTTTTTGACAGTGCGCTGAAATCATTTTATCAAACATCAAAGTTTCGGCACCCTAACACCGCCGACCTCAGATCAGCTTTTGAAAATGTCAGTGGACGTGATCTGTCTTCATTTTTTGCAACACTGGATTCAGCCGCAGTGTTCGTGAGCGAGGATCAGAAAAGAAACGCACGAACCAACACAATCCTGCCCGTATGGGGCACTCCGCGACCGAAAAAATTGAATTGGTTGCCCGCCATCGGGTACAACACGTACGATGGCATCATGCCGGGAATTGCAGTCAGCAACCACGTTATTCCATTTCCATCGATCCGGTTTTATGCAGCGCCCGTATTTGCAATTGAATCAAAGCAGGTGAACGGTGTCGCTGGAATAAGTTATCGCTTGCTTCCCCGCGGAAGGTTGCAGTCTGTTTACATCGATGTGGATGCAGTCAGTTTTTCTACCAACGCGGCAGACAATGGTACCGGGGATGATGTATTTGCAAGGGTCATCCGGATCGCTCCTTCCATTCGCGCTCACTTGCGACCTCCTTCGGTTAACTCGCGGGTACAGCGCGTGTTGGAATTCAAAACCTTCCTGATTAATGAACGGGATATAGAATACACCTTTGATGGAACCGATTTCATTGCCGAACAGGGATCGTGGACTGGCAGGTACATCAATCAGTTGAGTTACCAGATAAAAGAAGATCGCGCGCTCTATCCATATGACGCAACATTTCAGATACAGCAGGGAGACGGATTTTATCGAGCATCTGTTACAGGCAATTATTTGTTGAATTACCCCGACAAGGGTGGATTGAGGCTGCGTGTATTCGCGGGTAAATTCGGATACGTCGGAAATCCTTCTGTACAAAAGCGTTTCGGTTTGCAACTGTATCAGCCGAAACTTACTGCGGTCCGCGGGTTCGACGACTATACGTATAGCAATTACTTTTTCGGTCGCAGTGAATCCGAAGGTTTCAATTCGAAGCAGATCATGGAACGCGATGGATTCCTGAAAATTCGGACAGACTTGTTCCAGGACCTGCAGGGAAGATCCGACAACTGGATCGCTGCGATGAATCTTTCGTCAACACTTCCGGCTGGCCTCGCACCGGTTCCATTACCACTTCGTTTGTTCCTGGACGTTGGTACGTATGCCGGTGCCTGGAAGCAGGGATCGCCATTGCCCAGGTTCCTGTATGTCGGCGGCATACAGGTGGTTGTTTTTAAAGGACTGATCAACATCTATGCACCGCTGATCATGAGCAGGGAATTTTCCGACAACCTCAAAACAGTGCCTGAAGAAGATGGGTTCCTCAAGCGAATATCATTTAGTATCGACATTCAGCGATTCAACGTTCGCCGTGCGCTGTACGGCAACAAACTTCCTTACTAATGACTACCGCACCGATCCGATACATCGCCCGCAAAGACCTCGATGTGCAGAAGTGGGATGACTGTATTGCAAAGTCGGCGAATGGACTGATCTACGCAACCTCGGTATACCTTGATGCCATGTCCAATTGGGATGCATTGGTGATGAACGATTACCACGCAGTGATGCCGTTGACCTACGGCCGCAAATATTGGTTCTACTACCTGTATCAACCTGCCTTCATTCAGCAATTGGGAGTGTTTTCGCAGGACGCTGCCGAAGCGGCGGTTTGCAATATGTTTTTACAGGCCATACCAGACAAGTTCCGGTTCTGGGATATTCAGTTGAACCATGGCAACTCAGTCACCGGATATTTTGCTCCCGACCGGATTAACTATCTCCTGCCATTGGAACGCGACTACGAATCGTTACGTGCGGGATATAGCAGATCGGCCAACCGAAATATTCAAAAGGCATCCGAGTATGATTTGTCTGTTTCAACAGACATTCACCCATCACAAGTGATCGGAATACATAAGCAACGTTTTCAGGAACAGATACGGATCTCCGATGACGATTACAGACGCTTTGAGCAATTGGTACTGACGCTGCAAAGTGGCGGGCGGGCCAATGTGTATGGCGTTTACATGGCCAATGAACTCGTCGCATCATCCATTTATCTTCAATTCAAGGACAGGCTCACCTTTATTTTGAATGGCAATTCGTTTAAAGGGTTGCAGATAGGTGCCAGCCATTTCCTGAAAGACTTTGTGATTCGTTCATTCGCCGGACACAGGCTTACGATGGATTTCGAAGGTTCCGACTTTCGAAGCTTTGCGCGGTTTTACGAACAATTCGGTTCCAAGACAGTTGAGACGTATCCGGCACTCAGGGTGAACCGGCTGCCCTTTCCTTTCAGTTTGTTCAAACGATGACACATGTCAACTCAAAACTCATCCTAAAAGGGCGTGCGCAAGTTGAAGATCGGCTGGTCTCGTTATTTTGATGTTGTTCGGATCGCCTTCCACAAAATTGATCTTTGTTCCTCGCATTTCAACTACTGTAGCTTCATCTGTAAATGCCGGGCGGTATGATTGATTGAAAGCGTCTAAGATAATCTCCGATTGAAAAGTTTGCGGAGTTTGCACCAGAAACACATTGTCGCGGTCAAGGACGTTGAGAGTGCCGTCGGCTTTTAATCGCAACGAATCAACTGCAGGAACTACAGGTACTGCCGTTCCGGATTCAAGAGCGCCCTTATGGCAACGTTCGATCAAAGTTTTGCTGACAAGTGGTCTGACCGCATCATGAATGAACACGATGCCGTGATCTTTAACAAAACCTAAACCGTTTCTAACAGAACCGAACCTTGTGTCGCCTCCGTATGTTAATTCGTATGACTGGATACCGGATTGTTGGAGCAATTCTTCGGTGTGAGAAAGAAAGTTTTCCGGGGCAACAACAATGAGGTGAGGATTGCCGAGTGTAGTGATGAACTGCTTTACAGTGTGGATCAGCACTGGTTTTCCATGAAGCGGAAGAAATTGTTTCGGAGTTGCAGAACCCATTCTTGTGCCGCTTCCACCGGCAACAATCACGACATATGAGGGCAGGGATCTCAGTGTTGTTGTTTTGTTAAGAGGGCTGGCTTGATTCGTCGTCCATCAGTTCACGTTCTATTTCTTCCATATGAACGATGTCCCATGCCTCGCTTTCAGTTGGAGTAACATTCATTATTTCGAGGAGGCCGTATTTTTCGAGTTCTGCCTCCGTATCCTTTGTGAGTTCACAGATCACAAATGACGCGTTGTTCTCGTAAAACCGTTGCTGAAGCAGGGTAAGGTTTTCCGCAGATGCGTTGTCGATCGAATGAACGTTCTGCATTTTCAGAACAACGTTTCGTACGTGTGAGTCGAGTAGTGGATCGATGAGGTCGTTGAGCGATTCTGTCATATTAGCAGCAGCAAATTCCTGCGGCAACGTAATGACATGGAATTTTTCTCTGGTATCAATTTTGACCTCCATACACACTTAATAGTTGTTAACTGTCGTTTAGCTTTAGGCGGCAACACAAGTCAAAAATATTCGTTATTATTGTATCACACCCAACAAATTAGAAAATGGACAATAATTTTTCATCCCAGGTAAAGGAGATCATTTCGTTTAGCAGGGAGGAAGCATTAAGGTTGGGGAATGATTTTATCGGAACGGAGCATTTGCTGCTCGGATTGATCCGTGAAGGCGATAACACCGCCGTCAGGATTTTGAAAAGCTTCAATATAGATCTTTACGAATTGCGGAAGGAAGTAGAACTCGCCGTGAAGGATAAGACCGGTAAAAACATTGCCAATATAAATAGTTTGCCTTTGACAAAGCAGGCCGAGAAGGTGATCCGTGTGACGGTTCTCGAAGCCAAGGCCTTGAAAAGTCCGACCGTTGAAACCGAGCACCTGATGCTCTCCATTCTGAAGAACAAGGAAAACATAGCCACACAAATTTTAAATCAATTCGACGTGGATTACGATCTGTTCCGAAACGAATTAGGAGTCGTTAAAAGCAATGATGTAAGAAGTGAATACGCAGAAGAGAATGATGATGATTTTGACGACGAAAAAAAATACTCTCAACAAAAATCAAGAGCCGCAGGAACTGCGAAAAGCAAAACACCTGTGCTCGATAATTTTGGACGCGACATTACGCGCCTGGCCGAAAGCGGATCTCTTGATCCGATCGTAGGACGCGAAGAAGAAATCGAAAGAGTCTCACAGATATTGTCGCGACGCAAGAAGAACAATCCTATCCTCATCGGTGAACCCGGTGTAGGTAAGACTGCAATTGTTGAGGGACTCGCACTACGCATAGTTCAGAGAAAAGTATCACGTGTTCTTTTCGACAAGCGTGTTATATCTCTTGACCTCGCTGCATTGGTTGCGGGAACGAAGTATCGCGGACAGTTTGAAGAAAGAATGAAAGCGATAATGAATGAACTTGAGAAGAATCGAGACGTGATCCTTTTCATCGATGAAATTCATACGATCGTTGGAGCCGGCGGCGCAAGTGGTTCGCTTGATGCTTCAAACATCTTCAAACCTGCTCTTGCACGCGGCGAACTCCAGTGCATTGGCGCATCAACTCTTGACGAATACAGAATGTATATCGAAAAAGACGGAGCGCTCGACAGAAGATTTCAAAAAGTAATGGTTGAACCACCAAGCGTGGATGAAACCATTCTCATCCTGAACAATATCAAGTCTAAATACGAAGACTATCACAATGTGAATTATAGCGATGATGCTATCGACGCATGCGTGAAACTCAGCGACAGGTATATCACCGACAGACTGCTTCCCGACAAGGCGATTGACGTGATGGATGAAGTAGGAGCCCGCGTTCACCTAAAGAACATCAACGTTCCGAAAGAGATACTCGATCTTGAAAAGAAGATCGAAGACGTGAAAGTCGAGAAAAACAAGGTAGTCAAGAGTCAGAAGTTCGAAGAAGCAGCATCTTTACGGGATACCGAAAAAAGACTTCAGGAAGATCTCGAGAAAGCAAAGAACCAGTGGGAAGAAGAAAGCAAGCACAAACGATATCCGATCGATGAGGAAGCCATTGCAGAAGTTGTAAGCATGATGACCGGCATCCCGGTAAAACGGATGGTGCAGGCTGAAAGCGATAAACTCCGTAAGATGGGAGAGGACATGCGCGGAATGGTTGTTGGACAGGATGAGGCCATTCAGAAAGTGGTTAAGGCCATCCAGCGTAATCGCGTTGGTCTTAAAGATCCGAAGAAGCCGATCGGTACATTCATCTTTCTTGGGCCTACAGGTGTTGGTAAAACCGAACTTGCGCGTGCACTTGCCCGCTACATGTTTGATTCGGAAGACGCGCTTATTCGCATCGACATGAGTGAATACATGGAGAAGTTTACAGTGAGCCGTTTGATAGGAGCGCCTCCGGGATATGTGGGTTATGAAGAAGGTGGACAGCTTACTGAAAGGGTGCGACGCAAACCATACTCTGTCATCCTTCTTGACGAAATCGAAAAGGCACACCCGGATATTTACAATATCCTGCTCCAGGTGCTCGACGATGGTCAGCTGACAGACGGATTGGGAAGGAAAGTCGACTTCAAGAACTCGACGATCATCATGACTTCGAATATCGGTGTCCGTCAGTTGAAGGACTTCGGAGAGGGTGTAGGTTTCGCGACAGCGTCGCGGACACAGAGCTCTGAAGAAAACAACAAGGCGGTGATCGAGAAAGCGCTGAAGAGAACGTTCTCGCCGGAGTTCCTGAACAGGATCGACGACGTGATCATCTTCAACTCGCTGACGAAGGACAATATTTTCCAGATCATCGATATATTGATGAAGGGAGTGTTGAAGAGACTGAGTACTCTCGGGTTCACACTTGAACTCACCGAAGAAGCTAAGAACTTCATCGCCGATAAGGGATACGATCAGCAGTTCGGTGCGAGACCTCTGCACAGGGCCATTCAGAAATACCTGGAAGATCCGCTTGCAGAAGAGATCCTCAGCCTGAACATCAAGCAAGGCGATGTGATGATTGCCGACCTCGACAAAGAGAAGGGTCAGATTCACTTCACGCTGAAGGCCTCTACGAAAGAAAAATCCGAAGCTTAGCCAAATAAGCTTTCAATATTAAAAGGTGTTCGAACTGAACACCTTTTTTTTGGTATTATTTCTTCACTTTTGTGACATGACGCGTACCAATCAACGCCGGATCATCATTACTATCGATGGCTGGTCGTCATGCGGTAAAAGTACCCTCGCAAAACAACTGTCCAGGGAACTCGGTTACGTTTATATTGACTCGGGTGCTATGTATCGCGCGGTGACGCTCTATTTTCTAAGGAACCATATCGACTGGACACACCTGGAGGCAGTCGAAGATGCTTTGAAAGAAATTGTGATCGAATTCATCCACAATCCAAAAAGCGGGCAATCGGAAACATACCTCAATGGCGAGAACGTTGAGTATGTGATTCGCGACCTCGTGGTAGCCGAAAAAGTTAGTGAGGTGGCAGCGATCCGGCAGGTAAGAGATTTTGCAGTGAAGCAGCAAAAGCGTCTCGGAAAAAACAAAGGCATCGTGATGGACGGACGTGACATCGGTACGGTAGTTTTCCCCGATGCTGAATTGAAGATCTTCATGACCGCCGACAACGCTGTTCGTGTCGAACGAAGGTTCAAGGAGCTTTATGTGAAGAACCCCAACATCACGATGGAGGAGATCAAGGCGAATCTCGAGATGCGCGATTATATCGATTCGCACAGGGAAGTGAGTCCATTGAGACAGGCGGAGGATGCTCTGGTGCTCGACAATTCAAATATGACGATGAAAGAGCAGCTCGATCTTGCTCTCGGATGGGCGAAAGAACGCATCGATCCCCAGTACAATCATTCATAAAATTTTTGTTGCCCTTAGGAGCACGTCCGATGAGCCATCTTCTGAAACAACGAGGAGACATGCATACGCATTTTGCTCGAACACTTTCACGAATCGTAACATCGCGTCGCCTGGTAGAAGCTGAGGATGGACCTCAATAAGATATTCAATCACGATGCGGCGGGTTAGTACGTCACTTTCAATCAGATCGTTGAGGATACTTAATTCAGATCCTTCTACGTCGATCTTGACGAGGTCTACTTTCGAAAACTGTGTGATGAACGACGACAATCGCCTGCATTGAACAACGGCCTTCGTTATACTTGTCGATTCGTTAGGTACTGTCCGCGCATTCAGGTACTGGTTGTCACCGGCGTGTTCGAGTTGAACAAAGCCATCCTTATCCGCCAATGCAAGCGAATGTAACGTCACATCAGATAAATTATTTACAGTAACGTTTTTTTGCAGGTAGCTCAAAGCACGTGGCGAAGGTTCGAATGCAAGCACTCTCGCATGAGGAAGCAGCGCTTTAAAATACAACAACGAGATTCCAATGCTTGCACCGCAGTCGAAAATCACCGGCGCATTTGAATCCGGATTGAACTTGTATTCTTCTTCAACAAACTTTTCTTTTAAAAGAAAATGAAGCGTGTCGTAATCGGGAGAATGAATCTTAAATCCGAGGAACCGCATCGAAACAGAGTTGCTTGTACGATGGATTCGTTTTTTTACTGCAATAGATAGCAGGCCCGTCAATAGTCCGACACGCGAAAATGAAAGCCCCTGTTTCGTGAATATCTTGATATAAGGATTCAATTGCCCGGAAGCTAAAATAAAAAACCGTCCCGCGTATATCGGGACGGTTCAAATGAAATTTGCAAAGTCGGTGCGTCTCTCGCCAGCTGACAGCCGATAGCCGATAGCTGATAGCCACAGCTACACCTCGATGCTGTTACCGCAAGAACAACATCTCCCTGTACTTCGGCAGCAACCAGTATTGATCGCCTACCAGCAGTTCGAGCTTGTCTACGTGATAACGAATCTTGTCGAAGAACGCTTCTTTCACTTCGGTGCCATATGCGATCGCTTTTTCGCGTGTGTTCGAAAGGGCGTTACATTTTTTACGTGCCTCGATCATCTGTTCTACCAGATCGCTGACCTGCGAGATGTGTTCAGAAATTTTCTCGAGTATCTGACGCTGATTTGCAAAAGATGATTCCGGAAGTCCCACTGATTTCAGACCCTGTATGTTCTTTATCAAAACATTTTGATAGCCGATAGCAGCAGAAAGGATATGGCTGGTTGCCAGTTCT
>JAESFU010000466.1_pt1 | contig 21516 bp, 13 predicted proteins | sample 9269461 | NCBI WGS metagenome assembly JAESFU01 (sample SAMN14502556, study PRJNA617107) | algae metagenome | isolation source: Stenomitos rutilans HA7619-LM2 and co-occurring heterotrophs from cave walls | place: USA: Waikapalae cave, Hawaii | collected 2009-07-28
TCGTCTCCTTGGGAGACACCTAACCCTGCCCCCTTGGGGGGCTAACAAAGATAAGCCTCCGGCAAAGCCGGAGGTGATTTAACTTCTTTCCCTCCTTTCTCCGGTCTTATTAAGTTCACGATCCTTACTTGGCTCCGTGCATCAGCCGCTAGTGCTTTCGCTAGCGGGTAGTGGCCAGCACAACAGAAATCAGCGCCAGTAAGTTCGATCGCGGTTCTGAGCGCCAGCATGTCATGAATCGGCGGTACCGTAATCATGGTGAAGCCGTCGTAGTCGCACTGCAGCATAAAGGCAACCTCACGGGCTGCCTCTGGAGTGTCAAATAATAGTCTCATTAATCGCATGCCACGATGCTAGCTCAAGGACAAGTCAATCTTGCCTGTGGTGTCGACCTCCAAGGGGTGTCAAAAAAGAGGCCTTCTTTGATAGGCTTCTGGCACGAAGAAAAATACCCGCCTTACGCTTGCTGCGCTCTATTTCTGCGCCTCCACTCCTTACAAAGGACAGGATGCAGATAACCGACTTGTGAACTTCTGCGAGTTCGGCGAGCGCCAAAGTTGGCAGCTTTGGAGATTCGAGTCGGAGATTAGTAGCCAAGGATTCACCTGGCAACAGAAGTGATATTAGCTACACGGATGAGCGCGTAGTGTTCATTTTCTACATCGCTTATATTTGAAGAGATAAATTTAACCCTAGCGGGAATAAAGTGACAGCATGGGGACTATTCCATTTCTGGTCAGCCTACCGGATGAAGATGAGCAGGTGAAGGGGATTTTCTCAACTGACACCGATATAGCAGTCCGTGACTTGCCCACAGAGCGGCTTCGAGAAAATCTAAACAAAGTGTGTCATGAGGTTGCTTCTCTAGTTAGCGATGTGAAGAAGGTCGGCAGCTTTCAGCTGAAACAGGTCACGATTCAGGTTGAGGTGACTGCTGAGGGAGGCATTGAGCTCATTGGAACGGCTAAATTGGGTGGCAAAGGGGCAATCACACTAACCTTCTCGGAGTAAAGAATGAGCAAGCGTCGAGCACTGCTGATCGGAGTTCCAGAGTACGAGAGTGATGCAATCCCAAATTTACCCATTGTTCGCAAAGATTTAGAGACGCTCCATACGGCTCTAGAAAAATCTGGTTTCACAGTGCGATCGCTCGGTGCGGATGGTTTATCGCATGGACGCAGCAAAATACGACAAGCACTCATTCGAGAATGCAAGGAAGCCCAAGGCATAGAGATACTCTTGCTTTACTTCTCAGGGCATGGGATGCACTTTCAAGGAAAAGACTACCTTGTTCCGTCGGATGCAGTGTTAGACTATGCCGAGTTTGTTGAAGAATGTCTTGTGCCAATTGACCTTGGCGATATTGTTGATCAGGCAGGCGCAGACACGATTATTTTTTTTGTTGATGCTTGTCGCGAGGGTGTCAAGTTAGGCTTCAAAGATATTTCTCTTGCTGGGTGGAGTCGAGGGGAACGTCGACAGGCAACACGGCGCAGCTTTGTGCTGGTCTTTGCCTGTGGGCCGGGACAAGTAAGCCAGTATGTAGCAGGGGAAACTGGATTTAGCTTATTCTCTCAGGCATTGGCAGAAGTGCTTGATCCTCAACATTTTGCCTGCACGTTGAGAGATGTTCTTGACGAAACCCAGGTACGATTAAACGCGCTGGCTAGTGAACATAGGAAACAGCCTCAAAAGATTTACTATGCCCATGAGAGTGCCGTAGAGGAAGACATTTCCTCACGCATCATTTGCAATGGTTTAGCGACTACAAATACAAGAGACAAAACAATCAATCCTTGGGCTGACGCAGTCTTGCAATCCTCTTTTTGGCAGGAGGAGGGAGGCGATCACAATTGTTCAGATACCCAGCTTAAGCGCCAAGTTGCTAAAGTACTGGCAGCTTGCTGGCAGCAGTGGCAAGCGGCAGTTAAAGCCTTTCCTCAAGACTCATGGCGCGATGAAGAATTGCCGATTCGAGTGCTGAGATCATTAGAGTTGTTAATCTTTCGCTCGAATCCGCGGATCGAATTAACGACGACCGAAACTGCGCTGATTGTGACTGTTCCCTTTGTACGTGAGGCGGTCTTAGCCAGTGGTATGGCTCAGGCAGCAAAAGTCAGCCCACTTTCACTAGAGGCAATTAGTCCCAAAAACAAGCTGCGGGATGCCTTAGACAAAATTCACCAAACGCAACCTCGCTTTGTCCGCAAAGCTGAAAGACTCAAAGAACAGGGTCGTATAGCTGACAAAGAGGCGGTGATGACATGGCTACTGCATCTTTGCCTGTTAAAAACTTTGGAAACCTGGCAACCAGAATCGATAGGGGGTTATCTTGCGGATGACTTCATCAGAATACTGGATAGCGTCGAAAGTTGCAGGTCGCAACTGGTAAAAGACAGCTTAACCCGTCAGCGTTTGCTAGAGCTTGCCTACTGCATGTATGCCGATTTTGAGCGTATCGATCGCGACGATCGCCCTAACCCTCTTCAAACAAGGCTCATTGTTGGTTCTTACCGTGACGAGCAAGTGATTCGAGAAAAGATGTTGGCGTATCTGCTGAAACTGGCAGGGCTTCTAGCGATCGATATTCGGAAACTCTCTGATGTGCTGGTAGATCACATTGGGCTGGCAGATCCCCTCACTCCAGAACAGATACTTCACACCGTTAATCAAACTCGATGGAATCCATCTGGTCAAGGTCGAACTCTAACGGTCACTTGTAACCATCCAGCGATAGATTCAGCATTAAACGACTATGTAGCAAAAGTGGGGGCGGTGCTGTCCCATATGCTGCGGCAGGTCGAAGATAAGCGGGGAGGGATGGAAGCACTGATAGGTCTACCTACTCATTTACAGCCTGATGGCATTGAAGCAGAGAAGCGGGATGGCACACCCGTTTACCAAATCCCTCACATCAATTTCCAGCTTGCTCACGATGAAGTACGTGAACTGCTAATGGGAGAACAGCTTTATGGCGACCCAATGCTGGCAATTCGTGAGCTGTATCAGAATGCGATGGATGCTTGTCGCTACCGAGATGCTCGACTCAAATATCTAAAACAGACTGGGCAAGCCCATCGCCCCGATGGAGAATGGGAAGGACGCATCGTTTTTTGTCAAAGCATTGACGAGAACGGACGAGCTTACATTGAGTGTGAAGACAACGGTATTGGCATGGAAATGCCCCATCTGTCCAAATGCTTTGCTCGTGCAGGCAGCCGCTTCGCCGATCTACCAGAATTCATTGAAGAGCAGGCTGAATGGCTCAAGTGTGATCCACCCATTCAGCTCTATCCCAACAGCCAGTTTGGGGTGGGGGTACTCAGCTACTTCATGCTGGCAGATGAGATCGAAGTAGAAACCTGTCGGTTAGATCGTGAGGGACGACCTAGTGAACGATTGCAGGTACGAATACCAGGCAGTAGCGGACTGTTTCGTGTACGAAGGTTGGGAATAGGCGATCATGCTGGAACACGAGTTCGTCTTTATCTAAACCGAACTCATCATAAAGGACAGCTAATTTCTTGTATTGAGACTCTACGAAGGTTGTTATGGGTCGCAGAATTTCGGACAGAAGTGTTTCAGTTTGGTAGACAAGAAATCTGGGAACCTAAACGATTCAGGCATCCTGATTTCCCTCAAGGTTACTGTCTGAATATAGAGCAAGCTGATGTCTGGTGGGTTCCAGAGAGCGAACATTGGTATATAAAAAACGGCTGTATTCTTTCTGATGGATTGTGGACTAGAGAATCTCAGCCAGGATTTGTAATTAATTTACGTAGTGAACACTTCCCCAAACTTACAGTCGATCGCAAAGACATTGTGGAATGGAATAAGGAGTGGGTGCGTAAAGTTCTTATAGAAAATTCCGATGCTTTACTCAAGTGGCTATACACAGATTTCAATTTGTTGTGGAAACTAGCAGGAAAACATCCACAGGTTGCTGCTTACATTGTTGAGGGTCTTGCACGCGAGGACGCTAAGGTTCGATTGGGAAGAGGAAGTTCTAGCAATTTGGAGGCACCAATTGCAGAAATAGGTTGCTTCGAGTTTGATACCTGGCTCAATTGCTTCAAATACGGGATTACCGTTAAGACGCTAGTTAAGTATATTCCATGGTGGGTGTTGCCATATCGAGTCATTCTCTGGGGACAGCATGGACTTTTTAAGATTTCGGAGTCTTTTCTAGAAGGGCTACCGCCGCTCTTTACACATAAATATTGTCCAAATTTGAAACCTGGCGATAGCCTTGCACTAAGTAAGGATCTCCCGCCCCAAAGATTCCAACGAGAAGGTCTTCAAGATTATGTTCCTCCTGCTCACATTGTTCATGCTGCTGCCAGACTCGGTGAGCCTTTAGTTGAAACAGCTCAGCGGTTTAGGCGCTTTGCATCTTTAGGATTAAAGATACCAGAAATAGATTTAGAGTCTCTGACCGAAATTCAAATCAGCGAAGAGGATGTCATAGCTATTTCAAGAACGATCAAGGAGTCTTTTAGCTTTGGAAGGAAACAAGAACAATGGAAATTCCCTTGGATTGAAAATCAAATATCAGCGGCACAGATTGTTTTAGCAGCTACGCGACTAAATGAGTCAGTAGCTAGTACGATTAAGCGCCTTCAGCGATTCAGAGGCGTTGGACTAGAAGTCATACAAATTGATGCAAATACTCTGGGCAAAATTGATATCACTCCGGAAGACATCATTGCGCTTTCAAAAAATCTTGATGGAGAAGAAGCCTTACTTTGGAATCGGTTATCTCCTGCTCAGATTCTGTTTTCAGCAAAAAAATTAAATGAACCTGTAGCTGAGACGCTTAAGCGTTTTCAGAAGTTTGTTCCGATAGGGCTAGAATTACCTGACCTGGATATAAAGTCTATTGGTGATATTTCCATAACTCAAGAAGATTTAATTATTCTTTCTGAGGAGTTGGATGGCGTAATGGAAGGAAAAATTGCTTGGTCAGAAGCCCGACTACCAGTAGCTCAACTAGTCCGAGCATCTCAAAGGCTAAATGAGACAGTGTTAGATACTTTTAATCGGCTTCGGAGATTTACCTCTTTAGGATTACAGTTACCGCTAGTAGATTTTGAAACTAGCGCTGATCTAAACCCGACTCGTGAAGATAGCATTGCCTTCTTAGAAGACGACAGCCAAGTTACAAATTTACTGTATTGGAAACAGAGAAGCACCTGGCTAAATGATCAGGTAACGCCTGCTCATCTGGTTGTTGCCGCTACAAGGTTAAACGAACCTGTGGCAGAAAGCTTTAGACGATTTCAACGATTTGTACCACTGGGGCTACAAGTACCTGAAGTGAATTTAGAGTCTCTGGCATCCTTGGTTGAAAACAAGGATAACTTAATTGCAATCTCAAAAAGTTTTCGTGAACAGCCCAGTGGACCGAATGATCTGCTGCAAGGTAACGTCCATCCGACCCGTATCATTCTTGTAGCCTTAGCTTTAGGTGAACCAGTACCTACGACCTTGAATCGCTTCCGAGATTTTGCACCTATATTAGGATTGACCTTACCTGAAGGAGAGCCAATCTCCTGGCAATTCTGCACTAGTGAAGATTGAATCTGCCGCTTGTGAATTTAGCTAGTTGCAACGTATGAAGTGAGATTGCTGATATGTCATCCTTTTTGTACTCACAGTTGGGCGAACAGGAGACATGGATTAGACATTTACTCCCGTAATCTGCCATCTATCATCTGATAGTGGTTTGCCACGAAACGTAACTGTTCTGGCGTAGACGTAACCCTACTGACTCCTTGTAGACACAGGGTAGCGTCGCATCATCCTACCGCTGGGCAACTGTAAACAGCAGTTAATCAGGAGGCAAGCTGGGATTGAGGGAGAACCCGAACCCGAACTGGTGATCGTGCATTGAGGCTCTTCTGACTCACTAACTTCTGAAGAAAAGTTAGTCAGTTTAAGAAGGAGCTGAGATATTGATTTGTACTAGCTTTTATTGTTGCTCGCCAAGAGATGCGTCATCTTTTTTGTATTGTAGTTCGGTCTCTTTAGACACTGCTTGAAGATGTGTCGTTTGAAGGAAGAAACCTCCTATTCCAACATTGTGTTCCTGCAATTCAAGCAACGCTGTTGTATAAACACTAAAGAAGATGAAATTTCGACGATAGCTATATTGCTTAAGCATCGACTTCAAAAGAGCGTGTGGTAGAACCCCGGTGGTATAGCAGGTAGGCGAGCGTGGTGGCTGGCAAGAAGACACTTGTATTCTCTGGGTTAGCCACTCTGCATAAGCATCTTCTCCAGGGTTTGTAGCGACCAATAGACTGGCAATTACTGCCAATAAAAGTGAAGGCTTCATGGTTCCTCCAAATAGTGCGAAAAATGAATGGAATGCTGCTCAACTAATGGCTGAAAAGCCTGTGTCTTTAGCTAATCTGTCTCTGCTTGATCAAACTCTTGGGCTGCTTGCCCCTTGATCCGTAACCATCTCTGAATTTGCTGGACATACTCTATCTGCAGCAGGCTCAAGTCTTCTTCCAGTTCGATCGTGAGTCTAGCCACCTCTTCTGCAATCTGGTTTGCCTGTTCCTGCTCTACCTGACGCTGTTGCGGCGGTACTTCAAACTCTCGGTAGCCTGAAACAACAGCCCGCTCTAGTTTGGGAAACCGTTGAGACAAGCTCTCGATGTCTTGCCGATACTGGAATTTGCGATCTTTGACCGCCTGAATTCCTTCCGCTTCTAGTTGATCAATGCGTTTCTGAGCAAATTCCTTTACAGCACATGCATTCGCCCCTGTGATCGTTTTGGTGCTTGAAGGAATGGCTTGCGTGAAGTGCTTGAATGCTGCATCTAACCGGCAGACTCGCAGAACTTGCTCTTCTGAAACTTCACTAGTTGGCAGCAAGGTGCTGTAAGCCTGGACTAAATTGGTACAGGCAGCAGCAAACTCAACGCGATCGCTCTGAAAAACGGCTGCTAGCCAAATTACAGTAACCGGAAATAGGCTGGCGAACACGGCTAGCAACTGATCGTCAGAATTACCAGATTGAACCGAGATAAATGCAGCAACTCCCTCTAAGAGACTGGCGGCAATTGCCAAGGTAATATCTATCCAGAACGGCACTTTAAGATTGCTTGCTTCTATTTCAAGCAATCGAGTCTTTTGACCTTCAAAGAATTGATCAACGAATTCATTGTGAACTGGGTAGGTCTGATGTTGCTGAGTAAGCAACTTTAGCGCTTGCAGAGAGTCTTGACGGCAGCGAATTTTACCCAGTCCCCTGGTTGCACAGTCATGAGTTAACCAAGTTGCAACTCCACCACCCAACAATCCAATCCCTAATGATAAGGAATTGTACTCGATCGCCTTTGCAAGTGATTTTGGCAAGATGCTGAAAATTAGAGCACCCAGAAAAATCGTGAAGCATTCCATAAGCTGCTGGTGAAACCGCGACCACCTTCGCTGAGCAATTGGCTGCAGAGAGTGAATTCGAGCTTGAGCTAATCTTGATTCACCATCTTGCAGTTGAAGCTGTGCAATTTCACAGCGATCGTCATAGCTAATTCGCTGAATTTGAGATTGAGATAACAGCCGCCAGCTCTCGATCTTTTGTTGAATGAATAGGGGAAGATCTTCAGAGGAGTAATTGGGGAACCAAAGATAGGTCATGGAGATACCTTCTGAACGTAAGCAGAAATGTGAACGGAATCGCTAATTACTAGGGACACTGCTCAATTCAAAGCAGCCAAAGAGTTAATGCTGGTAGTAATGACAGAAATTGCTAATGAGTAAAGTGCGGCTCTTGTGCATCGTGATTGGTCATCGAAGCGTTGTGTGCAATCGATAACTGCGTGCGACCGAGCTGATACGCCCATTTCACACAGTCATCAATGTCATTAACTGTGCACACCCGAGCTAAGGCATTCTGTTTAAGGGCAATGAGTAAGTCTGCCTGAAGTTGCCCAGTAGGACCCATGATCGTGACAACTGCCCGCTGATCTGTAATCTTCTGAATCTGAGTTCTGAGTTGGGCAAAATTTAACCCAGGTTGGTTGGGTACAGGTTCTGCTGCCTGTAGCCAAATCGTAATAACGATGGGAACGATCGTGCCTTGAGCCCGTTTGGATTGAATCACTACCAAAATCTGATCAAGTAGTAAATGTAGTGAAGTACCCGTGTGAATGCCTAATGTACGAGGCACCAAGTAGTGATTTGACTGGAGCTCTCGGCATTTTTTCTGCAAAGGAAGTAGCTGCTCAACCTTCTCAACGGCAGTGTCTTCAATCATCTCAGGACGATCAGAATAGTCAATGTTGACGACTGAATCCCCTTCTATCAATTGCCGAACCTGCACTTGGCAATGCTGCTGAGCCAGATGCAAATACACCAGCCCAGATTTTGATACATCATTTGCTCGAATGCCGATAACACGCTGAGTTCGACGCTCAAGTATTGCAGGCACAACCAGAACACCTAGAACCAAAGCAATGAAGCCCAAAACAGTCAGCGATTGCCAAAGAAGAGGAATCGATCGATCCTCAGACATGCGAACAATCGACGGACTTGGCTGGGCTCTCTGACGCTGAACCTGATTGCTGGAGTCTCTGCAAGAGCGAGTGTGTGTATGAGCCATGACACTTTCTTCAGTAGGTAGGGTTGAAATGCAACAAGCCGGAAGGGGCAGCCATTTAAATGACTACTCCAACCGGCTTGCCTAACTGAAAATTAGTGTCGAGCCCAGTCCGACTTGTTCAATAAGTTGTTGCGCGCTGTTCCAAAGCCGCTGTCTACTGACTGTGCGATTGCTTTGGGCAGGAACTCAAATGCTTTTGATCTTAATATTACAAGAATTCTTCAAAATATTGGTATCTTATGTACATTTTGTACAAAGTCATGTGGTTGAATGTCTGCTGAATGTGCTTAAGCTCTTCAGGAAGTATGAGGTAGCGATAGCTCAACCCGCCACTGACGGTGACATGGACCCCGTTGTTCTTTCGCTGCACAAGAATTCGATACTCCCCATATCCTCCACAGATCACTGCTTCATACAGCTTGTATAAACAATACGCTCCGATTGGAGAGCCTCTGTAGTGATGCGCTTGGGGGAATAAGCCGATCGACTCAAGATTGCGAGATGCATCAGCGCGTTGACGCAATGGCACACCTGGAACTTTAATACCTAGCTCAATCTGTCCAGAACTGAAACACAGAATTTCATCAAGCGGGTTACAGCTTTCCTGGGACTTAATTAACATGACTAACTCCTAAATCATTAACAAAACTCTGCTCTGTTGGGTGACGCATCGCGTTTAATGGCCTTGAATTTAACGAACCTCCTACACCTAAGAGCGAGCTTTGCTTGCCTGGGCTTGGTCAGACTGGCAACTGTTTTCGCCCTAACATGAAGTTTTGAGCAATATAAAGAATAATTCAGTAAAGTTTCATACAATTTATTTGTTCTTCAAGTACAGCCTGGAAGAATACAGACTTAACACCTGTGATGCGACAACATAAATAATCCACTCATGGCAAAGCGTATGTCGAGACAAAGGCAGTTTCCCTCCAATAGAGAAAATCCTGTCCCTGACTACTCTAAAGGTTTGCAAGATAAAGCAGGACGACGCGGTTTAGAAGATCAAGATAGAGATAAGACTGTATACCGCTACTTGTTGACCCTAACCGACCTGGGATTGACAAAAGATGAAGCTGGGAATCCGAAGATAAACGAAAGCTATGTTGCCAAACAATGGGGACTAGAAGATAACCGCATCTTTGTTCGTCGAGTTTTACGAGCAGTTCTACACGAGTACTATCCGGATGAGAAAAATCACACTGTGCCGGGACTGACTCTTGGAAAACTTGTAAAAATTTTGGCAGCCCTTGAGAAATTTTGGTCCCTTCGGAAGCGAGAAACTGCTGAAGGCAAGGTTCCCAGAATTTTAACGAGAGCAGAAAAATGGCGTGCTCTACGCACCTTCTGGCAGTTGTCACTTGAAGAAAGAGATGAATTGGGACTGCCAATCCACTCAGGGGAAATCCTGTTGCAGCAAATGTTGGAGAATGCGACCGATCCTGTCAAAGGGTTATCGAAGGAAGACATTACGCACCTTTACGAGACTTTTTTGTGCTATCACCAACTGAATCGCACTATAAAACCTAGAAGCGAACTGCCAGAGCAGGGGAAGGCTAAAAGTCAGCAAGAGCAGTTGTCCGCCTACAACATTCGGCGTAATCAAGCTTTAAAGAGAAGAGAAGAATTCGTTCGAGAAACGATTGAAGGATTAATTGATGAATACTTTGAAGGATTAGATAAACAACGAAAGATAGATAAAATTCAGAACTTTTATGATAAGGTTCAACGCGAGATCAGTAGAATTGAATTTCAATCTGGATTAAAGCAAATTAAACCTTTAATTGGAAAGGAGATTGTTGGATCAGACGTTTATGAACTAACATCTGAGTTTGTAAAAAGATTGGCTCAATCAATCGTAGAAAATGAAATTTTAACGGACGAGTTTCCTATTTATCTCAAGCATGTCGAAGTTGAGAAAATTCAACCGTTGCCACTTTATGTAAAAAGAGAAGGGCAAGAATTTGGTCTACTAAATCCTTTCTTATTAGACAAAGAGGGAGACGAAGAAAGCATTAATGGACTTGAAGAGCAATACGTATATAAAGTAAAAGTCCATTTCTATATCAAATTACCAGGTGGCTATAAAACTAAGTTTTTAGACAATTTAGACAAAAGAGTTAATAGGAAACAATTACACTTCTTTGAAGAAATTGTGGGAATCGGAAGCCCTCTATCCCATATTACTGCAGCCATTAATCGTGTTTTACTATGGGACATTCCATGTCTGAATGAATATTTGCCGATTGTAAAGCAAATTCTTCTTAAAGATGAAGTGATTGGTCGAAGCCACAGTAGTCCCGTTTGGACCCATTCGTTAGTGAAACTGTGCAAGAAAACGGATGTTGATCGAGCAATTCGCGAAGGCAAGCATTATGAGGTGGTCGATACAAATCTGGAACCTGCATACGGAGATTTCTGCGGGTTTGACTTCATGGAGGTTTCAGCAAAAGTTGCGCTAAGCGCACGATTGAGAGCAATCAGACAAACAGGAGTTTCTCCAAAAGTGTATTTGGAGCAGATCTGCAACCGCGTGGAAGAGTATGAGGCTTTGAGAAACGCAAAAAATCTGCTGAACTTTTATCCCTTTTCTCTTAGAGCAATGGAGGGATACTTAAATACAACCATTTTTAGACAAGGAAAATACCGTACTGCAGACCAAACATTCAATTTTAAGGAAGAGAATGCTACAAAGCCTTGGAGTCTAGTTGCCTACGAGGCTCATTTATCTCTTACGGAAGCATACCTGCGAGAAGGATTATACCGTTGCGCTAAAAAGCATCTTGATGTGATTGAGCCTCATCTGCAGAACTTTGAGCAAACGATCAGCAGCTTAATCTATGCTAAATATTACCTTTATTTGTTTCAATATCGACTTCTTGCTGATCTAACTGACCAAGAATACACTTATTCAGATCGCTACCAAGCTATTCAAGCGGCTGTAGATAGTTTAGATCAAGCAGAAGATTGGTTAAAGTATCGGCTCAAAATTTGCCACACCGTAGATGAGCTTTCTCAAAGTAATATCCACCCATTTTTTCACATCTTGTCTAGAATTTCCTCTAACCGCGCTAGGCTCTATGTTTCGTTTTCTACCTATGCTGAAAAAGTTGGAAATGCTTGGGAGACTTTGCTCGAACCCATTCGACTCTTAGAAGAGGCAAGAATTTATTCTGCCAGAGATGGCAATCCTGCAGACTATGCGTATCAGTCTGCCTTTCAAGGATGGTGCTATTTGATGGTGGCATATCTGTGGGATCACACTCGCTCACCTAAACCAGGTTTTAGTAAAGCAGAATGCCTTGATTGGGCAAGACGATTGATCGATCATGCACTGGTTTGCTACTCCTCAACTGGGCGACTTTGCTACCAACAGCTTAAGAACAACGCTGGAAAAGTATCAGATGAACCTATTTCAATCACGACAGAGTCTGGCGAAACCAGTGACAGATTCTATGACAGCTATGGTAGAGCGAAAGTGCAAATTATTCCGTTTATCCGAGAGTTGCCACAGGGCGCAAATGAGTACCAGCAAAAGTGTACACATGATGTTCTAGAATTTGATTTATCGATTCTCAAGCAGGTCGACCATTTCCACAGTGACAATTCTAAATATCTATTTGGTACTTACTCAAGCATTCTATTATTTTCAATGGGTATACTAGAAATTTGTGATGAGCAAGACGAGCATCGTCTTTTAGATGGAATCAAGCGAGCGCTAAGAATGTTTATTTACTGCTGGGCGATCGCTGAAGATGGAGTTCGAGGCACCCTTGAAGGAAATGAAGTCATTTTAGACAGAATCTTTGACTCTTCTAGACAGGAAAGATTTCCAGACTCTCTTATTCAAGGGCTCTACCCCCATAGAATTAGCCGGATGACTGATTTGGGGAAAATTTTTATGGCAGTGTGTAAGCTATTAACAATTCTGTCACATGCTGACATTTTACAGTTTTATCAATCAAACCTAGATTGGCACAGCTTTTACAAGTTGACCGAGTTAGAGTGGCGAGATATTCGGGAGTTTACTCAGGACTTACATGACGAAAATGAAATATCAGGCATTGCACAAGCACTGGAGCAGACACGATATAACGGTCATCTAGCTGATCACTACGAGAGGATTAAGCGGTACTTCCAGCACTTTGAAGAACAACTTGAATCTAGAAAGCTGAGTTTTTCTAACATTACAGAAGCTCGAGACAAAGTAGTTAAGGACATTTTTAGGCTTGTGCGAGGGGAAAGCAGTGTAGAACTTTAACTAGCTGTGCTGCAAAAACCGAGCAAAGATTAATGGCGATCGTGGCTTTGCTGCATGAATCAAAACGAGACAAAGCTTGGACTTGAAGAAGCTGGTAGCGAGTGGTCAAGACACAGCCGAGCATATTAGTCTCAAAGGCAGCAAGGCTGTAACCAAGTGCCATGCGACTGCTGAAACGATTAAGTAGCAAGCAGTTCAGCTAAGAAATCTGCCAATCTGAAACATTGCCGAAAAGAGGCCTTTTCGGCAAAGATGCAAGCGTTGAGGACAAGCGTAACCGGGCGGCAATATTATGCTTTCATTTCAGATTCCGTCGGAGGCGGGTGACTACTCCGCTGAGTTTAATTCAACACCTTACGGTTGTGGCGGTCTCCAGCTTGGCTCTCCTGTTCCTTGTGTTTTCCACCAAAAGTCATCTCCACCAAACCAACGTGCTTTTAATAGAGACCACCAATCAGCTGTTAAGCCACCCAAAACATAATCGTAGGGTAACCAGCCATAGCCTCCTTGCCCCCACTCTGAACCAAGCGAGTTTCTGATCAGCAAGGCACCAACAGATGGCTGGTTAGGGCGATCAGTGCGCTCAAGCTCTTTGTAGTCGTCATAGCCGACTGCAACAACGGAGTGACCACTGACTACACGGTCTTTTTTGTAGTTAGGGAATGGGATCATTCCCTTTTCAGGATTACTGTCCTCATAGGCGGAGGTGTATAGCGTGAACCCAAAGACACAGGGAAAGCCCACTGACAAAACTGCTTTAACCTGAAGTAACAAATCTTCTTTTGATATACCCGCGTAGTCTAACCGGAGGTACTTTAATGCCTGAAAATTGCGAGCAAATGAGTAACAGAACGCTGGCGGCTCTTCATCAACATCGTGCTCATCGTATGACCAGTACTGCTCAGGAGGCGCACCAAACAATGCCATTGCTTTCATAGTTTCTCGCACAGATGCACCCACATCGCCCTGTAGGTTCATCAAATGACGAGTTACTTTGTAGAGAAATAATGGGGATATGTCTGTGTACTTACCAGCACTCCTATTAGTGAAATATTCAACTAATGAGATGACTGCAAAGGCTGTGCATGAGTTGAACGATCGCTGATCTTCAATCTCAGAGCACCAGTAACTCAGGTCTACAACGCCAGGTAAAAAGATGAAAGGCTTAGGCGCATTCGGATTCAGTAACCCTTCTTGTTCAAGAGAATTATAAAAATTGTCGGAAACTGGTATATACAATCGGGCTGTGCTAAAAATTTGCGCCTTACCACTTTGCACACTGACATTTTCCCTCACAATTTCGAGCATCTCTTTCTTCTCGAAGATGTCATTTTTTCCATCCTTATCCGACTTAAACTTTTCAAGTATTTTTAAGATTAAAAAGTAAAATAGTAGAGTTAGATAGCTTTCATGACCTTTCTGTATAGGGGAGCCGCTCTCTTTACAAATTAAAGCAGCGAGTTCGTAATTCAGTTGCTTTTTAACAGTGTATAGTGCCTTTATTGCCAAATCTTTACTCTCTTGCCTCTCCCTATTCAAAGGAACATCAGTTTGAAAGAGCTGAGCAAAAATATCCATTCCTTCTATAACCACACTCTCAAGTGGACGATTTCGATAAAGTGCTAGTGGAGAAAGGAACTTCAGAACAACTGAAATAATTGGCTCAATGATCAGAAACTCTCTCTGAAAAATTTTCTCAACAACGCCTTTTTCAGACACCTCAGAACTTAATTCCTTGAGTGTTGACCGATCAAAATTTAGTGTTCTAAATATAGAGATGTGATCTGATTTAATCTGAATATTTTCAAGAGTTTTTTCCTCATAAATGTCGGAGTCTTCCTTGATACTAATCGTAGCCCAATGAATTAAACGATCCTGAATAGCTTGAATAACATCAGATGGAATTAGAGATGGAGGAGAAACCAACTTAACTTTATTTTGATACTCAGGAAAACTTCTACCAGAAATGATTGAATCGCTTTTGAGATTTTCATAAATTTTCTGAAATTCTTCTTTGCATTTCAGTCGGTCTTCGTAAGCAGAAATAGCTGGAACAGGAGGATTTTTAGAAAAACGATTTAGGTATTCTTCAAGCGTTGTGTAAGTTTCAAGACCGACCTCGCCATCAATGGCAATACTAGTGCAAAACTGGAAACGCATTATTAGCTGTTGAGTAATATCGTCAAAAATTTCGGGAATTTTCTCTCTATGTTCCTGCGAAGGGATAGAGAAGTGAATATTTGTTAGCCAATCTAAGATGGCATCTAGCTCGTTCAGGATAGATTCGTCTAATAATTCAAGCTTTCCCTTACTCTTTAAGATGTAGAGAAACTTTCTAAGACTAAGAACTCGATTTGGTAGATCACTTTCATATTTGAATTCGTCAGATGCGTATGGGTTTCTAACTTGAACGCCTCCCTTTAAGATTTTATGCACCTTAACGGGCATAAATCTGATTTCACCAAATACCTTTTTTCGGAGTTCGCCTAGATTTGCCTGAACTTTCTGGAGATTTTTCTTATATTCTAGTCTTTCATTCTTTCTCTGTTGATTTCGTTCGCCTTTTATCTTCTGATCGATGAACTCACTAATTGAACTCGAATCATTTACAAAAATATCAGAAAGTTGAAATAAAAAATCAGCGATTTGTTCTAACTCCTGGTTAGTCTCTTCCTTTTTTAATCGCCCATCTTGTGTATTAATATTTTCAGATTCTAAATGGTAGTCTCGTAGATCGGGGTAATCAGGAATCCATCCCAATCCTTTTTTCTTCCAATCAATCTTCTGGCGCTTTTCATCATCAGTACCACTAGGCATATTACTTTTCCTCAAATGTTCTGTCTAGGTGGTTTGCTCTCAGATTGTAAGAAGCTATGTAAAATTTTAGTGGTGAATCGATTAAACTAATGGCAATCGCTTGATATATTTTCATGACTATTCCAGTAATTTCTTAGCCAGCCACATCCGCGCTTTTCAAAAGCTTGAAGGGTCAAATAATTCATATTCCAAAGAGCGATAGTTTTGTCTGAACTAATAGAAACCAGGACCTTGCCATCGGGGCTAAAGTTGATAGAATTGACGTCTTTATCATGTCCATTAAGTGTTAAAGCTAGCTTACCGTCAGGTTGCCAGATTTTAATGGTTTTGTCATTACTGGCTGTAGCGAGCCATCCTGCCCGATTAAAAGCAACATCCATAACTCCTGCTGAATGCCCCTTCAAGGATCGAACCAGTTTCCCATCTCGAGTCCAAAGTTTCACCAGATTATCTTCACCAGCAGTCGCCAGATACTGGCTATCCAGGCTAAAGCTTAGGCTATAAACAGGTCCACGATGAGCTTTTAACAGTTGAAAGTGGTTGTTGGATCGAGCCCAAATTTTAACCGTTCCATCAAGACTGGCAGTCGCGAACTGTTGTCCATCTGGGCTGTACCGAATGTTGTAAATGGGAGCATTATGGGCTTTGATGGTTCGAAATAGTTTGACTGCTGGATATTTCCAAAATTTAATGGTTTGATCAACACTGGCTGTTATCATTTCTTGACCATCAGGCGCAATCGCAACACTTAAAACAGGCTGACTATGCGCTTTAATTAACTTTTGGAGTTGACCTGTTCGAGTCCACATTTTCAAATTATTACCACTACTCGTCATAATATTGCCAGTGGGGTCAAACGCAACGGCATAAATTGGACTATTATCTGACCAGCTACTCAAGCGCTTACCGTTTGAGCTCCACATCTGAATTGTGCTAAGAGATGCGCCGACGATTCGTTGACCGTCAGGACTAAAGCTAACCCGGTAAGCTGTATCACCAAACTGACCGATTACCCGAGCTGAAGGATTGATAACTTGCCAGATTCGGACTGTTTTTTCATTGGCAGCCGAAGCTAATAAGCTCCCATCTTGATTAAAACTAATACTATTGATCCGTGTTTCGTGACCACGAAATGTATCAATTAGAATGCCGTTATTACTCCAAATTCTAATATTTCTGTCCTTACTAGCGGTTGCAATAATTTCACTATCTGGGCTAAAGCCAACCTCTGTAACTCCGTTGACATGATCTTTTAGAACAACTTTCGTTCGGTATTCATTAGCACGATTCCAAAGGAGTGCAACATTATCATTACCTGCTGTTGCCAGAGTTTTTCCATCAGGGCTAAAGATAATGCTTAAAACTTCTTTGGTATGCCCAGTTAATGTAACTACAGCATCGGTTTTTAGCTTCCAAATTTTGGCTGTTTTGTCTGCACTAGCCGTTGCAATCACCTGATTGTCATCAGGGCTAAAAACAGCAGAATATACAGGGGCAGTATGTCCTGTGAGAGTTCTGTAGTATTGAAAGTGGTTGCCATGACGCTGCCACAGTTTGGCTGTTTTATCTTCACTGGCTGTTATCAACCACTGCCCATCAAGGCTAAAGTTAACCTTCCAAACTGGTCCTGTATGAGCTGTTAATGTTTCTAAGGCCTTGCCACTACGATCCCAAATTTTAACGGTTTTATCCTGGCTAGCAGTTGCAATGAGTTGAGAGTCTGGCGTGAAAGCAATATCGGTAACTACATCACTATGTCCAGTCAATGAGCGCAACTCTCTACCATTAAGTGACCATAATTTAGCGGTGTAATCGTAACTGGCAGTCCCGATCAATTGACCATCCGGGTTAAACCGGACGCGCTGTACCAGATTACTGTGCCCATCTAAACGATTTTGTTCTCGTACCCAATTTACTGATTGGGCTAGCGCTTCCATAACCTCTAAACGAATGTGCGCATCTCGAGCAATCCAGGATGCTTGTTGGAGTTTCCCACCAGCTTCTAGTGCATCAAGTAGTGAATCCAGCGAATAGCGATTTTCAGTAAAGCGGGATTTTGAGGAAGTTGTTAATGCTTGAATTTGACCTTCGATCGCAGACCGTTGCCCTGCCTCGGCCTGTTGCCATTGCCACCCAGCGAAAATACTAACCCCGGCAATACAAGCAGATGCTGCGATCGCCCCTATTGCAACTCGACGGTAAAGTCTTTTCTGCTGGCGCTGATGCTCAATCTCAGCTTGTATTTGTCGATCGCGCTTACCCTCACTGGCATCAATAAACTGATTGGCGGTCGCACTAAACCCACCCAGCACATCGTTAAAAGTGGGATCGTTTTTCAGTTCTAGCACCTGCTCCAGCTTTGAGCCTGTCCACAATTCATCGTCTGTCTGCTTTGCCTGCCAGCGTGCCACATCATCATTGAGACGATTCCGTAGCGCGAGCGCCTGACGGTTCTCCTTGATCCAGGTGTTTAAGAGCGACCAGGAGGTGAGCAAAATTTCATGAGCAATTTCAACCGTCGATTCCTGCGTTTGGGCGGGAAGATCGCGATCGCTCACTACTAGCTTTTCATCAATTAATTGAGCCAGCACCGTTTTCTCCTGTTCATCTTTGAACTCAGCACGGTTGGCTCGTCGTCGGACTGGTTTCCAATCGGTGCCAGATTCGGCATCACCCCCGATCTCAACCAATTTCAGAAAAATCCGTTGGGTTGCCAAGTGATTTCCTGATCGTTGCAACCGCTCATAAATGGTGTCCACGTGTTTTTGAAGTGCTCCTCTCACCCCACCCAAGCGCCAGTAAGTAGTGGTATGAAGGGTTCGTTCTTGCTGAAGATCACCCGTCTGCAGTTCTTCTTCCCACAATCGATTCAGGGTATATTGCAACAACGGCAGATATCCCGCTTGTCCCTGAACATCTTTGATGATAGTTTCCACCAACTCCGCTTCAAACACAACCCCATGGCGGGCGGCTGGTTGCTCAATCGCCAAGCGCAACTCATCCGGATGCATTTGCGTCATCAAAGGACGGTGGTGCTCAGTTATCCTTGCCAAGCGATTTGCTGGCGTGAGATCGAGCCGATCCAAAAAGTCTGCCCGCATCGTTGCCACAATTTTGAGGGACGGATCATTGGATCGACCCTGACTCAGTTGCACCAGACTCTGAATAAAGCGATCGCGCTTTTCGGGCTGACTGGTTGTAAACAGTTCTTCAAATTGGTCAATGAAGATGAGCCAGAATGACTCCGGTTGCTTCAGAGTTTGCACCACCTGGCTCAAAGTATCAGCATTCCCGTCTTGTGCCCTCTGAGCCTCAAACTGTTTGTAGTGCTTCAGCAGGCTTCCATATAAAGCTTCAAAGGGATCGTGATCCGGAGTCAAAGTCAGATCAATTAAGCGCGATCCCCATTTTTGCGCTAGCCAGGGAAGCAGTCCAGCACGCACCACAGAGGATTTGCCACTCCCAGAGGCTCCTAACAACAAAATCACGTTCGTCTGCTCTAATTCATTCACCAATCCGGTGAGAAATTGATCGCGACCGAAGAAGTAGTCTTTATCAGTCTGCGCGAAAGGCTTTAACCCACGATAGGGAGACGTCGGATTGAGCGGGCGAGTTTTGATTTCTGCAACCGCAATCTGAATAATTTGAGTCTGGTTAAAGGTGACATTGCCCTGTACGTACTCGACGTTGTATTGATCGCGCCCGTAATTGTCGTACTGTCGCGTCATGTCAAGCCCCACCAATGGTTGGATTCCCCTGAATGGTTTCGATGTTGATCTGATCGCGTCCCTGGTTTGTGTAAGTGCGGGTCGAGACGCTCTGATTTTGAATGTTAATAATCTGCTGGGCAATCTGCTGTATTGCGCTAGCAAACTCTGGATCATCATCCAGTTCTAGGTCCAGGTACTTACCTACTTTCGCGATCGCCTCTGGTGTGCCCTGCTGTTCTGCTTCAGCTAGTGCTGCTTCTGCTTTCGGGTTCCCTTTTAATTTGGCACTGATTTTATCGCGCAGGGCTTTCACCAAGTCGATCGCACCGCCAGCTGCTTTTTTCGCTAGCTCTCCGGCTCCCGCCTTGGCAAACTCATCTAGGGCAATTTTGGCGATCGTGCCGGCCGCTAACGTGGCTATAGGGTCCATCTGAAATTCTTGGTTAACTGTTTCTATTTCTAACCGAATTAATCTCTTGCTGTCAGATTTTGAGATTTTTACACATAATCTGAGTTGCTATTTGGAAGGGACGATTAGGGTGATCGCTGGGTTAACTGCCCCGCGCAGCAGAAGTGCTGATTCTGAGACTCGCTTCGATAGATTCTCTGAAAATCGGGTTCCTTGACGCAAAGGTACGTAAAACGACATGCCCCTACCGGGAAAAGCGCTGAGACTAAACGCTTACACGGGTTTCTTTTCCCTTTTTTGCGCTTGCGCTTTCAGGATGTTTTTTGGGGTAAAATGCCGATCAAAGGCCAGCGCTTTTCATCAGAGAAGTCGTACTCACCGTGTCGATTGATATGCTCCCATGAGATTACAGGATGGTTGGTGATGGCAGTCCGGATCGCCGCTCTGAGCTCGTTGGGGGAGTCTTATCCGAGGCGAAGCTCAAGAAAACGGTGCACTACCCGTTTGCCAGGAATGACATCGATCACCTCAGAGTTGGGAGGACGGCTTTCGATAGATATTTTCCGCCGGATCGTCTCCAGGAACTGTGCCATCAGTCCTGAACCTCGGTCCTAGTCCATGTCGCTTTACGTACCTTTGCGTCAAAGAACCCTATATAGGCTAAGGCTGCTGTTGATTTGGGAATTTTTCCTCACTCTCAGCGATCGGGAGCAAGAGGCTTGTCTTAATTTCCTCGCGAACGTCCCGACTGACATAACAATCGCCGTTGAGGCAATCGAGCAACAGTTTGTTGGCATCGTAATACTGCTGAAGTTGTTCCTTCTGCGCATCATTGAACTGCCAGCTATCGCCATCATTGCGGTACTGCTCTATTATGGCTCTCAGTTGCTCTGTCCAAGCTGAACCGTTGACCTGCCACCATTGCATAAAGGGGTTCTTTGCATAACCCCCCGAAATGGCATATTCCAGAACGAGATGCGTGAGTCTCATACCAAGAAGTTCTTTGCTCTCTTTCTTTCCTCCAGCGATGACGGCACGAGCAAAGAACTTCATACCAAGTATTCTGCTTGTCTCATAAGGTCTAAGGCTTTGTGAGGAAGGCAATTCGAGACATGGATTGAGACATGCTGATCGCTACGTCTCGAAAGGTATACCTTTCAAGACGTGCTTGGAGTGGAAAGAGCACTGATGCAGCAATCACCATACCCACAAGCGAGTGTGCAACCAATCGCTTGTGGGTATGGCACAAGAGCCTTTTAACAGTAATCAATTTGCTGAAAATCACGCTGAGACTTAGTCGTCTCAATCTGGAATATACCTTTTCGAGGGGTTATGCAAAGAACCCCTATCTGGAATTGACAACCTATGTGCTTCTATCTGGGTGCCAGTAGTTGAGCGCTCTTCTACCCGAAACTACCCGTACTGGGGGGACGGCTTACAAACCCGTGCATTCGAGCTAAACGGCTTGGTGATTGTTTTTGGCAACAGCGGTTGGCAAATCCATTTCCTAAGATTGGAGGGAGGGGAACTTGAAGTGTTGCGGTAGAGATCACTTGGGTTCCTCTCGCCTAAGATAATAATGGGATTGCGACAGGATACGTGTAAAAACCTGCAAGATAGTCCTCTAATCCTTATCTAGTCTTGCTTCAGACTTTGGCTCTAACTTATAAGCAGTGCCACAATACGGACAGAACCGATGCTTGAGGGA
>JAESFU010000467.1_pt1 | contig 21483 bp, 20 predicted proteins | sample 9269461 | NCBI WGS metagenome assembly JAESFU01 (sample SAMN14502556, study PRJNA617107) | algae metagenome | isolation source: Stenomitos rutilans HA7619-LM2 and co-occurring heterotrophs from cave walls | place: USA: Waikapalae cave, Hawaii | collected 2009-07-28
TACGGCAACGCATCTCACGCTTGGTTCGCAAAACCCTTTCGTTTTCTAAGAAGCTGGAGAATCACATTGGAGCGATCTGGTTTTTCATTCACCACTACAATGCATCCTTACCTCTTTAGCACTACCCATCAATTTAGGGGATGGAGCCAAAGCAGCTACCTATTATCAGCAAGCGTTAGTCCTCTACCGGGAGAGCAAAGACCGTCAGGGAGAAGGGCAGACGATCGGCAATTTGGCTCAGCTTGCCTACAATCGAGGGGATTACCCCGGCGCGATCGCCGCCTACGACCAAACGATTGCGATCGCCCGTGAGATTAAAGACCGACAGCTAGAGGCCAACAGTCTTGGTAGCTTGGGTGTGGTTTATTACAGCCTGAGTGACTACGCAAAAGCGACGACCTATGCGCAACAGCAGTTGACGATCGCACGCAGCCTCACTGATCGCCTAGGTGAAGCTGCCGCACTCAACAATTTGGGCAATAATTTCTACGCGCTGGGTAACTATGGGCAGGCGATCGCTTACCTGGAGCAACGGCTGACGATCGCGCGGGAGATTCAGGATCGGTTGGGCGAGGCACAGTCACTGGGCAACTTGAGTAGCATTTACTACGATTTGGGCGATTATTCCAAAGCGATCGAAGTTGCGTTTAAGGGGTTGACGATCGCCAAAGCCATCCAAAATCCAGCGGTTGAGGCTGCGTTTCTCACCAAGTTGGGCAATCTTTACTACATCAACCAGGATTTTTCTAAAGCGATCGAGTATCACGAAAAACGTTTGACTACGGCGCGGGCAACCGATGATACAAGCGGCATTGGGCTTTCGCTCACGAATTTGGGCAACGTGTATCGCTCAATGGGGCAGTACGCAAAGGCGATCGACTATCACCAGCAAGCACTCGTACTGGCTCGTCAGATGAACGACAAACCGGGCGAAAGCACGATTTTGGCAAACCTGGGGGTGGAATACGACGAGCAAGGACAGTTTGCTCAGGCGATCGCGGCTCATCGGCAGGCGTTGGCGATCGCGCGTGCCATCAAAGATCCCGCGACCGAAGGGTTGGTGCTAAACAACTTAGGCAACACGCTCTTTCAAACCCGGCAGTATGCTGAAGCCGAAGCCACCCTCCTGGCAGGACTCAAGACCTGGGAAACACTACGAACAACCTTGGGTAACAACGATCGCAACCAGATTTCGCTCTTTGACCAACAAGCACGCACCTACCGCCTGTTACAACGAGCGTTAGTGGCTCAAAAGAAAACCGATGCCGCACTGGAGATCGCCGAACGAGGACGAGCAAGGGCCTTTGTGCAACTACTCGCGCGACGGTTGGCAGAGATCGATCGCCGCTCATCGGAACAATCGCCGCTGGCCGAAAGCCCACCCCCCACGATCGCTCAAATCAAGCAAATCGCCAAAGCTCAAAACTCAACCCTGGTGCAGTACTCCATCACCTATAAAGACATTCTGGTAGACGGGAAGGTGCAACCGCGTGAAGCGGAATTGTTAATTTGGGCGATCGCGCCTAGCGGCACCATTACCTTTCGCAGCGTTGACCTCAGTGTATTGGGGAAAACTGGCATCACATTGAATGACCTGGTCGCAACCAATCGAGACAGTATTGGCATCCGAAGACGCGGTTTAGATTTAACCATTAGCATGCAGCCTCGGCCAACCGAGCAGCCCTCTACAGAAGCAGCGCGTCGTCGTGCAGCCCAGCTTTACACCCTGCTCATTCAGCCGATCGCCAATGCCTTGCCCAAAGACCCCAACGCCCGCGTCACCTTTATTCCCCAGCGATCGCTCTTTCTGGTGCCCTTTGCTGCCCTGCAAGACCCATCCGGTAAGTACCTGATCGAGCGCCACACGATTTTGACGGCACCATCGATTCAGGTGTTGGGTTTGACGCATCAGCAACGGGAGAAGAGAGGAGTGAGGAGTGAGGCGAGAGGGGTGAGAGGGCAGGGAAATTCACCCGACTTCCCACTCCCCACTTCCGGCTCCCTAGTTGTCGGCAATCCCACAATGCCGTTAGTGTCTCTGCAAAATGGAGAGCCAGCGGAACAGTTGGCGAGTTTGCCTGGGGCAGAGTTAGAAGCAAAGGCGATCGCGCCACTTCTTGGTACACAGGCCATTACGGGCGATCGAGCAACCAAGGTGGTGATCGTTCAGCAAATGCCACAGGAACGCATGATTCACCTCGCAACGCATGGACTGCTAGATGATGTCAAAGGCTTGGGCATTCCAGGGGCGATCGCGCTGGCTCCCTCTGGCAAAGACAACGGCTTACTCACTGCCGACGAAATTCTGGATTTGAAGCTAACCGCTGAACTCGTCGTGTTGAGTGCTTGCGATACGGGACGGGGACGTTTAACGGGCGATGGGGTCATTGGGCTATCGCGATCGTTTATCGCAGCGGGTGTGCCTAGCTTGATCGTGTCGCTTTGGGCCGTTCCCGATGCCTCTACCGCTTTCTTGATGACCGAGTTTTACCAGAACCTCAAAAAAACGCCTGACAAAGCACAGGCACTGCGACAAGCCATGCTAGCGACGCTGAAGAAATACCCAAACCCTAAAGACTGGGCGGCGTTTACGCTCATTGGGGAAGCGGAGTAGGGGGAGAATTGTTGGCTGCTAAAGCCCGTAAACCCTTTCAGGCATCCAGGAAAGGGTATACAAGAAAGGGGATTAATTGAAAGCCCTTGGTCATTCTGAAGACGTTAGAAAGAATCATCAACAGGCTGAACGAATGTTGATCTGGCTGAGATAAACTCTCTGTACCACTCCTTAATCTACAGGACTTACGCGTTGTGACCAAAACCTCGGAAGTCTGAGCCACTCCGGTAGTCAAGATGCTTGGTTCCTGGTTAAAACCTCCGAGGTTTGTATAAGCCCTTATTTAGTTGCTTAAAGCCCTATTGTTATGAAATTTTCTCTTCTCATTTTGCTGCTCTTTGCTGGTGGGCAGATGCTACTGGATGGCGTTCTGCCCTTCAAGGCTTATGGACTCTCTTCTTCAGAGCTATCTGTAGCAACGACAGCAAACACCGCGATCGATCGCCTTGCGTTATCTCCAAAACCACCTGTGAACGATCGTGTGTTGATTGAATCCAAAACCGTCACCTTCACCCGTGGCAAAAAGGGACAGGACTATCCAGATTACAAAGAAGCCACTATCAAATATCCGCAAGTGACGGGACTAACCGATCAAACGGTGTTGCAAAACGTGCAAACAGCCATCGGCCTCAAGAGTGTCATCGGGCAATCCTTAGACGAGTTGCGGACTGAGTTTCAAGAAGCCTGGTGGCTGAGCGAAATTGACTATACCGTTAATTACAACCAGAACTCGCTGTTGGATCTCACTTTTACGATTAGCGGTGTGGGTGCCTATCCCAGCACCTACGAAAAACATCGGTTGGTGAGCTTGAAAACGGGCAAGGTGCTGAAAGCGTCGGATGTGTTTAAAAAGGAATCCTTTGGGGCGATCGCGGTGATAGTCAACAAGGCAATGCAAGCTGAGATGAAACAGGCGACCGCTACTGGCGATCAGGGTGGTGCCGATATCCGAGATCAGCTCAGCAACAAGCGCTTTCAAATCAGAAACCTGAATGCTTTTTCAATTAACGACAAAGGAGTTACGTTTCTCTACGATTTCAACTTTCCCCACGTCATTTTGGCGCTGCAACCATCCGGTAGATACTTTTTCAGCTATGACCAGTTAAAGGTGTATATCAAACCAGACGGTGCGCTAGGTGTCTTTCTACCCAAAACCGCTGCGGGTATTCGAGGCTAGGCAACCAACTCACATAACTAACGCACATTGAACGTTTAGCGCTATTGCAGAAATCACTAGGAGTGCTTATGTATGGATTGGTCAATAAGGCGATCGAAGGGATGATCCGCAGCCAGTTTGGAGCCGAAACCTGGGAAACCATTAAGCAGGCTGCCGCTGTGCGAGTGGAGGTTTTTGTTAGCATGGAAGCCTACCCCGATGACATGACCCACCGCTTGGTCAAAGCCGCCAGCCAAACTTTAGGCTTATCGGCAGCAGACATTATGCAAGCCTTTGGCGAATATTGGGTACAATACACTGCCCAAGAAGGCTATGGTGAGCTTTTGGAAATGGCTGGCGATACACTTCCTGATTTTCTACAGAATCTGGATAATCTCCATGCACATGTGGGAGTGGTGTTTCCGCAACTCCAGCCGCCGTCCTTTGAATGTACCGCATTAGCAGCAGACTCACTCAACCTGCACTATCGGTCAAATCGCGAAGGGTTGGCTGAAATGGTGGTAGGACTGGTGAAGGGGTTAGGCACACGGTTTGATACACCCGTGACTGTAACTCAAACCCAGAGTCGGCAGACAGGAGCCGAACATGACGAGTTTTTGGTGCGTTATCACCCTCCTCAAACTGACCATGACTCACCTTCCCCTTAGCTTGTCGCCAGCCTTATTTGCCCAGGCCTTTCCGTTTCATCTAGTGATCAACCAAGATCTGGCAATCTTACAGGCCGGTGAGGTTTTGCAGCGGCTAATCCCACACCCTTTGGTGGACAGTACTTTGGGGCAGCACTTCCGTATCTATCGTCCGAATATTGCCCTTGACTTTACAAGTATTCTGCAACAAACGCGATCGCTGTTTTTGCTACAGTCACTGCACAAACCCATGCAACTCAAGGGGCAGATGCTGTATGCCGAGGAGCCAGCACTCCTCTTTTTTCTAGGTTCTCCCTGGCTAACAGACACTGCTAGCCTTAGCCCGTTGGGCCTTAAGTTGAAAGATTTTGCGATTCATGATCCAGTTGTAGATTTCCTGTTTTTGCTACAGGCGCAAACCATTGCTCTGGCGGAGATGAAGACACTCACCGAGCAGCTTTCGCAGCAAAAGACCCAACTGCACGCAGAGATTGTGGAACGGCAGCACGCTGAACGTCAGGCTCAACTGTATCAGGCCTCTCAAATTCAGGTGAAGGAGTTGGAAAAGCTCAATCAGTTAAAAGATGACTTTTTAAGTACGGTCTCTCACGAATTACGAACGCCAATTTCCAACATGAAAATGGCAATTCATTTGCTTAAGCTGTCTCCAACAGAAGCTCAACGCAGCCGTTATCTAGACATCTTGCAAGCCGAATGTGCTAGAGAAGCCCATCTCATTGATGATCTATTGGATTTACAACGCTTGGAATCCAGCAGCAAATCGTTAGAACTCACCACCATTCACCTTAAAAACTGGCTAACCACCGTTATCGAACCGTTTCGGGAACGCACACAAGCCTGCCAGCAAACATTGCAGGTTAATCTGATGCAGGACATTCCCGACTTCATCTCCGACTCTGCCTGTTTAGAGCGAGTCCTCGCAGAATTATTGAACAATGCCTATAAATACACACCGCCCGGTGAAAAGATTACGGTGACGGCACAAGTACATGCGTGCGATCGCCCTGAAACAAACGCCAGTACGGCTAAGTCAGGTGATTGCATCCTGCTGCGTGTCTGCAATTCAGGTGTGGAAATTCCAGCTCATGAGTTGCCCTTAATTTTTGAGAAATTTTACCGCATTCCGGGCAGCGATCCGTGGAAACGGGGTGGTACGGGTTTGGGCTTGGCGCTAGTGCAGAAATTGGTGGCACATTTAGGCGGTAGTGTTCAGGCTGAAAGTGCGCCCAATCAAACGTGGTTTACGATTAAATTGCCGATCGCACTAGCACGCTTAGCCGAGCAGACGTGAACTGTGCGTCTCTCCCATCATCTGTACGAACGAGGGGTGCAGAACGCTTACTTAAAGCTCTCTACACCCCAATAAAGTGAGTTGTTTGAACGATCGCCTTACAGCTCCTTTACCGAAGAAACCAGTTGTGCCACCATGTCTTTTGCACCGCCAAACAGCATCATGGTTTTGTCTTTGTAGAACAGTTCGTTTTCGACTCCGGCAAACCCATTACTCATGCCGCGCTTAATGACGATCGTGTGCTGGGCGCGATCGACTTCTAGAATCGGCATGCCGTAGATCGGGCTACCCGCATCGCTCCGAGCCGCAGGGTTAACCACATCGTTTGCGCCAATGACCAAGGCTACATCCGTGCGATCGAACTCTGGGTTGATATCATCCATATCGTAAAGCTGGGGATAGGGCACATTTGCCTCCGCCAGCAGCACATTCATATGTCCCGGCATCCGTCCGGCTACGGGATGAATGGCATACTTCACATCCACACCCAAGCGTTCTAGCTGGTCTGCCAGTTCACGTACAGCGTGTTGCGCCTGAGCGACTGCCATTCCATAGCCCGGCACAATAACCACCGATTTGGCATAGCCCAACATCATCGCACCTTCTTCGGGATCGATGGTTTTCAGCATCTTGTCCTGAGTGCTGCCTGCTGCGCCACCTTCCACCTTCTTGCCCGACCCAAACGCGCTAAAGAGTACGTTCGTGATCGATCGGTTCATCGCCTTGCACATAATTTCGGTCAGGATGATGCCCGATGCACCCACCAATGCGCCCGAAATGATCAGCATATTGTTCATCAGCACAAAACCCGCCGCACTGGCTGCCAGTCCTGAGAACGAGTTCAGCAGCGAGATGACGACAGGGGTATCGGCACCGCCGATCGGCAGCACAAACAGCACGCCCAGCACGAGCGAAATACCGACCAGTGCCAGAAAAACGCTGGTTTCTTTAGGGTTGACAACCAAATAGGCACTGCCTGCTAAAAAGCCAGCTAACAGTGTGATATTAAACGGTTGCTGCAACGGAAAGGTAATTGGCGCACCCGTGATCAGCCCTTGCAGTTTCACAAACGCCAGCAAGCTTCCGGTAAAGGTAATGCCACCAATCAACACGCTGAGAATGATGGTGATCGTTTCATCCACAGGAATTGCAGCAGTACCGTGAATGACCTTCCAAAATTCACCCACAGCAACCAGGGCTGAAGCCGCTCCCCCAAAACCATTGAGCAAGCCAACCATCTGCGGCATCGCGGTCATTTCTACTCGTTGCGCCATAATCGCACCGATCGCCGATCCAATGGCAATGCCAAGCAGCACCATTTCGTAGTTCAGCACAGCGCGATCGAGCAGCGTCGCGACGATCGCAATCAGCATCCCGATCGCGGCGAGTAAATTGCCCTTCCTCGCAGTAGCAGGTGATCCCAACTGCTTCAAGCCAATAATAAAGAGGGCAGATGCGGTGAGATAGCTCAACTGAATGCCCGTGGGTAAAAACGTTGGTAAGAAATCCATTATGCTTTCACCTCTTTTTTCTTAAACATTTGCAGCATGCGATCGGTCACCAAAAACCCACCGACGACGTTGATCGTTGCCAACACCACCGCAATCAAGCCGAGAATAACGGTCAAACTCCAGTTGCGATCGCCCGCCACCAGCAACGCACCCACGATCGCAATACCCGAAATCGCGTTAGAACCCGACATCAACGGTGTATGCAGCGTTGGCGGAATTTTGTTAATGACTTCAAACCCAATAAATGATGCCAGTACAAAGACAACCAGTCCGGCAATTAATCCTTCTGCCATTGTTTGAAATTCCTTGGATGAGGGAATAGGGAGTCGAGAGTTGGCAGGAGAAGGCTAAAGGCTAAAAGCTGGCCGCTGATTGCTCAACTCAAAACTCAAAACTCAAAACTTTTACTTAGCTGCCACAGGTTCGCCTAGTAGATCGCGCACGCGCTGATTTTTTACCTCGCCCGCATGCGCTACGCACGTACCGCTGATAATGTCATCCTCAAAGTTCAAAGCCAGCGCATTGTCTTTGACCAGATATTGCACCAGCGTCAGAAGATTTTTGGCATACATCTGGCTGGCATGAACTGGCATTGTGGACGGCAGATTGGTAGGCCCAATAATCGTTACGCCATGACGAACCACATCTTTACCCGCTTCTGAACCTTCGCAGTTGCCGCCCTGGTCGGCTGCCATATCAACGACGACAGAACCGGGCTTCATCTGAGCGATCATGTCGGCTGTAACCAGTCGGGGAGCTTTGCGACCGGGCACTTGAGCCGTGGTGATCACAATATCAGAGAGTTTGACGTGTTCGGCGATCGCTTCCTGGGTCTTTTGCTTAGCGGCATCCGAAACCTCTTTAGCGTAGCCACCTGCTGCCACCGTTTCTTCTTCTAGCTTCACTTCAACAAACTTAGCGCCCAAGCTTTGCACTTCTTCTTTCACCGCAGGACGAATGTCAAAGGCTTCGACCACAGCCCCAAGACGACGCGCCGTCGCGATCGCCTGCAACCCAGCCACCCCTGCACCAATCACAAATACCTTTGCAGGGGGAATTGTGCCAGCCGCAGTCGTCAGCATCGGGAAGAATTTAGGTAACGCTGCCGCTGCAATGAGAGTCGCTTTGTAGCCAGCCACCCCCGCTTGGGACGATAGCGCATCCATGCTTTGCGCTCGACTGGTACGTGGAATCAGTTCAATGCTCAGGGCAGTCACCTTGCGATCGGCCAGTCGCTTAATGCCACCTGGGTTGCCCAGCGGGTCAAGAAAACTAATCAGCGTCGCGCCTTCATGCAGCAGATCCGCCTCATGCCGCCCATCTTCCCGTTCCCGTGGTGGGCTGACCTTTAGCAAAATATCGGCTTCACCCCATAAATGCGCTGCGTCGGCAATCACGGTTGCTCCTGCGGCTTCATAGGCCGCATCTGCAAAAAACGCTTTTTCACCTGCGCCTGCTTCCACCCAAACCTCTAAACCCTGTTTGACCAATCGACTCACCGTGTCTGGGATCAGAGCCACTCGGCGCTCCCCCATATCGATTTCCTTCGCAACACCAATCTTCATGAATGCTCCTTTTCAGACAGTGGGTTTTTCCAGGCAAAGATTGTTTTGCATGGCTCAACGCACATGGCAATCTTGCTGAAGGCTTAAGCGTTTGCTTTGTTTTAGCCTGCGGAGGTGTTGGTGACACCAGTGTACGTTCGCTAAGGTTGCTGAACCAGAGCGTTCGATCGCGCCAAGACGATCGTCTCGACCCTGTATCCTAAGGTCGCTTACCAAAAATGCTGTCAGTTCTTTAACTTGTCTTATGATTCCGGCTTATAGGTTGAGCAGCTACCAATAACAAAATTTTTCTATCAAACGATTTCTTTTTGCAACACTTTGTCACTAACCCGTAACGCACAGGACGCACTTTGCCAAAACTTCGGAGGTTTAAACAACAACATTGTTTGTGGTGCCTGATTCTGGTTCAAACCTCCGGGATTTGCGTTAGCCCGATTAATTTCAGTTTTGAGTTTGCAACAGTCGCCAGTTACCCATCAAACATGAACACTGCATGGAACTTGCCTTACCTGAAAATTGGAGCCTGCTTTCCCTGCTGCCTCTTCACGCCTGCTGCTCATTGAGTTTTCCCCGGCGAGGGCACTTTTAGCAACCCTTACCGTCTGAGGGATCGCTAGGCGCTTTCGGCATAGGCAGCTAGTTCGGTCACTAATGGTGGCTGCTAGAGTAGCACTTCGGTTAGCTATCACCTGAAGTTAAAGCTGAAAGCTAGGGTACAACGATGAGCGATCGTACTCATTAACCTCGATAGACTTTATCCTGATAGAGTCTATGTAGCGCGAAGCTTAGCAATCTGTTCACTAAATCTCTGCCAATTGAGTAATCCGACTATGTTTCCTAAACTTTCTGTTAAACGTGCGTTGTCTGGGCTAGCGATCGCAGGCGTACTGGTCGCAGGGCTACCGCTATTGAGTATGGCTCAGGGATTGCCAGGTCTCACTATTTTTGGTGGTGTCAAAGGCGAAGATAATTTGAACTACCGTCTGGACTTTGGTGGCAGAGCCAACGTGGCTGGCGAACGTTATCGCTTGAGAATTCCGGCTAAAAAGATGAAGCTGGCAGTAGCTCAGTTCTCGATCGCCTATCCTGACTACTTTAGAGGTGAATTTGACCCCAAAGATGTTGAAGTCATCGTTAAAGACAAGGCAGTACCACTTCAAGAGGTGAATTGGAACAAGGAAAATAACTTTATTGAAATTTTCCCCACCCAGCCTATCCCCGCAGGCAACAGTGTTGAAATTCAGCTTGCGAACGTGCGCAATCCCAATTCTGGCGTGTACTACTTCAATTGCCAGGTGCTCTCACCCGGCGATACCCCGCTTCTACGCTACCTTGGCACGTGGGTGATTTCGATCGACAATGGTTAGTCAAGCGCAGTTTCTGTTGGCGTAGAATTGGCAGGGCCACCAACGATAAATTTCAGGTGGCGCTGCCAGTCGAAGCAATGGTACGATTAAAAGCTGTGGCTTTTTAGAGCTTTCAATGGGAACTGCGGGAGACGCGAATAATGACAAAACGGACTTTAGGCGGCACCAGCCGCAAACGAAAGAGAACCTCCGGCTTTCGAGCGCGCATGCGGACTGCAACAGGTCGGCGCGTCATTCAAGCACGTAGAACCAAGGGGCGCTTTCGTTTGGCTGTTGCTTAGGTTCGGCGCATTTTAATGTAGAAGACGTGGCACTCTCTAAGGCAAATCGTCTTAAATCCAGGCAGGACTTTAATGCGGTCTACCGTAAAGGCAGACGACAAAGGTCTCGCCATTTGACGCTGGTCATACAACGTCGGTTAGCCACAGAAGTGCCCAAGCACCATCACAAATTGAACTCGTCAACCACGGTTGCAATTGCACTGGAGCCAACACGGGTAGGCATTTCGATCAGTCAGAAGGTCAGTAAGCGTGCTGTTGTCCGTAACCGCATCAAGCGGTGGCTTCGGGTGGCGGCACGTCTTTTGCTGCCAAGGTTCCCAACTGGGTGGGATATGATTGTGATTGTGCATCCAGAGGCAACGCAGTGCGATTATCGACAATTTCTGCAAGAATTAGAGCAGTTGCTGATAAACGCTGAGGTATGTGATGGGCATTAGTGAAGATATTTATTACGAGGGTGGCCCTCACGTGGGCGACTTGATTGTGAACTTGCTGTTAGGATTTACAGTCATTTGCTTGCCGCTCACTGTGGGTGCTGTTGTAAGAGCACTCTGGCTGCGCTATCGCATCACCAGTCGGCGGATTTCAGTCACAGGTGGTTGGATGGGACGCGATCGTGCAGACATTATTTATTCCGAGATTGTCAAAGTTGTAACGGTTCCCCGCGGTTTGGGGCTTTGGGGCGATATGGTCATCACGCTTAAAGATGGTAGCCGTCTGGAGTTACGTTCTCTGCCCAACTTTCGCGCCACTTACGACTATATCAACTCAAAGCTCACTCCCAGAGCGCAATCTGCTAGCGGAGCTGTAGGTAGTTAGAGCTAAGATACCTTCGGGCGATCGTCTCTACTGGTGTAATACCCCATTGGTGTGATACCCCTACTTGCTGACCGTCCACTATGCACAGCTATGCTGGACGGAGCTAAGTAGATTTGATCTTAGGCTGCTAAATTCAAATTGAACAACGTACAAGAGGCGACTTCGGCGCATGGACTTCGGTATCGGGTTTATTTCCAACAATATAATGCTGCCGATCCTAGATTTTTTCTACGGGATCGTACCAAGCTATGGACTCGCTATTGTCTCTTTGACGTTGGTGATCCGGTTTGCACTCTACCCATTGAGTGCAGGCTCTATTCGCAGTATGCGGCGTATGAAGGTTGTGCAACCTGTCATGCAAAAGCGGCAGCAGGAGATTCGTGAACGCTACAAAGATGACCCTGCCAAGCAGCAAGAAGAAATGGGCAAGGTGATGAAAGAGTTTGGCAATCCGCTTGCGGGCTGCCTGCCACTCTTGTTCCAGATGCCTATTTTGTTCGCACTGTTTGCCACGCTACGTGGATCGCCCTTTTCAGACGTGCCTTACTCCATCAACCTTCAGATCTTGCCAAAAGAGCAGATCGAGCAAATTCAACCGCAAGCCTTCACAACTCCGCCTCAAAATATTTATGTTGCAGATGGAATACATGCACCTGTAACAGCCATTCTCTCTGGTGGCAACAAGCTGGCTGTGGGTGAAAAGACAAAGGTTGACTTTCAAACGGTTGAAGGGAAATCGCTACAGGCACTCTTAGAAAAATATCCTGAGACAAAGCTAGCGCCTCGGTTTGAAGTCGCCACTGGAGCAGAACGGGTCAAGCTTAACAATGACGGCACGATCGAAGCTTTAGAACCCGGCGATGTCACCATTAAGGGCGTCGTTCCAGGTTTAGCGGCAGATAAGGGCTTTCTGTTTATTGACAAGCTTGGACGAGTGGGCGCGATCGATCCCGATGGAGTTATCCATTGGGACATTGTAGGCATGATCGTTTTCTTTGGTCTCAGTCTTTATGTCAACCAGTTGCTGTCAGGTCAGGGTAAGAGCGCAAACGCAAATCCGCAGCAAGACACCATCAACAAAATCACGCCTGTGCTGTTTTCGGGCATGTTCTTTTGGTTCCCACTGCCTGCTGGGGTATTGATGTATATGACGATCGCCAACGTCTTCCAAACCGCGCAAACCTTCGTGCTGTCGAGAGAGCCACTGCCGGAAGAAATCCAGAAGCTTGTCGAAGCAGAAGAAAAAGCAGCCGAAAGCAAAGCAGCCGTTTTGCCCTTTGAGCCAGGTAAACCGAAGAAAGAAGACGTGAAGGCGTCCAAAAAGGCACCAGAAGTAAAGCCTAAGGCACCAGAAGCAAAGCCTAAAGCACCAGAGGCGAAGACAAGGACAACCAAAGCAAAAGTCAAAGAACCCAAAGTCAAAGAATCGAAACCGATCGAGGTTAAGGCTGAGGTCGTTAAAGACAAAGCTGAGCCAGCGCACACAAAAGCGGCGGAAGCAAAGCATGTCGCAGCCGTTGAAGAAACCATAGAGGCTGTACCCTTGGTCGATCGAGAGCACCCAGAACAAGAAGCTTGAGGTGAGTGTATGGATGTCAATCAGATGCAGCGTGGGCAGCAATGGTTGGAGGAACTGCTGCGTTTAGCTGGATTACCCGCAGATGTGACAACCACACTGAACTCAAGCTTTGCTGAGGAAAGCTGTTGGCTCACGATCGATGATACAGATTTGCTGCCAGAGCAGATCCAAACCATGATAGGGACTGGGGGGTCGGTGCTGGATTCGATTCAGTATTTGACCAATGCGATCCTAAACCTGAGCCAGGATCGTGATCAGCAGAAAGCATTTACCGTTGAGTTAGCTGGCTATCGGCTGCGTCGCTATGCAGAACTGAAAACCATTGCAGAACAGGCAGCGGCTGAGGTGCGAAAGGCGGGTGAAGAGTTTGAGCTTAAAGCCCTCTCGTCTGCTGAGCGTCGTCAGGTGCATACAATGCTAAAAGAGTACGAAGACCTGGAAACGTTCAGTCGTGGGCAGGAACCCGATCGTCGTTTAGTGATCCGTCCCCTGCGATCTTGATCGGGAGGCTCATTCCTGTCGACTAACAAGAACTTAAGCAGGCTATGCACAGGGTTGTGGCGCAGCACCGCCGCTCACTCAAAAATAGCCAATGGGTAGAAGAGGAGCATCCCCTATGGATACAATTCATATTCCACAGTTGACGAAAGCGCCTCAACAAACTGAGGTCATTGACTTTAGCGAACCAATTCCTGGATTGGAGACTCTGACGCCTGTCCAGGGACAAATGAAGGTAACGCATCGGGGAAGCTACCTCGACGTTTCGGCGAAGGCAGAGACCATTGTGACTCTCACCTGCCATCGGTGCTTGCAGCAATACAACTACCGCCTGTCGATCGCACCATCCGAACTCATCTGGTTGGATGAAACGAGCGATCAGGTCGATCCGGTACTGCTTGATCGAGACATTAGTGCAGAAGACCTCGTTGAAACGCTGCCGCCCAAAGGCACCTTTGACCCGACTACTTGGCTCTACGAACAGTTGTGTTTAGAACTCCCGCAGCGGCAACTGTGCGATCAAGCCTGTAAAGGCATCGAACTGACGACAGCCGAATCACTCGCACCTACCATTGATCGTCGTTGGGCTTCTCTTGAAACCTTTAAAGATCAGCTTCGTGGTTGAGCAAAAGCGCTAAATTAAGGCATGGTTGCGTTATTTTGATCCGTCTGTTATGAGCTTCAGCGATGAGTTTGAGTTGTTGCTGCGGGCACGGTATCCGCTGCTTTACATTCCGACCCGTGAAGAAGAGCGGTTAGAAGCCGCGATCGCCCAGGCAGCTAAACAGGGCAATCGCGCGGTCTACCTATGGGATTTTGTGGATGGCTATCAGGGCAATCCAAACGATGCAGGCTTTGGCAAACGCAATCCGCTTCAGGCGCTAGAGTTTGTCGAAAAGCTACCTGTCACGGCTGCTGCTATCTTCATCCTGCGAGATTTTCAGCGCTTTTTAGAGGACGTTGCGATCGCCCGGAAGCTCCTCAATCTGGCGCGGTTGCTGAAGTCACAGCCCAAGAATATTGTGATTCTCTCCTCGCAAATCACTATTCCAGATGAGCTGAGTGAAGCACTGACGATCCTGGAATTCCCTTTGCCGGATGCTGCCGAAATTAGAGTTGAAGTCGAGCGTCTACTCGCTGCAACGGGTCGAACCTTAGAAGCCCGCGTGCTGGATGAGTTGGTGCGCTCCTGCCAGGGGCTATCGTTGGAGCGCATTCGTCGCGTACTCGCACGCGCGATCGCTACTCATGGTGAACTCCGTCCCGAAGACGTGGACCTGGTTTTAGAAGAAAAGCGCCAAACGATTCGTCAGACCCAGATTCTAGATTTCTATCCAACTACGGCGAACATTTCAGATATTGGAGGGCTGGATAATCTCAAAGACTGGTTGCTGCGGCGCGGCGGAGCCTTTTCAGAACGGGCCCGGCAGTACGGTTTGCCCCATCCCAGAGGACTTTTGCTGGTGGGCATTCAAGGCACGGGTAAATCGCTGACGGCAAAGGCAATCGCGCACCACTGGCACCTGCCGCTGCTGCGGTTGGATGTGGGGCGTTTGTTCGCTGGACTGGTCGGTGAATCAGAATCCCGCACGCGCCAGATGATCCAGCTTGCCGAAGCGCTTGCCCCCTGCATTTTATGGATTGACGAGATCGATAAGGCGTTTGCTGGCGTTGACGGTCGAGGGGATGCAGGCACCACTAGCCGCGTGTTTGGCACCTTCATCACCTGGCTTGCCGAAAAGACCACGCCTGTTTTTGTCGTCGCAACGGCTAATAACATTCAATCGCTGCCTGCGGAGATGTTACGCAAAGGCCGTTTTGACGAGATCTTCTTTGTCGGCTTACCCAGCCAGGAAGAGCGTCAGGAAATTTTTTCGGTGCACCTGTCACGGCTACGACCCCACAATTTGAAACAGTACGATCTGGAGCGGCTGGCCTATGAGACACCTGATTTCTCGGGTGCCGAAATTGAGCAAACGCTGATCGAAGCCATGCATCTTGGGTTTAGCCAGAATCGTGACTTTACAACCGACGATATTTTAGAGGCTGCGAGTCAGACTGTACCGCTGGCACGTACCGCCCAGGAGCAAATTCAGTTTTTGCAAGAGTGGGCCGCTGCTGGGAAAGCACGCTTGGCCTCCAAGCACAGTAGCTTGAGTACCCGCATTCAGCGGCAGATGCATCAACCCGATTGATAGACGCTACAATGCTGCCAGCGTGATGCATAGAGAAGTGTGATGAGTTGGTCAGATTTAGTAAAAGTCTTGAGTGGGGTTCTGCTGGCGATCGCCCTAATGGTAGGCGGATGTTTTCTGGCGGCCCAGTATGTGATTGCTCAATTCACAGCGCCCCCACCCAAACCAATGTTCCCAAACGACAATCCTTCCAAAGCAACAGCGCAGCCAGTTCCTTCAGCCAAGCCTGTTGCAGCCCAACCATCACCAAAACCTAGCCCCAGCGCCAGCCCAACGCCTTCAGCGACTCCTAGTACAACAGGTTATCGTGCCCGTATCACCTTGTCGCAGGGCTTAAACCTACGTGAAAGTCCAAGCCGAGATGCAGCCCGCATTGGGGGCGTGGTGGCAAATGCACGCATTACAGTGCTGGAGGAAAGCCCCGATCGCCAATGGCAGCGTATTCGCTTAGAGGATAGTGGTCGAGAAGGGTGGGTGAAAGCTGGCTATGCTGAACGGGTTAACCCGTAGGCGGTTGCCCTGGCTCACTCTCTGAGTTAAATATTTCTCCAAGCCAGCATTGCCAAGCGCTGATGCACCTATCAGTTTTGAAGGTTGCCTAGCTTGTCACCATTGAGGTGAGACGAGTCTGCATGCCGTCCTAGCGCCTTGGTTATTGCTATATCATAAAAATTAAGGGTGCCCGGAAAAGCAGGCGCATCATCGGTTGATGCCGTGAATAGGCAAACCCACTGCTGGCACGTTTTAGCTGAAGTCGATCGAAGGATTGAGCAATGTATGTCATTCAAGTGAATGAACAAGACTGGCTTGTAGGCATTTGGAGAGGATGGTTGACCTTGTCGCTCAGTCCGTCTAATGCCTTGGTCTATCGCTCGCTGGCAGCAGCCGAAAGCGCCACGCACTATTACAATGAAGTCGCGCCTGGAAGAGATTACACCATTCACCCCGTATGTCGGGCAGTCACTGCCGTTCGATAGAGGTCATCGCTTGATCGTACCCATTGCTTTCGTCAGGCAGAACGGAAACACTCAGTCTGGTTGTCGCCAAAGTTTTACCGTAGCATCCCAACTGCCACTAATGAGGACAGCTTTCGGTGAACTGCTGGCGGGTGCTTGGGCATCTACACCCATTGCTACTGACCAAACCCAGTTTGTGTGCCCTGTTAGGGAGTGTAGTAAGGCTCCAGTTTCTAGAGACCAGAGCTTAATGGTCATATCCTGGCTACCGCTAGCCAGAGTCGTCCCGTCAGGCGCGATCGCAAGCGTATTCACGGCACCTGTATGTCCAGCAAGCACCTGTTTGAGTTTTCCGGTCGGTACATCCCACAGACGAATCGTGCCATCGTCACTGGCGCTCACAAGTACGCGGCTATCAGGACTAAAGACGATCGCATTGATGGCATCCTGATGGTCTTCTAGCACATGAATGAGCGCGCCAGTTTTGCTGTTCCACATCCGCATGGTTTTGTCACGGCTACCGCTCACGATCGTTCCACCATCGGGACTAAAGGCAACCGCAATTACCCAGTGGGTATGACCTGTGAGCACCCGTGCCACCGTTTCGGTCGGAAGATGCCAGAGCCGAACCGTTTTATCCTGGCTACCGCTGGCAAGAAGTTGCCCATCAGGGCTAAAGCATACGGCCCGTGCCCAATCCGTATGACCATCCAGCGTTTGCAGACGTTCGCCGTTCTCCCAACGCCACAGCATTAGCCGTCGATCGTTATTACAACTGGCGAGCGTTTGTCCATCAAGGCTGACCGCGATCGCACGAATCCAGCCTGCATTCGCGGCAATGGTATGTCGTAGGGTACCCGTTGCTAAATCCCAAAGCTTAATCGTGCGATCACCGCTACCACTAGCAAAGCTCTGACCATCTGGATGAATCACTACCGCTCGTACCCAGCTTGAATGTTCCGTCAAGGTTTGTGTGCAGACCCAGGAAGGCGCGATCGGCGGTTGCAGTTGGCTGACAGGAGCCATTGTTTCTAGTGCGGCTGGCAGATGGGTTGATTGGTCAGGCGATCGTTGATGCCGCATCGCGCCAATCTGGACAGTCGATTGAGACTGGTAGCCATCAGCCGAGAGATGCAGCGCCTCCATCACAGACGGGTCATTAAGATCGCGCAAGACATCAGCAGCAGTTTGATAGCGTCGTTTCACAGCACTTTGCAGCAGTTTATCGAGCATATTGCCCAACGTTAAACTCATAGGACGGCTCAGGTGCTGCTGCCACTGCCAGCCCCCTTCCTCGGTATCGTATAAGTCTGCTGGCGGTATCTGGGTCAGCAAATAGATACAGGTCACGCCTAAGCTATAGAGGTCACTGGCAAAAACAGCACGACCGATCGCTTGCTCTGGTGCCACAAACGCTGGGCTCCCAATGCTAGTTCCCGTTTGGGCAAAATCAGAAGCGCTGAGCGTTTTAGCAGCCCCAAAATCGACCAGCACAAATTGCTTCGTGGTCGCACGACGAATAATGTTCTGGGGCTTGATGTCTCGATGGATCACATGATGACTGTGAATAAATGTCATCACAGGCAGCAGATCATTCAGCAAATACCAAACTTGTTCCTCACTGAAGGGGCCATGTTTCGCCGTTTCTTGCAGAAGATTCGCCCCATCAATAAACTCCTGCACAAGATACTGATACTCCTCCTGCTCAAAGTGTGCGAGTAACGCTGGAATCTGTGGATGCTCACCCAGCGCTTCTAGCTGTACAGCTTCACGCCGAAACAATTCACGCGCCTGTTCTGGGTCATGAACGCTGTAGTTTTGGGGGAAAAATTGCTTAATGACACACGTCGGGCGCGACGGTTTATATTCGTCTACTGCCAGAAAGGTGCGACCAAACCCACCCCGCCCGATCGCCTGTAAGGCCCGGTAGCGATCGCCCAATAACAACCTAAAGCCACACGTCGAACAGAACCTGGCATGATCAGGATTCTTCGGCACGCGGCAATAAGGATTCAGGCAATAGCTCATAGGAAAACGCAAAAGAGCATCCATGTTTATCGTAGATGTTCCGCACGCTTTCCTACTCACCTAAACGCTTTAGATTGTTACAGCGCTCGTTCATACAGCGGTTGCTGAAGCAGGCGAAAAAAAGGCAGACTCAACGCCTGCCTTGTAAAACCTTTTGATGTCGTTTGTATGGTGAACAAAAGAATCAGAAACCAAACTTATCTAAAACCGACAGCAGCCTGCCAAACAAAAGCGAGCAGCAAAAAGAAAACCGGGATTACAGGTAGCACGTCCACCAGGGGATCGAAAATAGAATAAGCTTCAGGCAATTTTGCTAAGAGCAACGCTGCTTCCATGTTATAAATGACCTCTTCAGCAAGAACTTCAGAATTTCTCCTGATTTTAACATGGTATGGAACGCACATTGAATCGAGAATACTCGCTTGAGAGCTGCACTTAAGAAACAAGCATTTAATAACTCCGGCATTCCTTGTAGGTGCGGCCGTGCGCACCTACCTGCTTATCGACAGCCAGTGCCCGAATTCTGCTGTAAAGCTGTTGTTAAAAATCGCTCGCCGAATGGCCTGCGTGAACTGCACCAGTTCCGTAATATTGTGAATCGAAAGCAGCGTATAGGCGAGTAGCTCTTGCGATCGCAACAAGTGACTGAGGTAAGCACGGCTAAAGTTTTGGCAGGTATAGCACCCACAGGTAGCATCCAGAGCGGTAAAGTCTTCACGAAATCTAGCATTGCGTAGATTCCAGCGATCGCCCTGCACTAAAGCGTTTCCATGTCGCGCCAACCGGGTTGGAATCACGCAATCGAACAAATCAACCCCTGCCGCGATCGCCTGCACCATTTCTCGATACGTGCCAACACCCATCAGATAACGGGGCTTCTCTGGCGGCAGCAAGGGTGTAGTTGCCTGCACGATCGCCTCAATGAGTTCGACTGGCTCTCCCACACTCACCCCACCGATCGCGTATCCCGGCAGATCAAGCTGCGCCAGTTGATCGGCAGCGAGACTACGGAGATCGGGATAAACGCCTCCCTGAACAATCCCAAACAGTGCCTGATCAGGCCGTTGATGGGCAGTAATACAACGTTTGAGCCAGCGGTAAGTCCGTTCGGTAGACTGTTTCACATCGTCGTAGCTTGCTGGATAGGGCGGACATTCATCAAACGCCATGATCACATCGGCCCCCAGCGCATTTTGGATGGCGATCGAGCGCTCAGGAGTCAGATGAATCATTTGTCCATCGCGGGGTGAACGAAAGGTCACGCCTTCCTCCTCGATCGTCCGCATCTCGCTCAAGCTGAAAACCTGAAACCCACCAGAATCCGTCAGAATAGGCCCATTCCATGCCATAAAGCGATGCAATCCCCCCGCCTTTGCCACAATGTATTCACCGGGCTGGAGGTGCAAATGATAGGTGTTTGCCAGTACAAGCTGTGCTCCCGTCGCCTGTAACTGGTCAGGAGTCACTGTCTTCACATTTGCCAACGTGCCAACAGGCATAAAGCGTGGAGTTTCAACCAGCCCATGAGGCGTTGCAAAGAGACCTGCTCGCGCTTTCGTTTTGCAACACAGCGCCTGACACGTAAACTTAAAACCGCTAGTCAAGAGTTAATACTGTAAAAGGATTGCAAAACACATCTTACAGCCGTTTTTAGTAGGATGGGCAATGCCCATTCGTTGTCAGGTTGCTTATTTCATCGCATGTGTGAGTAATGCTCACCCTACAATACGCTGTAGAAAGAGTGCAGAATATATCTTAAAGAGAAGCCGCTAAACAAAGATCAACCCATCGTGTCTCAGGACTAGCTGACTAGCATACTGCCGTCGTTGGCTAAAAGGAAAAGTGCTCTTCGTCGTCAATTTGGACATCCCAGTTCGCCGATAGCACCTCCGCCACCACTGCTTCGAGTGCAGCTACATTGAGACGATGGTGATTCTGCTCAATCATGGGGTTAGAAAGCGGAATCAGGCGAAGATGGCGACCATCTTGAATGAGGTCAAACCAGGGTTCTTGCTCCGGAGATTTTCCCATCTCCAGATAGTCAAAACTATGAACATTCAGATACAGCGCATGATTTGCAATTAAGGTAGAGCGTTGTGGATCGGCAAAGACCTCAAGGACATGCCCTTCTCCTTCGCTGGCAACCGTGCCATCTTGCATATGGACATAGCGAACGCGGCTCAAATCCGCTAGTAGCCGCAGCATGTCCTGTTTATTAACCACTGTGCCAGTGTCAATAATGCAGGGGGCAGGCAATCGTTCACTGCGAGAAAATTGTTGATCGTGACTCATAAAGAGAACGCCTCTGGTCTAGGTGAGCCGATGGCTCAGATAGCGAATGTGCAACAGGAAAACAGATTTTGAACCACTCTGGAACGGTATCGTCCAAGATGGGACAGTTTAGAGCAATGCAGGCTGAACCAGTGCAGTAGCGAAGGCTAAGTTGCCTGATGACGATGAAATATAGCCAAATGCTCTGCCCAGACGGAGAGAAAATCAGTCATCGAAAGCCGTAAGAGCGGTGTTAGTGAATTTTTACGGCATAAACACTTGGGGAGAAAGGTTAGGGGCTATAAGGCAGCTCTCATAGGAACAACGCAGGTCAACGGAAGGTATGTTCAGTAGTGTATGAGACAATTCTATCCTAAGTTTTTCAGCACGCTCCTGATGGAATTTACTGAATTGACGAAGACGATCACCTTAATGAGTGACATTAAAGCAGGACGAGTCCTTCAATTATGTCTATAAACAACAGACGATCGCGCTAAGCACACCACGTAAATATCAAGATTTCATAACAGGCACATTTTACTCCTAAGGATCGATACTCAGAGGATGTCTGAGAAGTGTCAGAGACGCTGCCTTCGCCCCCTCAATCCCCCCATTCTGGGGTAGGGTTGATTCTTTAATGGGAGAGATAGAAACTAAAGGAGATGTGAAGCGGAGGTTGTTATG
>JAESFU010000468.1_pt1 | contig 21451 bp, 22 predicted proteins | sample 9269461 | NCBI WGS metagenome assembly JAESFU01 (sample SAMN14502556, study PRJNA617107) | algae metagenome | isolation source: Stenomitos rutilans HA7619-LM2 and co-occurring heterotrophs from cave walls | place: USA: Waikapalae cave, Hawaii | collected 2009-07-28
GGACAAATTGCGGGGTGGCTGGTTTTCTGATTATGGACTTGATAAAAGTGTGCAGTCGATTTATCGCTCACATGGCAACGGTGTAGCCTTTGCCGCGCCGGTAAGAAACAGTTTCAACGATGTAGTCGGTGTATTGTATAGTTTTGCGTCGTGGCGCGAAACGGCCGATATCATTCGGAAAGGAGCTGAGGACATTCTGCTCCGGGAACATCCGGAGGCTTTTATTCTGATAACGGACCGGCGGCATAGGATTATCAGCGCCGCCGATTCTCTCCTGCTCGGGCACTCCTTCACACCGGCACACCACCACGAAGCCAGCCAGCAAACAGTGGGCAATGTCAAGACTACAGAGTATGTTACAGGTTCCGCAGAATCGGGCGGCGTGTATACTTTCCGCAGCAACGGGTGGAGCACGGTAACATTTATACCCAGACAATTTCTCTCATGGTCTGTTCTTCTGTCCTGGAAAAACCTGCTGGCACTTGGCCTTTGGATATTTGTACTTGCCGGATTGAGTACCGTGGTTTTTGTATTCTTTAAGAGGAGAATTCTGTTCAGAATCGACGCGATCAAAGAGATTCAGCGACGACTGAGCGACGGAGAAATTCTTCATATAAAAGAGGACATACGGCATGAAGATGAGTTCAGTACCATGACGAACTCGCTTGCAGTGCTCGCGAAACGTTTGACGCAAAAGACAATTTTCTCCAATGAGATTTCCAAAGGCAACCTGGCGGCACAGCTCGAACAAGTTACCGAGAAGGACACGCTGGGAAACTCGCTGATCCACATGCGCAACCAGCTTCTGCAAACGCGCGATGCCGAACAACACCGAAACTGGACAACAGAAGGCATGGCCCGCATCGGCGTTATTTTGCGCTCGTTCCGATCTATCGAAGAGCTACACCACGACCTGGTGAAATTCGTGGTGACGTATTGCGGCGGAAACCAGGGCGGACTCTTTCTGGTAACGGAGACAGACTACAACAATGAAAAAGAAATTTCGCTCGCAGCCTGTTATGCCTATGGCAAGAAACGCATCGCCGAGAAAAGATTTCCCTTCGGGTCCGGCATGATTGGACAGTGCATGCTGGAAGGCGATACGATTTACATGGCTTCGGTTCCATCCAGCTACATTCGCATCAGCTCCGGGTTGGGTGAGGCAACACCCAAAACCGTGCTCATCGTACCGCTAAAAACGGATGCCGGTGTATGTGGCGCACTGGAACTGGCCTCGTTCAGAAAACTGGAACCTCACCAGATTAACTTTGTTGAACAGGCTGCGGAAAGCATCGCCGCTGTACTCAGCACCCTTGGCGCGTCGGAAAAAATGCGAATGCTCTTCGAACAACTGCAACAGCAAACCGAAGAAATGAAATCACAGGAAGAAGAGATGAGACAAAATATGGAAGAGCTTACCGCGACCCAGGAGGAAATGCAGCGAAAGGAAATAGAGTATCTTGACCGCATAAAAAAACTGGAGCAAAGCCTGGCTGCCTCTGTTCCTCAGGCGTAGGGCGCCGGTTTAAATTGCACGGTTCAGTACTGAATGAGTATCTTTCGCGCTTTGAATATTTCATTTGGCTGATCATACCTCTGTTTAACGTATGCACAACGATCCGGAACTAAGCGGAAAATACCTGGGCACCATCTCCCAGGATTTTGTAAAGGTGGCCGATGCTTTAAAAGAGGCATCGTACCAGATTCGCAGGGCGGGTTTCGACTACCCGATCTTTGCCATTTGCCGGGAGCCCCAACCCATAGGACAATTACTGTTCGATCAGATTCAGAACAGCACGGACTGGAATTACTTCGCCTCTTTTCTAGATGAATTTTTGCAACGCGGCATTGTGGAAAAAGACAAGCTTCAGGACTTTGAAGAAGCCTACAAAAACCCTGATGAGTTTTGCTGCCTGTTTGTGGTGGACAAGCAGTTTACCAACTTCCTGTTTATCCCCTACCCGGAAGATTAAGACGGGTTCTCACGGTACGCACGGAAATCACGGAATTTTAAATCCACTGAATTAAATATCCGCAGTATGAGCTACAGACCTAGGACTGTAGACTCACGGCTCTTTACTTTTTATACACTACACCTTCCTTCATTACAAAGGTTACGTTCTCCAGTGTCTTGATATTTTTAACAGGGTTCTCCTCAACGGCGATGATGTCGGCGAGCTTGCCGGCTTCCAGTGTCCCGATCTTGTCGCTCAGGCCGAGTATGGCAGCGCTGGTAATGGTGGCCGATTTGATGGTTTCCAGGGCAGGCATGCCAGCTTCTACCATGTATCCGAATTCTTTTGCGTTATCACCGTGCGGGTATACGCCGGCGTCTGTCCCGAATGCAATTTTTACACCGCGCTTATAGGCTTTGGCAAACGTGGCTTGCAGTTGCGGCCCGATGGCAAGGGCTTTGGGCACTACTAGCGGATGATAATATCCGGCAACCTTCGCCTGCTCCGCCACAAATTTTCCGGCTGAGATTGTTGGGACAAAGTATGTCCCTTTTTTGATCATCAGGTCCATGATCTCTTCAGTCATCAATGTGCCGTGCTCAATGGTGGTAATGCCGGCCAGCACAGCACGCTTCATACCTTCGGCACCGTGGGCATGCGCGGCTGTATGAAAACCATAATCTTTCGCTGTCTCAATAATTGCTTTCAGTTCTTCGTCCGAAAACTGCGGGTTGCTGCCATCTTTGGCAATGCTCAGCACGCCGCCAGTTGCCGTGATCTTGATCATATCCGAACCATCCTTGTAACGCTGTCTCACAGCTTGCCGCGCATCTTCGGGACTGTTCACCACGCCTTCTTTCGGTCCCGGATCACCCATCAGATCTTTGCGATAGCCGTTGGTCGGATCGGCATGTCCTCCTGTGGTGGCAATGGATTTGCCTGCCGTAAAAATACGGGGGCCGATAACGAGTCCCTGGTTGATCGCATTGCGCAGGGAGATGTTTACACCTGACCCACCCAGATCGCGAACAGTGGTGAATCCGGCGAGCAATGTTTTTTTGGCAAACACGGCAGACTTGAATGCAACGTCTGCATCGTTTAGCGTGAAGCGTTGCAGATTGGCTTCCTTGTTGGTTTCGCTTTCCAGATGCACATGCATATCGATCAAACCGGGCAGTACAGTTTTCTTACTGAGATCGATCAACACATCCGCACTACCCGGAGTTGTAAACCCCTTTTCAATGGCGGTTATCTTCGTGGCTTCCACAATCAGTGTTACCTGATTTTGCACATCACTGGATTTGCCATCGATGAGTTGTCCGCAATGAATAATGGTGCGTTGCGCATGCGCTGTAAAGCTGAACGCAATGGCAATGAGTACAAAAATCTTTTTCATTCGGGGGAGTGTTTGGAAAGATAGGTTATCAGGAAATTGTTTTTGATGTGAGATAAGTCCCGGTGAGGGTTTTCAGCTCGCTCATTTCTTTTTCGCTCATGTTGTCGGCCTTTACGTGCAGCATGAGCTCGAACATTACCTGCGGATCGTAGCCGAGCTTCACGGCGATTTGTGAGCAGAACATAATTTCTTCCTTGTACATGCGTTCATCTATCTTCATCAATTGCACCAGGCTGAAGATGTAGTTGAACTTCTGATCGGCAGAAAGATCGGCCGGTATGATGAGCTCGTGACGCTGTTCGAACAACGGCTGCACTTCATCGGGGTACAAACCGTTGGCACGGCCGATGTTAATGATGTAGTATTGTTCATGTTCAGCAACTTTCCCATCAATCTGGGCCAGGCTTATGAGCAATTTCATTTGGGCAAGTGCGGCCATAGTCAGTAGGTTGTCCGGATGCGAAAATCAATTCAACCTAAACTTACTAACAAATAACCAATACCTTTATAGCGCATGAATTTTCTCGCACATCTTTATTTGTCCGGCGATAATCCTAAAATAATGGTGGGCAATTTCATCGGAGACTTTGTAAAAGGCCGCCATCAGCTGGAGCAGTTCGACGCTGAAATTATCCGCGGTATATCGCTACACCGCGCCATCGATGCGTTTACCGACAAGCACGAGGTGGTGAAACAAAGTAAAGACAGGCTTCGCGAAAAATACCGGCATTATGCGGGAGTTATTGTCGATGTATTTTACGATCACTACCTGGCCAGATACTGGACACAATACCACGCCCAGCCGCTTGCCGATTTTGCCTCGCATGCTTACCAGACGATCAACCAATACCATACGGTGTTACCCGAGTCAGTCAAGCAACTGCTTCCCTATATGATTCGCGGCAACTGGCTTGTAAACTATGCGAAGGTGGAAGGAATTCAGCGAACACTCACGGGCATGTCGCGCAGAACATCGTTTGTCTCGCACATGGACGAAGCCGCCGGGGATCTTATCCGCGATCATGAAGCTTATAAAGCCGAGTTCGAAATATTTTTTCCTGAATTAAAGCAGCATGCAGAATCGATCCGGGAACTGCACTTGTGACAACCCGATCAAATAAGGGACAAGAGCGAAAGGTCGAGCGTAAAACCATCTACCGATTTTTCACCGCGAATTTTTACATCAAATCCATCTATCATTTCTGTTATTCCATCATTTCGATAGATATAAGTATGCTTCTCGAACGGATCGATAATCCAGGCAAGCTCTGTCCCGTTGGCCAGCCAGGTTTCCATTTTCCTTTTCAGGTCTGCCAATTGGTCCGTCTTCGAACGAACTTCAATTACAAATTCGGGGCATATCGGAGCAAAACGACTTTGCTCATCGTCGGTTAGTGATGTCCATTTCTGCTTGGATATCCAGGATGCATCGGGAGAGAACACGGATCGATCAGGAAGTGTAAATCCCGTTGAAGAATCGAAGGCAAAGCCTCGCTTATCGATCATACTCCAATTGAAAAGCTGTGCGTAGGCAGCACCGCTATGGTAACCTGATTTTGTGCTAACGGGTGACATAATAACAATTTCAAGATTGCTGTTCCGCTCGATACGCAGATCAGAATTTTCCTGGCAAAATCGAAGAAATTCTGCATCGGACAAGTTCCCTGTAATACTATCGCGTAAAACAACTGTGTCCATATACATTCCTTTATTTAAAAATACACATTCCGGTGGTCAATTAAAACTCAGATTATTCCACCCCAAACACCATACTGCTCCAGTACGTTTGCCAATCGGCCTGTGGTGTTTTGCCGGGGCTTGTATGCATTACGCTCACCATCCACGCGCCTTCACTGCTGATGGGGGTGGCGATGGTGCCATTCTTTTCTGTGTAGATATTTTGAAGCAGTGTCCGGTTGTCCTTGCGGCTCCACACTTTTACACGTGCACCGAACAACGGTTTTCCCTGCCATACTATCTTGCAGTGCAATGTCTCTCCGGGTTTTAATAGCGATGGATTTTTGCCGGGGATGATTTCGAGTGGAAGTCCCGCAATCTTTTTGCAGGAGCCCGTAGGCTCGGCACCGGCACTCAGGTAAAGCTTGGTGCATAACGTATAGGACTCTTTGCCCGGCTTATTCAATGAACCATTTTTTTCGCGGGCGAATAATGCCTCGTCAAGACCTGAATCTTTCAGATACGTATTGAAGGTGTCGGCAGCGAGCGTACGGACAATGCCGGCACTTTGCATGACCAGAAGATGTGTCCCCGGATCTTTGGCCACAAAGGACACCTGGCGCGAAGCTTCCTGTTTCAGCAGCGGTTTCATGTCCTCCATACGGCCTGCTACATAATGTTCCAGCTTTACCACCTGATCGTTGCGCAGCGGCAACCGCTCATCGATAAAATTTTTACCCCAGACGCTTTGCGCTTCAATGGTATCGCCTACTTTGTAGACAAACTTCATCGGCTGAAGCCAGAATTCACTTGCCTCCGCAAAGGCTGCTACAAACAGGACAAAGGTGGTGATGACTGCTGTACGGAGCATAGATTGATCGTTATTTTTTCTTGCCGGATTTCGGTGCCGATTGTCCATTCATGAGTTCTTCAATTTCGTCGGCCTCCACGGGAATATTCTTCATCAGGTCGTGAATGCCGTTCTTTTCGATTACTACGTTGTTCTCGATGCGAATACCAAGTCCTTCTTCGCGAATATAAATACCAGGCTCTACTGTCCACACCTGCCCTACCTGCATTTTGTGATACATGCTGCCTACGTCGTGCACATCCAATCCTAACTGATGACCGGTGCCATGCATAAAATATTTTGCAAACAAGGGCTTGTCCTTGTCCTGATGTCTCACATCGTGCTTGTCGATCAGCTTGAGTCCAATCAGCTCGCTTTCGGTAATCTTCTGAATTTCCTTGTGGTAGTCATAATATTTTTCACCGGGTTTCAGCAATTTAAAAGCTTCGCGTTGCACATGCAGCACGGCGTTGTACACATCTTTCTGACGCCTGGTGAACTTGCCGTTTACCGGAATGGTGCGTGTAAGGTCCGCATTGTAGTTGCCATACTCCGCTCCTACGTCCAGCAGCAACACATCACCATCCTGACAGGGTTTATTGTTTTCGATGTAGTGAAGGACACATGAATTGGCACCGGACGCGATGATGGGTTCGTACGCAAAACCGCGCGAGCCATGCCGTAAAAACTCATGAATCCATTCGGCTTCAATTTCATATTCAATTACACCGGGCTTTACAAATTTCAGCACGCGGCGAAAACCTTTCTCGGTAATATCGCAAGCAGTTTGCAACTGCTGAATTTCTTCTTTGGACTTTACGCTGCGCAGCCTGTGCAGGATGGGCGCGAGCCGCTCGTATTTGTGCAACGGATATTTATCCTTGCACCATTTTACAAATCGCGCCTCGCGGCTTTCCACCACTGCATCGGCGCGGTAGTGGTCGTTCGTATTCAGATAAACATGCTCTACGTCGCCCATCACCATCAGCATGTGCAGTACCTTCTGAAAATCGGACACCCACAGAATGGTCTCAATACCGGTTTGTTCACGAGCCTCCTCTTTGGTAAGCTTGTGGCCTTCCCATACTGAAATCAATTCGCTTGTCTCGCGGAGAAAAAGAATCTCTCGATATTTTTTCTCGGAAGCATCAGGACAAAGCAGCAGAATAGTTTCCTCCTGATCTGCACCTGTCAGATAAAACAAATCGCTGTTCTGCCGAAAGCGCATCGTTCCATCTGAGTTGGTGGGCATAATATCATTGGCGTTTACCACGACAATGGAATTTGCCTTCAATTCTTTTACAAGTTTTTTCCGGTTGCCGGTAAACAGATCGGCATGGATGGGTCTGTATCGCATGATGCAATTATTCGGATGTGATGCGTGCAAGTTAATGAACAAAGTATTGGCAGGAAATTAAAATTATGTGAGAGGAATCCGGTCATTTTATATTGTGCCAGTCGTAAATTACGTCATCGCCCGGCTGCAACAGCAGAACGTGATCCGGGCATGCACTGTTGAAAATTGTGCACGCTCCATTTACACGATTAGGGTTTGGGCATACTTGAGCGTCTAACCCGAAAAAGAAATATAGTAGACAGGAAACCATTCACTTTTTACCATGGATTTATACAACAGACCAATGAAATCAATGAAAGCACTGCTCATTCTGATCTGCCTCTGCGGATCGCTCCGGCTTCATGCGCAATCTTCGTATGAGCCCACGGCGGAAAACAAAAAATCACGTGAGTGGTTTGAAAATGCACGCTTCGGCATGTTCATCCACTGGGGTGTTTACAGTGTATTGGGCGATGGCGAATGGGTGATGAATCAGCAACAGATTCCCATTAAGGCATACGAGAAAATTCCGGCGTTCTTTAACCCTACGGAGTTCGATGCCAAAGCCTGGGTACAACTGGCCAAAGCCGCCGGCATGAAATACATAACGATCACCAGCAAGCATCACGATGGCTTTGCCATGTGGGACAGCAAGGTGTCGGATTATAATATCGTTAAGAAAACTCCCTATGGAAAAGATGTTTTGAAAATGCTTGCCGATGAGTGCCACAAAGAAGGAATCAGGTTATTCTTTTACCATTCTCAACTGGACTGGCATCATCCGGATTATTTCCCGCGCGGCAATACGGGGGGAAGCTGGACTGGCCGTGCAGACAAAGGCGACTGGAACAAGTACCTGGACTATATGGACGCCCAGCTTACAGAGCTACTGACCAATTATGGCGACATCGCGGGCATCTGGTTCGATGGCATGTGGGACAAGAAGGATGCTGACTGGCGCCTGGATAAAACATACGGTCTTATACACAAATTACAACCTGCGGCCCTGGTGGGAAGCAATCACCATCGCGCACCGTTCGCGGGCGAAGATTTTCAGATGTTCGAGAAAGACCTTCCGGGACACAATACCACCGGTTTTTCGCCTGAACAAAAAGTTGGAGACCTGCCCAAGGAAACCTGTGAGACAATCAATCACTCGTGGGGGTTCGACCTGAAGGACAGCCATCACAAAAGCCGGAAGGAACTTATTCAATATGTTATCAAAGCGGCGGGCTACGGTGCTAACTTCTTGTTGAATGTGGGCCCGATGCCCAACGGAAAAATTCAACCCGAGCACATTGAACGCCTGCAACAAATGGGCGAATGGCTGTCCAAAAACGGAGAGACTATTTACAACACCAAAGGCGGGCCGCTCACGCCGCGTACGTGGGGCGTTACTACACAAAAGGGGAACAAGGTGTACGTACATATTTTGAACTGGACAGACGAAGCACTGGTGTTACCATCGTGGGGGAAGACTGTTAAATCAGCCAGAATGTTTTCAGATAAATCGCCGGTAAAATTCACCAGCAACGAATTTGGCATAACCTTAAAAATTCCTGCGGCAAAGGCCGATGAGCTTGACACGATCGTCGAACTGGAAATAAAATAGAAATTTAAGACTCACCGAAAACACGAAAGGACACGATATTATCGTGTCCTTTCGTGTTTTATTCTAAAGCTCGCTCAGTTATGCAGCGGAGTTGTTACCCACCAGGTATTGCCGAACTTGTCTTTAAAGCCACCGCTACGTCCATATTCCTGATCGCGCGGCTCGAGGACAGCCGTGGCACCTTCTTTCAATGCCCGCTGGAAAGTTGTATCGGCATTGTCCACATAGATAAATAGCCCGGAGGGCGATGCGTGATATTGTTCCGTGGCATTGGCCAGCATAATGGTGGAATTGCCTACGGAATATTCGGCGTGCATAATTCCGCCGTCGTCGGGGCGATGCACAATCGTCAGTTCCTTCGCACCGAATACACGTTTTATAAACGCTACGAATTGCTCTGCGCCGTCTACAATGAGATACGGCATAATGGTTTGATGTCCTTGTGGTAAATTCATGCTGATGTACCTACAGGCTCGCTGGCCTCGTCGGTGTTAACCCAGTTCAATAGTACGAACGTGATGAAAAGCCCTGAAAAAACCCCTTCCAGTAAAACCATAAACGATGCAATGTATGCATTGAGATAAGGCCCCATCGGTTCATTTTTAATGATAGATTCCATCAGGTTGTGATCGACCTTCAGATAAAAAAAGAGAAAGGCCGCAAACGTGGCGGAACCGATGGCCGAGGTAGCTACACCGATCGCCAATCCACGGAAGTAATTGAGATGTCCTTTATGTGTACGCGAAAATTGCTTGAGCGCATAGTATACGCCCCCCAGCATGATGAATAAGTTAAGCAGTCGCAGTTCGATAACGTGCAACAAGCCCAGTGCATACATCAGAAAGAAATAGACAATAAGTCCCACGGCAATTACAGTTCCGTAAATTTCAGGGATACGTGTTGATCGGTTCCAGATACTCATAAACGTAGTGTTGTAAATAGTGGAAGAAAAGATTAAAATACTATGCCCGGTATAGGTGTGAGAACACGTGGACAAGGCATTAGCCTTTTTAAATTTTTCGATTTTTCCGCATAAATGCAAACGTTTCCACCCTATTCAGTAACTTAAAACTGATTTAACCAACCTCTTTATGAAAAAAGTACTTCTTGCCCTGGCCGGTGTGGTGGTATTGCTGGTCATTATAGGCTTTCTGTTACCCGGGGAAGTTGAAGTGACGCGCAGCATGACGATACAGTCAACGCCCTCCGCGCTCTACAACCAGGTGAACACATTGAAAAATTGGGAACGCTGGTCTTACTGGCATTCACTCGACCGCGCTATGAAAATAACCTACAGCGATCAACCCTCAGGCGCAGGCGCATGGTATAGCTGGGAAAGTGAGGACATGGGAAAAGGAAAAATGACCATCACCAGCACGGTACCCGATCGACAGGTGAAAGCGGATCTGGAATTCATGGAAGAAAATCCGGCACTGTGCTGGTACGACTTTGAGCCTGCGGGCAACGGCACAACGGTAACGATCGGTTTCCGTTCCAATTTTGGTATGAACCCGATTATGCGCTGGCTTGGCGTGCTAATTTTTAAAAGCGAAATGAACAAGGCTTTCGATTATAACCTCACCAGGCTGAAAGAACTTACGGAAGGGAAATAGTGATCTCACCTTAAAAAATTTCAGGTTTCAGATTTTTGATAACTTTAAAATCTGAAACCTGATTTTTTTATCTCATGACATTTGAAGAATTCAACGCTTCGCTGCAACACACTGCACCACCCGCGCAAATGAGTGCTGTCCTCCAGTCATTGTGGCATCAGGGCAAAGGCGATTGGGAAGCCTCTCACAATATCGCTCAGGATATTCATACCAACGATGGCTCCTGGATTCATGCACACCTGCACCGGGCAGAAGGCGACCTCGGCAATGCCTCGTACTGGTATCATCGCGCAAACAAACCGGTGTCTAAAAAATCATTGTCCGATGAGTGGGAAGAAATTGTCCGCGCGCTGCTATAAATAAATCAACGTGGACAACGTTTATTCATGCGGTCTTGACTTTTCAGTACGTTGTTCGGTCTTCCACGCCTCCAGCTCCTTTTGTCTTTGGAGCAATTCTTCTTCGGATGGCTTGTAGTCAACGAGTTTTTGCAGATCGGGCTGGCCGGCATCTACCCAGGCTGTGAACCAGAAATCGCCGGTGAGTTTGATGGCTGCGCGCATTCTTCGTTCCACCATGCCATGCATGCGCGCGTGATATTCTTTGGAGTATTCCTGTGAGAAAACTTTTTGTGTCTGGCGTCCCTTTGTCTCGAATGAATACTTGTGATCACCTGATGTTGCATAGAGTTGTTTCTCCTGTTGCAATACCGAGTCAACCGCTGCGTGCGACGTTTCAATGGCACGCCAGGCTGCCAGCTGTGTATTCATAATGTATTCTGCCTTGCCCACCAGGAAATCGTACTCAGCAGAAAACAACTCCGGCATGCGCGATTCCCAAAATGCGTGAATCCCTTCCTGGCCTGTGAGCTGCCCATTATAGTTTTCGGTAGTATGTAGCGGAACATGTGCATCGCCGATATAGTGTCCTAATTCGGCAGATATTTTTAAAATCTGATCGGGGTCCTGCAGCATAAAAGCGTCCTTTAACCTGTAGTACATACGTTGAATATGCCACGGTAAAATTCCGTACGCCTTCAGCGTGTCTTCCGAATACAGCACGACGGCATCGTTCCAATACCGGGGCATGCAGACAAGCGCACTGTCCCCGTAGTGATCAACATCCAGGTAATGACGCGGCGCTTCTTCGGGCATGGAAAATCTGCGACGGTCCGGATTGACAGAAGCTTCGGTTATGTATCCGATATTCTTCTTGTAGAAACCTATCATTTCGGGCGGCAATGTAAATACGGCAAGTCTGTTTATTTTCTGATGTCCAAAAAATCCCCACCCTCCAAACAACATAAATATGCCGATTACACAAATACAGTTGGCAAAACGATAACAAAAAGTGAATTTTAACATACAACGATTTTAACCTGCCGCCAAGTTATGAAAAACTTTTTATGTGTAGTCCTGTTGCTAACCTGCAAAACACTTTTTGCCAATACCCCCGGCAAGAATGAGGACATCGATGTCCAGCATTATAATTTTGAGTTGGAACTGAACGATTCTACCGACATCATTTCGGGAAGAGCTACCGTTACAGTTCTTTTTAAAAAAGCTGTCTCAAGTTTTGAGCTGGACTTGTATACAAAAGACCAGAAAGGTTTTGGGATGGAGATTGTGTCCATCACCAGTAATCAAGATCCGATAAGTTTCACGCATCTTAAAAACAAATTGAAGCTCATTCTGACAATAGTATCAACTGTAAACAGGACAGCGAAATTTGTGATCGTTTATAAGGGCATTCCGCAAGACGGGCTCATCATCGCCAAAAACAAATATGGCGACAGGACATTCTTTGGTGATAACTGGCCCGATCGTGCCAGGCAATGGCTGCCGGTGGTCGATCATCCGTCAGATAAAGCGCCGGTGGACTTTATCATAACGGCTCCTCCACACTATGACGTGGTGGCGAACGGAATTAAAGTTGAAGAAAGCTTTATCAAAAGAAAGCAAAAGCTCACACATTGGCGGGAAGAGACGCCGCTTGCCACCAAAGTTATGGTGATCGGTGTGGCGCGCTTCGCGGTGCAGCGCGCGGGTTCGGTGCAGGGCATGGAAGTTACAAGCTGGGTGTATCCGCAAAACAGGCTTGACGGCTTTTCTGCCTACTCGCCCGCCCCACAGATATTGGACTTCTACATTAATCACATTGGTCCTTATTCATATCAGAAACTCGCCAATGTTCAGTCTAAAACAAAATACGGTGGTCTCGAAAATGCAAATACCATATTTTACTTTGAGAACTCCATTTCCTCGCCAACCCTCCGCGATCTTATTGCACACGAAGTGGCTCACCAATGGTTTGGCAACTCGGCAACCGAAATTGACTGGAACCATGTGTGGCTCAGCGAAGGATTCGCCACCTACCTCACCATACTCTATAATGAGTTTACATTTGGTCGCGACCGTATGAAGGCTGATCTGCGAAAAGACCGGCAGGAGATCATCGCTTTTACAGCCCAGACCAAATTGCCCGTTGTGTTCTCAACATTGCCAGCCGACCTGCTGGAGATTCTGAATGTCAATTCGTACCAGAAAGGTGGTTGGGTTTTGCACATGTTGCGTAATGAGGTGGGCGATTCAGCATTTTGGGCGGGACTGCAACACTATTATATACGCTTCAAAAACAGCAATGTTTCCACCAGCGATTTCAGGCAAGTGATGGAAGAGGCGTCTGGAAAAAACTTGACGGCCTTTTTTAACCAATGGCTTTATCAGGTCGGGCACCCCGTGCTTACGGGTAGCTGGGTTTATCAGGAAGCCGCCCAGGCTGTTGAGCTTACGCTGACCCAAACCACTCAAACGCCTTTTCAATTTCCGCTGGAGATCGGCATCTATTACGAAAATGAAGAAGTGCCGGTGATTGAAAAGATTTTTACGGATAAAATTTCAGGAAAATTCAACCTGAAAACCACCAGGAAACCTGCGAAAATCGCCTTGGATCCCAACGTTAACCTGTTATTTGAAGGAAAGCTGAAGAATTGATTGAGGCAGGGCATTGCATTTTCGGAGAAACCATCTACCTTTGCAGTCCTTATTTGAAAAAAGAACTATGGCAAACCATAAGTCAGCAGAAAAAAGAATCCGTGCGAACGAGATCAAGCGTGTAAGAAATCGTTATCAGCACAAGACTACCCGTACGTTTATCAAAAGATTGACTTCATCTACGGTTAAGGCCGAAGCTCAGGCTTTGTTGAAGGAAGTATCTTCCATGATCGATAAATTGGCGAAGAAAAATATTATCCATTGGAAAAAAGCAGCCAATCAAAAATCTAAACTCTCCAGACTGGTTAACAAGCTGGCGTAGACTTTTTTTGATTCTGTAGAATATATTATGAGACCTTGCCTGCGGCAAGGTCTCTCTTTTTTATAACGCAAATCTCAGAAGAGATTTTATACTTTCGTGGGGTACGAAAAACGTTGTGATTATGGTAGCCTTCGAAAAGTCCCTGCAGTTAGAAAAATCATTTCATATTAAACACTGGTCTCCCGAAGACCGTCCGCGCGAGAAAGTGCTTCTTAAAGGCAAGGCATCACTCTCCGATGCAGAGCTTGTGGCTATTCTGTTAGGAACCGGCACGGCCAGGCTCAGCGCGGTAGACCTTGGCAAAAAAATTCTGCAAAGTGTAGATAATGACCTGCATGAGCTGGCGCGGCTTACCGTAAAAGATCTTACCAAAATTAAAGGCATCGGCGAAGCAAAAGCTATTACTATTGTGGCCGCGCTTGAGCTTGGCCGAAGAAGAAAAGACATCGATCAACAGGTGAAACCAAAAGTCAGCTGCTCGAAAGATGCTTTCGAAATTATCAAGTCCGATCTGTCGGACCTTCCGCACGAAGAGCTTTGGGTTATGCTCTTAAATCGTGGCAATCGCGTTATCCATAAACAGATGGTGAGTCAGGGGGGCATCTCCGGAACAGTTGCCGATCCCAAGATTATCTTTAAGCTGGCATTAAACGAATTGGCCAGCGGCATCATTCTCGCGCACAACCATCCATCCGAAAGTTTGAAAGCGAGCGAAGCCGACAAACTCCTTACTAAAAAATTAAAAGAAGGCGCCAGGCTGCTGGAGATTCAAATACTCGATCACATCATTATTGCCGGGCAAGCATACCTGAGCTTTGCCGACGAGAATCTGCTTTGACATCATTACCAGGTGCGCGGACTCCAAGAGCAACTGAAAGAGTTATCGTTTTAACTTTCGGTTCTTGTTTCTATGTTTGGCGCAGAAATGAAACGAGCGCGCTTTTTCTTCATTGGTCTGTTGGTAATCCTGATTCCGCTGGTGCTGGCGCAACTCTGGAAAGATAAAAAAGAACCCAAGCCTGTGGTTCCGGCCAAGCCGATGGCGACCTATCAACCTCCGGTGGACCCTGAGTTTAAAAAACTGCTCACGCAATACGACCGTGAAATCGAGTCGTTGATGCAGACGTCCGAAACACCCGGCGTGGCCATTGCCATCATAAAAGATTCTTCCATCGTTTTTATGAAGGGATATGGCATTAAAGCCGTGGGCAACAATCGTGATTCTGTAGGACTCAATACCGTGTTTCGCATTGCCTCGGTATCCAAATGCTTTGCCGCATGCTTAACAGGAATGCTCGTGGCCGACAGTACGCTTGCCTGGGACAACAAGATCACTCAATATTTGCCTGCTTTTTCACTAAGCTCCACAGAGTCCACCAACCTGCTGACCATACGTCACGTACTGTCCCACACCACCGGTCTTCCCTATCATACTTATACCAACCTGGTGGAAGAAGGCATGGACCTGCCATCGTTACTGGGCATGCTTAAAAATGTAAATGTGGCACGCACACCCGGTACCGAATACAGTTACCAGAACGTGGCCTATAGCCTGATCGGCGAAGTGATTAAAAATGCTACAGGCAAAACGTATGAAGAGATAATGATGGAAAAAGTTTTTCAGCCACTCAATATGAAGACAGCTTCCATCGACTACACCAGCCTCATGACCAATGTGGACATTGCCAAGCCTCATAAAATGAGACAGGGACACTGGGTGCCGGCCTCCATCACCAACACCTATTACAACGTTGCACCGGCCGGCGGCGTAAATGCCAGCATATCCGATATGGCGCAGTGGATGATTGCCCTGCTCGGAAACAGGACAGATGTTATCTCCAGGCAAACACTGGCACAACTCTTTGCGCCCGAGATCAAAGCTCCTTCCAAAAACAGAAATTACGGACGCACCTATCATGTCAGCAGTTCGTATTACGGACTTGGCTGGCGCATTCTTCACTACCCCAACGACACGCTCGTATACCACGGCGGCTTTGTAAATGGCTATCGGAGTGAAGTGGCGGTAAACACAAAAGAGAAAATTGCCATTTGTTTGCTGGCCAATGCACCCGGCGTAGTGGCAGACACGGGCATTCCTTTATTTTTCAACATGCTGAAAGCACAACGCGATTCCGTATTGGCATACGACAACCGGAAACGCAACCTGCTCGCAAAAGTATCCACGCCATGAAACGACAAAGCATTTTCATTATTCTCATTGTGACCGTTGTTGTGATCAGCCTGCTCTACTCATTCATGGGCAGCCAGGATCAGACAGCCTATATCGAGCAGATACAGCATGAGCGCGAGCAGAAAGATGAATTTATGCGCAACTCGAAAGAATCGCCATTCGCAGAGAAGAAGGACAGTTTCACAGCCCTTCAGTATTACCCGGCAGATGCAAGTTATAAGGTAACCGCCAGCCTCGTTCCCGTTCAGGATAAAAAGCCGGTGATTCTCGCAACCAACGATGGCAAGGAACAGCATTACCTGGAATATGCCTTTGCCGAATTTAAACTGGACGGAACAAACCAAAAATTACTGATTCTCGAAATGATGGACATGGGCCCTGTGAAGGGAAAACTCTTCCTGGCTTTTGGCGATGAAACCAGTGCCATTGAAACGTATGGCGCAGGCCGCTACCTCGATGTGGTAAAAACGCCCGGCAGCAATTCCATCACGCTGGACTTTAACCTGGCATACAATCCTTATTGCGCCTACACCGACAAATTTTCCTGTCCATTGCCGCCGCGCGAAAACCTACTTGCCGTGGCGATAAGAGCCGGTGAGAAAGTTTACCACTGATCAACTCGTGCTGGCCTTAGCTTAGATAATATTTCCCGGTAAATCAACCGTTTAAAGCCCCTTTGTAAAAGATAATCTTTCAATCTTTCAACGGGAAATGTTTTCATATCCAGTCGCGAACTGCGAAATTTGAAATCCTAAAATTCTGAAACGTCCACACTGCAACCATGACCATTTCATACAACTGGCTCAAAGACTATATCGAGATACCCGAATCGGCTGAGGAGATTGGAAAAGTACTTACTTCTACCGGACTGGAGGTAGAAAAAGTAGAAGAACACGAAACCGTGAAAGGTGGTCTGAAAGGACTGGTAATTGGTGAAGTGCTGACGTGTACCAAACACCCCAACGCCGACAAGCTTTCTCTTACTGCGGTGAACGTAGGCGACCGCGTTCTTCCCATTGTATGTGGTGCGGCCAATGTGGCTGCCGGACAACGTGTAGTCGTGGCGCTGCCGGGAACAACCGTTCATCCCTCCAAAGGAGAGCCGTTCACGATTAAAAACGCCAAGATTCGCGGGGAACAATCAGAAGGTATGATTTGCGCCGAAGACGAAATAGGCCTCGGCGAGAGCCATGCCGGTATTATGGTGCTCGATACCAACGTACCCAATGGGACACCAGCTGCCGAATATTTCAAAATCGCCTCTGACTATATTTTTGAGATTGGACTGACGCCCAACCGGGCCGATGCCACATCGCACATCGGGACAGCACGCGACATCAAGGCATCCAAAAACAGAACCATTCAATGGCCTTCGGTAGAAGCTTTTGCCGTTGAAAATAAAAATCTGCCAATCGCCGTAGAGATTGAAAATACGGAAGCCTGCCCGCGATACTCCGGCGTTACCATCTCCGGTATCAAGGTTCAGGATTCACCCGACTGGCTCAAGAACAGATTATTGTCCATTGGTCTTACGCCGATCAATAACATCGTCGATATCACCAATTTCATCTGTCATGAATTGGGACAACCCATGCATGCCTTTGACGCCGACCAGATTGCCGGCGGAAAAGTGATTGTGAAAAATTTACCCGCGGGTTCCAAATTCACCACATTGGACAACAAGGAACGGACACTGCTGCCCACCGACCTTATGATCTGCAACGCACAGGAAGGCATGTGCATCGCCGGCGTCTTTGGTGGTGTGAAATCCGGCATCACGGCCGCTACGAAAAACATATTTCTCGAAAGCGCATACTTCGCTCCGGACGCTGTCCGCAAAACATCCATGCACCACCAGCTCAAGACCGATGCATCGTTTCGCTATGAACGCGGCACCGATCCGAACATTACCGTGTATGCTTTAAAACGCGCGGCCCTTCTGGTAAAAGAAATTGCAGGCGGAACGATCTCTTCCGACGTGGTGGACATCTATCCGATCAAAATTGAAAATCGGGTATTCGAAGTAAAGGATAAAAACATCAACCGTCTGATTGGTAAAGCCATTCCGCGCGAAGAGATTTTCAGTATTCTGGAACGATTGGACATTGCTGTGACCGACAAGAAAGAAGACCGCTTCACCGTATCTGTCCCCCCTTATCGCGTGGACGTTGTGCAGGAGGCCGACATTACCGAAGAGATTCTGCGCATCTACGGCTTTAACAACATTGAGCTTGCAGCGACAGCCAGCACCGATTACCTCGCCGAGTTTCCGGTGAAGAGCATCGACAAGTTTAAACGCACGCTGGGCGAAATGCTGGTGGGCAACGGTTTTTACGAGATCTGGACAAACTCGCTCACCAACCATGCATACCAGCAAAAGCACAAGCTCACCTTTAAAGGCGAAGCGGTAGAAATATTGAACAAGCTGAGCGAAGAACAGGGCATTCTGCGTCAGACACTTTTGTTTACGGGACTGGAAGTACTTTCCTATAACATCAACAGGAAGCAAAAGGACCTGAAGCTGTACGAGTTTGGCAAGATCTATTACAAGGAAGCCGGCAAGTACCAGGAAGAAGAGCGGCTGGCCATTTATCTATCGGGCAATACGGAGACTGAGAACTGGCAACATAAAACGCAGGCGGTAACGTACTACGATCTGGCACAGCAAGTCCAGCATGTACTGCAGAAATGCGGTGTTACAAACTTCAAGCAGGAGACTATTCAGGACCAACTGTTGGAGTACGGATCAAAACTGATGCGGGGCAACCAGGAAATTGGCAAGCTTGGAAAAGTAAAACCTGCCCTGGTGAAAGATTTTGGCGTGAAGCAGGAAATATTTTATGCCGAGCTGAACACTGCCTTGCTTTTCCAGGCAGCAAACCCTAAGTTAGTAATTAAAGAAGTTGTCAAATTCCCGGAGGTGCGACGTGACCTTTCGCTGGTAATCGACAAGCACATCAGCTTTAGCGAGATCAGCAACATTGTACACGAAACAGAGAAGCGTTTTATCCGGAACATTATTACGTTTGATGTATACGAAGGCGACAAGATTCCGGAAGGGAAGAAAGCTTACGCACTCGGCTTTACGTTACTGGATGAGACCAAAACGCTGACAGACGAGGAGATCGACAAGACCATGAATAAACTGATGAAGGCTTTTGAAGAAAAGCTGGGCGCAGTGATTCGGAAATAACAGAACGGATAAGACATTGAGCGACCGGTGAGCCGGCGCTGCAACGATAAGTGCAATGACCTAACAAGCCTGCGGCGATGGCCAACGGCATAAAGTATCGAAATGGATCAAGAACTCTTGAAGTCTAACCTCACGGGGTTAGAACGTAAGCTGATGATGCTCATCAACGAGCACAAAAACCTGAAAGAGGAGATGAAGAACCTGAAGACTGAAAATCAGGAACTTAAAACGGCCATTCGAGTACGTGACGAACAAATCAGTGGTTTTCATAATCAATTGAAAATCACTAAAATTGCAGATAGTTTAAACCCGGAAGATGGAAATGTTCTGGAGTTAAAGAAAAAAGTGGACGAATACATTCGCGAAATCGACAAGTGCATCGCCCATTTAAGCAGATAGAAACAATTTCTTGTAAGATCATTTGATGGACGACCTCTCAATAAAAATTAAAATTGCCGACCGCGATTACCCCATGAAGGTGAAGCGTGTTGATGAAGAGCGGGTGCGCACGGCTGGAAAACTCATCAACGAAAAACTGAAATCTTATAAGGAACAATTCGGGATAGACGATAAACAGGACTTACTGGCCATGGTTGCCTTCGATTGTCTCATTGATAAAATGACAGCCGACGAGTCTCACCAGGTTATCGATCAGACCGTGTTTGAGAAAGTAAACCATCTCAATCACCTGGTGTCCCAATCCATTCTGTAATTTTCTTCTCTCCTTCTTTCCTGGCCAAGGTGGCGTCCCGGGGTAGTATATATAACCCTATTTTTTTATGTCCACTTTTTATGTCATAGTCATTGCCTCCAGCCTGATCGTAACGATCGTGCTGAGTCTCGTGATTGGCTCCATGCTGGCAAAACGTAAACAGAAACAAAATCTGGAAGATGCCGACGACAAAGCCAAGCTGATTTTGAAGGAAGCAGAAATTGCTGCCGAGAACCTGAAGAAAGACCGCATCCTTGAGGCCAAGGAAAAAATTCTGAAGATGCGCTCCGAGTTTGAGGACGAAGCCAACAAGAAGAAAAACGTTATCCTCAGCAACGAACAAAAAATCAAACAACGCGAGCAATCGCTCAACAAGGAACTGGAAGGCGTAAAACGCAAGGAAGGTGAACTTGACGATATCAGAACAGATCTGGCCGCCCAACTCGAGCATGTAAAAAAACGAAAAGAAGAACTCGATAAATTCAATCAGCAGAAAATTCAGGTTCTAGAAAATATCTCCAAACTCACTGCCGACGAAGCCCGCGAACAACTTGTAGCGTCACTTAAAGACGAGGCACAAACCCGCGCATCGAGCTACATAAAAGACATTATGGAGCAGGCCAAACTTACTGCTACCAAAGAAGCCAAGAAAATTGTGGTTGAAACCATTCAGCGTACAGCGACCGAACACGCTGTCGAGAACTGTGTCTCCATTTTTAATATTGAAAGCGACGACATCAAGGGTAAAGTTATCGGCCGCGAAGGACGAAACATCCGCGCACTCGAAGCTGCTACCGGTGTTGAGATTATCGTAGACGATACACCGGAAGCCATCATCATATCGGGCTTCGATCCGGTGCGCAGAGAGATCGCACGCCTGTCGCTGCACCGCCTGGTGCAGGATGGTCGCATTCACCCGGCGCGTATCGAAGAGATCGTAGCAAAGACAACTAAAAACATTGAAGACGAAATCGTAGAGATCGGCGAACGCACTGTAATCGACCTTGGCATCCACGGCCTGCATCCCGAGCTCGTTCGCATGGTAGGACGCATGCGCTACCGCTCTTCGTATGGACAGAACCTCTTGCAGCACTCGCGCGAAGTAGCCAACCTCTGCGCCATCATGGCAACCGAATTGGGACTGAACGTTAAGCAAGCCAAACGTGCCGGCCTGCTGCACGACATCGGTAAAGTATGGCCTGAAGAACTGGAGAAGCCACATGCCATTGTGGGTATGGAACTGGCGCAAAAATACAAGGAGCATCCGGTGATCTGCAACGCCATCGGCGCTCACCACGATGAAATAGAAATGACCAGTATCATCTCGCCGATCGTTCAATCGTGCGATGCCATCAGCGGCGCACGCCCCGGTGCACGCCGTGAAGTCATGGAACAATACATCAAGCGCTTGCGCGAACTGGAAGAATTAGGACTTGGCTTTGACGGGGTTGAAAAATGCTATGCTATCCAGGCCGGTCGCGAACTGCGTGTTATCGTTGATGCCGAAAAAGCAAGCGACGAACGCGCCAACCAGTTGAGCTTCGACATCTCGCAAAAAATTGAACGCGATATGCAGTATCCGGGACAGGTAAAAGTTACGG
>JAESFU010000469.1_pt1 | contig 21404 bp, 17 predicted proteins | sample 9269461 | NCBI WGS metagenome assembly JAESFU01 (sample SAMN14502556, study PRJNA617107) | algae metagenome | isolation source: Stenomitos rutilans HA7619-LM2 and co-occurring heterotrophs from cave walls | place: USA: Waikapalae cave, Hawaii | collected 2009-07-28
TGTTCAGCTCGGCAACCGGGGTGCCGTTGATGGCCTCGATGGCGCCGGTGACGAGCGGCAGGGCGGTGAAGCTTTGGACGTCGTTGTGGGTGTCGGCAAACGTCTGGATCGACTGCGCCTCGTCCTCGAACAGGTCCATGAAGACGAAGCTCGGGGCGTTGGGGATCGACTCGCGGTCGAGCTGATGGCGCAGGCTGCCGTCGATCAGCGCGATGAGCAGCAGCAGCGCGAGGCCGAGGCCGAGCGAGAGGATGACCACCGGGGCGGGGGCGCCGGGGCGGTGGATGGCTTTCACCGCGTTGCGCAGCGCCGCGTCTGGGAGAGGCGGGATGCGGCGGAGGGCGGCCTGCAACAGCCAGGCGGCGCCGCGCAGGATCAGGAAGGCGGCGATGACGCCGATGGCGTACCAGAGGACGAGCAACGGTCGGTTGGTGGTGACGGCGGCGAGCGCGTAGATCAGCGCAGTGGCGACCAGCAGCGGCAGCCAGAGGCCGGGCTGGAGCAGGTCGCGCCAGCCGAGGCCGCCTTCGACGGCGGAGCCGGCCGAGCGGAAGAGCAGGGCGGGCCGCAGCTTTTCGGCGCGGACGAGCGGCAGATAGCCGAAGGCGAAGCCGGTGAGGATGCCGAAACCGGAGGCGGTGAGGAGGGTGGTGAGGTCGATGACCGGCGGGAGGCCGATGCCGAGGAGGCTCCCGAGGATCGGGAGGAGGATCGCCGTCAGCACGGTGCCCAGCACGAGGCCGAGAAGGATGCCGGCGGCAGTGAGGATCAGCACCTGGGTGAGGAAGTGGGCGAGGATGCGCGGGCCGGTGGCGCCGAGCGCCTTCATCGTCGCGATCGAGCGCTGGCGCTCGGTGACATAGGCGGCGATGGCGTTGGAGACGCCGACGCCGCCGACGAGCAGCGAGGAGAGGCCGACGATGGTCAGGAAGCGCGAGAAGACGTCGAAGAAGCGGCTCAGGTCCTCGGTGGCTTCGGCGGGGGAGGCGATCTCCCAGCCGGCTTGCGGGAATTGGGCGCGGATGGCCGTGGCGGCGCTCTCGAAAGTTTCGCCGGGGTTGAGGAGGAGCTTGTAGCGCCAGGCGCCGATGACGCCGGGTTCGATGATGCCGGTGGCGTTGACGGCGTCGACCGACATCAGCGCGGGGAGGCCCAGTTGCAGGCCGGCGGTGACCTGGTCGGGGACGGAGCCGATGATGCCGGTGAGGGTGAACTCGGCATTGCCGATGGTGACGGGGTCGCCGAGCTCGAGGCCGAGGCGATCGAGCAGTAGGGCGTCGGCGACGAGGCCGTAGCGGCCGTCGCGCTCGGCGAGGAGATCCGGGAGAGGCTGGTCGGCGCCCTCGACGGTTACGGTGCCGACGAGCGGGTAGTTTGCATCGACGGCGCGGATGGCGAGGAAGCTGTTGCCGCCTTCGGCATCGGCGCGGCCCTGCAGCTCGACGACTTCGCCGAGCCGGCCGAGCGTCGAGAAGAACTGGCGTTCATCGGGTGTGGCGGCGCGGTAGGTGAGGCTGGCTTCAAGGTCGCCGCCGAGCAGTGTGCGGGCATCGCGGAGGAGCGCCGATTGGAGCGCGGCGCCGACCGAGCCGACGAGCGTGATGGTGCCGACGCCGAGCGCGAGGCAGGCAAGGAGGACGCCGAAGCGGCGGAGGTCGCCACGCAGGTCGCGCAGCGCAACGCGGAGCCAGCCGCGCAGCACGTTCATGCCGGCACCAGTTCGGCGAGGTGGCCCTCGCTCATGCGGAACTGCCGATCGGCGCGGGCAGCGAGGGCGGGATCGTGGGTGATGAGGAGAACCGCGGCGCCGCGGTCGCGAGCGAGGCCGAACATCAGCTCGATGACCTGCGCGCCGGTTTCCTGATCGAGATTGCCGGTGGGTTCATCCGCCAGCAGCAGGCGGGGTTCGCCGACCATGGCGCGGGCAAGGCCGACGCGCTGCTGCTCGCCGCCCGAGATGGCGCTCGGCAAATGATCCATCCGGCTGCCGAGGCCGACATCGGCGAGGGCCTTTGCGGCCCGGTCGCGGATTTTCGGCCACGGCATGCCGGGATCGGCGATCTCGAGGGTGAGGGCGACATTCTCGAGTGCGGTGAGCGAGGGGATGAGGTGGAAATTCTGGAACAGGATGCCGAGGCTGTTGCGCCGGAAGACGGCAAGCTGGTCCTCGTTGAGGCGTGAGATTTCGGTGCCGGCGACGTGGACGGCGCCGGAGGTCGCCTGTTCGAGGCCGGAGAGGACCATCAGCAGCGAGGTCTTGCCGCTGCCTGAGGGGCCGACGACGGCCACGACTTCGCCGCCGGCGATGGTCAGGTCCACGTCCTTGAGGATGTGCAGCGGGGTGCCACCGCTCTTGAGGTGGAGGTTGACGCCCTTGGCGTCGATCACGGGAGCGGTCATTGGCGGGCGATCTCGAACGGTCGGTCAGACGGAGATAGGCAGGCGATGCGGCGGGTCAATGGCAGATGCCACCGACCCGGCCACGATCGCAACTCCGTGACAGCCGGTTGGGATGCCTCAGGCGAAGGGGGCGCGCTTCGAAGGCGTGGCGGCCGGGGTGAAGGCGAAGCCCTTGTCGAAGGGGTAGGTGGTCACGGTCTTGCGGAGGCGCGGCAGGCGTTCGACGAACTGGTCGACGACGCCGGGCGATAGCGCCATGAGGCTCGGATTGGCGATCGGGGCGAGTTCGGGCGAGAGGTAGCCGGACTTCACCACGATGATCTTGGCCGCGTTCGGATCGAGGCCGAGCCTCTCGAAATCGGCGATGTTGTGGAAGGGCCGGCGGCGGGAGGTGACGACGAGATCGATGCCGCCGATGCGGAGCACCGCTTCGCGGAGGCGCGGTTCGGGCGCATCGAGGAGGAAGATCACTTCGGCCGTCACGGGGACGGGCTTGCTGGCCGGATCGAGGCTGCCGCCGATGCTGACGGAGATCGTGCTGCCCTTGCCGGCGGCATAGGCGGCCTCGGTGGCGGCGACGTCGCAGATTCCGGCGAAGACGGTGCCGGTGGCGCCCTGCCGGATCAGTTCGGCGAGGACATCGGCGCGGTCGCCGACGCCACCGCCGGTCGGGTTGTCGCCGGATTCGGCAACGACGGCGGGCTGGGTGGTGGCGGCGATCGCCGCGCTCACGCAGTCCTCGATGGTGCCGGTGGTGGTGCCGAAGACGAACTCGTCGCGGACGTCCCAGTAGGACTGGGCCAGGGCCTCGGCGGCCTTGGCGAGGGCGGCGCGGTCGGTGCCGGTCATGATGGCGGCGGCGGTGGCGCGGGGCTCGTCGGCCCAGACATAGCCGACCATCAGGGAGGCGTCCCAGATTTCGGGGGCGGCGTCGATGGCGGGGAGGCCGGCATAGAGGCGCTTGGCCGGTTCATCCTCGGTGCTGGTGCGCTCGCCGGGGAGAACGACGGGGATTTTGGCCCAGACGATGCCGGGGCGAATGCCGGTTTCGAGCGAGCGCACCAGCATGGCGACGGCGCGGCGCATGGTCTCCTCGACGTCGATATGCGGGGCGGTGCGATAGGTCGAGAACATGTCGAGCCCGTCGATGATCTTCTGGCTGACATTGCCGTGGAGATCGTAGCTTGCGGTGATCGGCATGTCGGGGCCGACGAGCTCGCGGACGGCGGCGATGAAGTCGCCCTCGGCGTCCTCGAGGCCTTCGACGAACATGGCGCCGTGCATGGCGAGATAGACGCCATCGAGCTGGCCGGCGTTGCGGATGCCGTCGAGGATCTCGGCCTTGAACTTGTCGTAGGTCCTGCGCTCGACCGGGCCGCCGGCAATGGCGCGGGCGTGGAGCGTGCCGACGAACTCGGCGGGATAGTCCTTGAGGAAAGCGAAGTAGTCGGAGGTGTCGAAGTCCTTGCCGCGCAGGATGCGGAACTCGGCTTCGTGGACCAGCACCGGGTTATAGGTGCTGCATTCGGTGTGAATGCCGCCGACAACGATACGCATCAGGCTTTTCCTTCGAGAACGGGCGTTTGAGTGGAGGCGCCGGCGCGGTTGAGGCGGCCGGAGAGAATGAGGCTGACGACGAGCAGCGGCAGCAATGCGGCGAGCCCGGCGCGGAGGTCAAAGTGCTCGCCGATGAAGCCGATCAGCGGCGGGCCGACGAGGAAGCCACAGAGGGCGATGAAGGAGAGGGTCGCGACATTGGTCGAGGCGCGGGACGGGTCGAGATCGGCGGCGGCGGTGACGGCGAGCGGGAAGCCGACCGAGGCGCCAAGGCCGATGACGCCGAAGCCGAGGAGGGCGATGGTGAAGTTCGGCGCGATGGCGAGTATGGCGATGCCGAGTAGCGCGAGGAGGACGCTGAGGCGGGCGAGCAGCGGGGCGCCGATGCGTGACTTGGCCCAATCGCCGCCGAAGCGGCCGGCGGCGACGAAGGCGGCGAAGACGGAATAGCCGATGCCGGCCTCGCCGCCCGCGCCCATCACTTCGCGCAGGAACACGGCGGACCAGTCGGCCATGGCGCCCTCGGTCATGGTGATGCCGAAGACGAAAAAGCAGATGCCGAGCAGGGCCCAGCCGGGGAGGCGGAGGCCATGCGGTTTTTCGCCGGGGGCGGCGGAGTGGGTGTCGGGACCGTAGTCGGGCACGAGGCGGCCGACGAGCGGGCCGATGACGAAGGTCGCGGCGGTGACGCAGAGGATGGACCAGCGGGCCTCGACGCCGGCGGCAGCGAAAGCGGAGCCGATGAGGCTGCCGGTCATGATGCCGAGCGACCAGAAGCCGTGCGAGCGGCTCATGATCAGGCTGCCGGTGGCCTTCTCGACCTTGTCGGCTTCGACGTTGAGGCCGAGCTCGACGAAGGAAAGGGTGGAGCCGCAGGCCATCAGCGCGATGAAGAGCAGGATCGGATCGGGGGCGAAGGCGGGGAGGCTCACGGCTATGGCATAGAGGGCAAAGCCAACCATGATGGCGGCGCGGGCGCCGATGCGGCCGACGAGCGGGCCGGCGAAGGGCAGGGTCAGCAGTGTGCCGGCAGGAAGGCCCAGAAGGACGACGGCAAGGCCGGCGGGGCCGAGCCCGAGCGCCTGCTGCACATCGGGAATGCGCGGGAGCCAGCTGCCAAAGGCGATGGGCTGGAGGAAGAATACGAGCATCGTCAGGCGCTGGGGAGTGAGACGAACCACGCGCGAAGCCGCCTTTACAACGGACAGCATCGGACGCCGCCGCCCGATGTCATTGATTTTCATCGGCGACCGGGTGTCATTGTGTCAAGCGGCAAGTCCACATCCATACCAATTGCGACCACCTATGCGCGATCAAGCGGCAAAGTGGCTGTGCAGCCTGCCTAAAACACGGGCTTTCTGTGCGAATCCGCAGCGAAATCCACAAAATTCGCGGGTGGCTTAGATTGGTATTGAAATCCCATGTGTCATCGTGTTGACATGGGCTAGAAATTCTGGACACGATGAAAATCGTTTACAGCTGTTCCGCCTGAAGAGAGCAGTTCCAGAACCGGTTGCAGGGGTCGTTGAATGAAGGTTGGGATTATTGGCCTCGGATATCGTCTGGGCTACCTCGCGCGAGTGTTCAGCGTGCAGAGCCCCGACTTCACCGTGGTCGGCTATGTGGATCCCGAACCTGCTGGCCTTCCCTATACGCAGCAGCACGACGTGCCGGTCGGCAAGGCCTACGACACGCTCGAAGCCATGCTGGATGGCGAGCAACTCGACCTGCTGATGGTCGGCTCGCCCAATCACCTGCATCTCGGCCATATCCGGATCGGGCTCGAGCGCGGGCTCAAGGTGTTCACCGAAAAGCCGGTGGTCACGTCGGTTGAAGAGACAATGGCGATCGCCGAGCTGATCGCGCAGTACGGTTCGGACAGGCTGATGGTCGGGCTCGTGCTGCGCTACGCGCCGCTCTACAAGGACCTGCGCCAGGCGCAGGCCGATGGGCTGCTCGGCGATATCGTCTCCATCGAGGCGTCGGAGCATATCCCGCCGTACCATGGCGCGTTCTTCATGCGCGACTGGCGGCGGTATGAGCGCTATTCGGGCAGCTTTATGCTGGAGAAGTGCTGCCACGACCTCGACCTCTATAACGGGGTAATGGGCGCGCGGCCGCGCTACGTTTCGAGCTTTGGCGGGCGGCGGACCTTCATTCCCAAGAATGCGCCGCAGGTGCAGGGCATCAACGACCTCGAGGTGTACTATCGCAAGCCGAGCGGCTGGATGGGCACAGACAAGGTGTTCGATACCGACGGCGACATCATCGACTACCAGACCTCGATGGTGGAATACGAGAACGGCGCCGCCTTCACCTTCCACACCAACCTCAACGTGCCGCACGATTTCCGGCGCTTTGCGGTGATGGGTGTCAAAGGCATGGCCGAGGGCGACTTCGTCCGCAACTACTTCCAGGTCACGGATTCGCGCTCATCGGACCGGCTGATCGACAAGGGTTACCAGAGCTCTGACCTCAGCGCGCATTACGGCGCCGACGAGCAGATGGCGACCGACATCATGGCGCACCTGACGGATGGCGCGCCGCTGCCGGTATCGGTGGTCGATGCACTGGAAGCGGGCCTTCTGGCGCTCACCATGGACGAGGCCAAGCGCCAGCGCCGGGTGATCGACATGTCGCCGATGTGGCTCGAATTCGACGGCGCCCTCGGGCGATCGGCGCAGGCCGCTTGAGAGAGGGCAGGAACATGACCGCAAACAGAAACGCCGTCATCTTCGCTCTCCTGCTCCTGGCCCCCGCGGTCGCCTACATCCTCTTCATCGTTGCCTACCCGCTGGTCGATACGATCATCCTGTCGTTCACCAACGCGGCGCTGCGGCCGGGCTATGACTGGATCGGCTGGGCCAACTACCAGAAGATCTTCTCGGGCAACCGGTTCTTCGAAATCATCATCCGGACCATCTTCTGGACCATCTTCTCGGTGGGCCTGAAGATGATCATCGGCACGTGCGGTGCCGTGCTGCTCAATGCCACCATCCCGGGCCAGACGGTGTTCCGCATCCTCACCATGCCGCCGTGGATCGTGCCGATGGCCATCGGCATCTACATGTGGGGCTGGATGTACAATGGCCAGTTCGGCATGCTGTCGGGGCTGCTGCAGAATTTCGGCTTCATCGACAAGCCGTTCCCGTTCCTCGCCTATGGCTCGTCGGCGTTCTGGTCGACGATCGTGACGGACGTGTGGATCGGCGTGCCGATGGTGACGATCTACCTGTTGGCAGCGATCCAGTCGGTGCCGCGGGACCTGCATGAGGCGGCCTGGACCGATGGCGCGAGCCGCTGGTACCGCTTCCGCCGCATCACCCTGCCGATGATCGCGCCGGCAATGCTGACCATGTCGATCCTGTCGCTGATCGCCACGTTCAACTCGTTCGACATCATCTGGATCCTGACCCAGGGCGGTCCGTCCGGGCAGACGACGACCATGATCATCGACACGTTCCAGACCGGTATCCGCTCGTCGAAATACGGTGAGGGCGCGGCCCGCGCCGTGGTGATCTGCATCTTCATCTCGATCTTCTGCCTGATCTACTTCCGGGCGGTTCGGAAGCTCGCCCAGGGAGACGCCAAATGAGCAATCTCGCCCGCGTTGCCGCCACCGACGTTCCGGTCACCACCGCAGCTGCGGCTGTCGCCAAGCCCAAGGCGAAACCCGCCACCAGCAAGCCGATGATCGATCGCTACCGCTGGTACGAAGTGGTGGCCCTCTATGCCGGCATCGCGGTGTTCCTGGCGTTCGTGCTCGCGCCGTTCGTCGAGGGGTTCCTCGTCTCGCTGAAGCCGTTGTCGCAGCTGTTTTCGACGCCCTACAACTTCATCCCGCAGAACGGTTCGTTCGACGCGTACATCAACATGTGGACGAGCGTGCCGAACCTGGGGCGCTACATGCTGAACTCGCTGTTCATTGCCGGCGTCGAGACGGTGATCGTGCTCGTGATCGTCGTGCCGGCGGCCTATGCGTTCGCGCGGTTCAACTTCGCCGGCGCGGGTTTCCTGCTCGCTGCGTTCCTCGCGGTGAACATGTTCTCGGGCGCGGTGCTGCTGATCCCGCTGTTCCGGCTGATGCGCTCGATCGGGCTGCTCAACACCTACTGGTCGCAGATCGTGCCGGGCGCCGCCTTCCTCATTCCGTCCTCGATCTGGCTGCTGCGCACCTACCTGATGCGCATTCCGCGCGAGCTCGACGAGGCGGCCTGGGTCGATGGTGCGTCGCGGCTCTACACGATGCGCCGGGTCATCCTGCCGCTGGCGATGCCGGGGATCGTCGTGGTCGCGATCATGACCTTCATCGGCGCCTATGCGGGCCAGTTCATCTTCGCGCTGACCTTCAACTCCAAGTCCGACTACATGCCGCTGCCGGTGGGCCTGTTTGGCTTCTTCGGCAAGCAGGAAGTGCAGTGGAACGAGCTGATGGCAGCCAGTTTCGTCGGAATCCTGCCGGTGATGATCATCATCATCTTCCTGCAGCGATATCTCGTCGCGGGCCTCACGGCCGGAGCGGTCAAGCAATAGCGGCGGGGCGGTTCGCTGCCCCTGCCCAACAGAAACTTGGTCATGGATCGCAGGGATCCAAGTCAGGGTGTGTTCCCGCGAGGAACGCAAAACAAGGGAGACTAGTATGAAGGTTATGCACAATGTGCTGATCGCGTCGCTGTCCGCGGTCACCCTGCTCAGCGCTGCAAGCGCGGTGCAGGCAGCCGATATCAGCTTCATCGTCTGCGGCGATGAGCTGGTTCCGCTCTATGTCGACTACATCAAGGAATGGAACGACGCCAACCCGTCCGACCAGGTCATCCCGGAAGTCGTCGGCTGGGGCCAGTGCCAGGACAAGGTGACCACGCTCGCCGCCGCCGGTACGCCCGTCGCGATCGCCTATGTCGGTTCGCGCACGCTGAAGCAGTTCGCCCAGAACGACCTGATCGTGCCGGTCCCGATGACCGACGAAGAGAAGGCCGCCTACTACAACTACGTGCCCGACACCGTGACCTTCGAAGGCACGCAGTGGGGCATCCCGGTGGCGTTCTCGACCAAGGCGCTGTTCTGGAACAAGGACCTGTTCACCGCTGCCGGTCTCGATCCCGAGAAGGCGCCGGCGACCTGGGCCGAGCTGATCGAAGCCTCCAAGGCCATCACCGAGAAGACCGACGCCGCCGGCTTCGGCCTCGTGGCCAAGAGCTTCGACAACACGATGCACCAGTTCCTGCATTGGGTTTACACCAATAACGGCCTCGTCATCGACGCCGACGGCAATATCGTCCTGAACAGCCCGCAGGTTCTCGCGGCGCTCCAGGCGATCAAGGACATCACCCCCTACTCGGAAGAAGGCCCGACGGCCTACGAGCAGAACGAAGTCCGCGCCATCTGGCTCGACGGCAAGGTCGGCATCATCGAGGCTTCGTTCGGCGCCGCCATCCGTGGCACCGAGGCCGGCCTGAACTGGGGTGTGGCCCCGCTGCCGCTCGGTCCGGACGCCAAGGGCCCGGGCACGCTGCTGATCACCGACTCGCTGGCCGTGTTCAAGGGCACGGGCGTCGAGGAGAAGGCGATCGAGTTCGGCAAGTTCATCACCTCGCCGGAAAAGCAGTGGGCCTACGATATCGACCAGGGCCTGACGCCGCTCCGTCCGGTGCATGTCGATGAACTGCTGGCCAAGGATGCCAACTGGAAGCCGTTCCTCGACGGCATCGAGTTCGGTGGTCCCGAGCCGCTGCTGACCGACTATATCGGCCTGCAGAACACGATGATCGAGATGGTCCAGTCGGTCGTGACCGGCGCTGCCGAGCCGGCCGCCGCGCTCGAAAAGGCCGCCGCCGATCTCGAGCAGTACAAGTAAGACCGTTCGGCCGCCGCGACCCTCACCGGTTGCGGCGGCCAACCATCGCGCCGTTTGCGGCCCCATGGAGTCCCTGGATTGAGCCAGCTTTCCCTCACTCGCCTCAAGAAGTCCTTCGCCGAAGCCGAAATCATCAAGGGTATCGACCTCGAGGTGAACGAAGGCGAGTTCGTCGTGTTCGTCGGCCCATCGGGCTGCGGCAAGTCCACGCTGCTGCGCATGATCGCGGGGCTGGAGGACGTCACCGAGGGTGAGATCGTCATCGGCGGCAAGCCGGTGAAGGACCTGCCGCCGGTCAAGCGTGGCATTGCCATGGTGTTCCAGAGCTATGCGCTCTACCCGCACATGTCGGTGTTCGAGAACATCGCCTTCCCGCTGCGCGTCGAGAAGCTCTCGAGCAGCGAGGTGAATACCCGCGTCCACCAGGCAGCCAAGGTGCTGCAGCTGGAGTCGCGGCTGCAGCAGCGGCCGGGTACGCTGTCGGGCGGCCAGCGCCAGCGTGTCGCGATCGGTCGCGCCATCGTGCGCGAGCCCAAGATTTTCCTGTTCGACGAGCCGCTCTCCAACCTCGACGCAGCGCTCCGCTCGGAGATGCGCATCGAGCTGATGGAGCTGCACAAGCGGCTCGGCTCGACCATGATCTACGTGACGCACGACCAGGTCGAGGCCATGACCATGGCCGACAAGATCGTGGTGCTGAATGCGGGCGAAATCGAGCAGGTGGGATCCCCGCTCGAGCTCTACCACAAGCCGCGCAACCTGTTCGTGGCGGGCTTCATCGGCTCGCCGAAGATGAACTTCATCAGGGGCCGGGTGGCGAGCGCCGCCAATGGCGAAGTGGTCATCGAGCTCGGCGCAAATGGCAGCATCACCCTCAGGCGCGATGCCAGGGCAGACCTGGTCGGCGAGGAGGTGACGCTGGGCGTGCGCCCCGAGCACCTGACGCTGGGTTCGGGACCGTTCACGCTGTCGGTGACGCCAAACATCATCGAGCGGCTCGGCATCCACACCATCGCCTACAGCTCGCTGCCGTCGGGCGAGAATTTCACCTGCCTGTTCGAGGGCGACCCCGAGATCAACGAGGGCGCGGCCTTCAGCGTCGGGCTCGATCCGGCCGATTGCCACCTGTTCGACGCCAGGGGGGAAGCCGTCGCCTGACAGCGGCTGCGGCAACTGGAGCGCGCGTTTCGGAACGGGAGAAGTCGTCGACTTTTCTCCGAGGCGCTGCGAGGGAGGACCAATGCTCGACCTCGTCGGGTTCCTGCAGAGCGAGAACGAGACGTTCACCCGTTCCGAGCAGCAGCTCGCCAAGGTGATCCTCACCGACATCGCGGGCGCGTTGCGCGCTTCGATCGTCGAGCTCGCCAATGCCGCCGATGTGTCGGCGCCGACGGTGACGCGCTTCTGCCGGCGGGTGGGGTGCGACAGCTTCTCCGAGTTCAAGGTGCGGCTGGCGCAGTCGCGCTCGGTGGTGCAGCGCTACGTGAATGCGCCCGAGGGGCCGAGCACGACGGGCGAGATCGCCCACAATATCGTCAACCACGCGCAGGCGGCGCTGTTCTCGATCCTCGACGGCGTCGATCCGGACGCGGTGGAGCAGGCGGCCGACGCCGTAGCGGGCTCCAGCTATGTGCTGGCCTTCGGATCGGGCGGCTCGAGCTCGATGGTCGCCAACGAGTTCGAGGCCCGGCTGTTCCGGCTGGGGCTGCGGATCTCTGCTTCGATCGACCACCAGGCCCAGCTGATGCGGGCGGCCGGTGCGCCGCGGGGTACGGTGGTCCTGGCCTCGTCGGTGAGCGGGCGCAACCGGCAGCTGGTGCAGGCATTGCGCGTCGCCGGTGATTATGGCCTGACGCGGGTGGTGCTGACGCGGCCGGGGTCGCTGGTGGCGCAGGAGGCGGACATCCTCCTCGGCATCGATATCCGCGAGTCCGACGATATCCTCAGGCCCTCGCCGACCCGCTACGCCTTCCTCGCCATGACCGATATCGTGGCGCAGACCGTCGCCACGCGGATGAAGGCGACGGCGATCCCCGCGCTCGGACGCATCAAGCACCAGCTGATGCTGAACCGGGACGAGGACGACACCCAGCCGCTCGGCGACTGACCCTCCGACAGACCATCCGTTTCCGGGATTTTCGACATGACCAGCCTGCCCATGCTCACGCTTTCGACCACCTGGACGCCGGAAGCGGGCGGGCAGCCGCTGAGCTATGTGCTGAAGCTCAAGAACCGCGGCGATGTCGCGGTCGGCGGGTTCAGCTTGTGCTTTTCGGGTCCGGCGCGGATCGAACCGACGGCCGACATCGAAGGTGGGACGCTCGAAGCGCGCGTGTCGAACCACTCCGAGCTGTCGCCGCCGGCGGGCTATGTGCTGGAGCCTGGGGCGACGTGGACGGTCACGGTGCGCGGGCTGAGCTATCCGTTGCGGCACTGGAGCGACGGGGCGAACACCGCCTATGTGGCGCTGAGCGACGGGACTGTTGCGCCGGTCATCACGGCGCCGACCGTCGCGCCGCGCGACAACGCTCCGCGGGTGAAGGGAACGGCGCCGTTCCCGGTGCCGGGCAAGACCCCGGTGAACCTGTCGATCATTCCCTGGCCCAAGACGGTTCGCACGAACGGAGCACAGCCGGTGCCGTTCGGGTTCGATGTGACGGCCGGCAGCGCGGTGGGCGAGGTGGCGGCGTCGGCATTCGCCGAGCTGGTCGAGGGGCTGTTCCCGGCCGAGGGGCTGGCGCGTCCGGTAGCCGAGGGTGGGCTGCCGGTGACGCTTGTCGACAAGGCGGGGATGGCGGCCGAGGCTTATGAGCTGGCGTTCGCGGCGGGTGCGGCGACGGTGTCGGCGACGACGAAGACGGGGTTTCTCTACGGGCTGATCACGCTGGGGCAGATCCTGCGCGGGGCGAGAAAGCATCCGGCGAATTTCGTGTTTCCGGCGGGTGGCACGATCGTCGACGAGCCAGCCTATCGCTGGCGCGGTACCCATCTCGACGTGGCGCGGCAGTTCTATGCCACGGCCGAGGTGAAGCAGTTCCTCAAGATCCTGAGCTGGAACAAGCTCAACCGTTTCCACTGGCACCTGAGCGACGACGAGGCGTGGCGCGTCGAGATCGACGCCTATCCGGCGCTGACGGAGATCGGGGCGTGGCGCGGGCACGGGCTGCCGATCCCGGCGCTGCTCGGTTCCGGGCCGCAGAAGGTAGGCGGTTATTACAGCAAGCCGGCGATCCGCGACATTGTCGGGCTCGCGGCGCGTCTGGGGATTACGGTGGTGCCGGAGATCGATATTCCGGGGCACTGCTACGCGATGCTCCAGGCGATCCCCGAACTGCGCGATCCGGGCGAGCATGGCGACTATTTCTCGGTGCAGGCCTTCCCGAATAACTGCATCAACCCGGCGCACGAGAAGACCTACGAGGTGCTGAGCACCATATTCGACGAGATGGTGGAGCTGTTTCCGGCCAGGATCATCCATATCGGCGCGGACGAAGTGCCGCTCGGGGCGTGGTCGGGCTCGCCGCTGGCACTCGAGCGGCTCAGGGTGCTGAAGGGCGAGGCGGCTGCTGCTGCGCACGCGGCGCGGCTCAACAAGACGACCAACACGCATGGCGCGGACGACATCGAGGGCACCGGCACGGCCGTGCTGCAGGCCGAGTTCCTCGATCGCGTGCAGAAGCTGCTTGCGTCCAAGGGCTGTGTCACCGGTGGGTGGGAAGAGGCGGCGCATGGCGATGTGATCGAGAAGGACAAGTCGTACCTGGTCGGCTGGCGCAATGTGGAAGTGAACGCCAAGCTCGCCGCCGAGGGCTACGACATCGTGGTGGCGCCGGCGCAGCGCTACTATCTCGACATGGCCAACGGCGCGGCGTGGTCGGAGCCGGGCGCCGGGTGGGCCGGCTGGTCGGGACCGGAAGAGACTTACCTGTTCGATCCGACCGAGGGCTGGACGGCCGAGCAGAAGCAGCACTTCCTCGGCGTCCAGGCCTGTATCTGGTCGGAATCGATGACAGATCGGGCCATCTTCGACCGACTGGTTTTCCCGCGGCTTTCGGCCGTGGCGGAGACCGGCTGGACGCCGGATAGTGCGCGCTCGTGGCCGCGCTTCAGCGCGCTGGCGGGACTGATGCCCATCCTCTACGGCAACTGGCAGACCGAGGTGCCGGTCGCGGCGGAATAGCGCACTGCCCCGAGTTGCCGGCCCGAACGACTTGCCAAGACTAAGTGTTTTCCGCAGGTTGCGAGGATATTTCCTGCGGGGTCGGACATTTTCAAGCGCGCCATCAGTATTGCGACCACCGGTTTTCTTTGCGGGTTGATGTCGGTGGCGCTCGCGCTGGGCAATAGTGCCCTGATCGCGCGTGGCGACCTGCTGGTATTGCTGACCCCGATTGCGGCGACCATGCTGCTGGCGACGGCCATCCTGCCGATCGCGTCCGCCTATCTGAGCACGATGCCGGGGCAGATCACCACCACGCAGGAAATCGCAGTGGTGGCACTGGCCGCGGTGACCGGCGCAACGAGTGCCGCATTTGCGGGCGATGCGACAGTGGGGCTGCTGCCGACGATCCTCGTGGCGATCGGCATCACCACGATGCTTTGCGGCCTGGCGATGTTCGCGCTGGGTGCCCTCAGGCTCGGGCGAGTGACGCGCTACGTGCCCTATCCGGTCTTCGCGGGATTTCTCGCCATCACGGGCTGGTACCTGATCACAGGCGGGCTCGAGACGATCATGGGTGGGCACCTGGGATTCAACCGGCTGCCGGAACTGCTCGACCCCAATACCGGGCTCAAGGTGGGGTTGGCGCTGATCTTCGTCGGTCTGGTGGAGCTCTGCCACAAGCGGTTTCCATCAGGCGTGGCGCTGCCGCTTGGCGCACTTGGCGCGATCGCGGCGTTCAACATCGTCGTCGGGCTGGGTGGATACTCGCAGACCGAGCTCGAGGGGCTGGGCTGGCTTGCAGTGGTGCCATCGACCGGGCTCGGCTGGCCGCCATTCGAGCTCGGCCAGCTCGGGGCGATCGACTGGAACGCCGTCGTGGCCGGGCTGATGTTTGCGCCGTTCGTGGTGATCATCACCACAGCGGGGGCCATGATGAACGTCAGCGGCATCGAGCTCGATACGCATCGCGACATCGACCTCAATGTCGAGTTGCGCTCGATGGGTGCCGCCAATGTTCTGGCGGGGCTGGTGGGCGGGATACCAGGTTTCCCGGCGGTATCGGCGACGATGCTGGCCGTCCGGCTGAATGCTGCCTATCGCGCAACCGGCCTGGCGGCGGGCGTATTCGCGCTCGTGGCGTTGGCATTTGCGCCGCAGGTATTTGCCCGGGTGCCGATGCCGCTGCTGGGTGCGCTGCTGATCTGGGTGGGCGTGTCGCTCACAATGGACTGGCTGGTGCGACCCATCCGGACGCTGCGGCGATCGGAATATGCGATTATCCTCGTGATCCTTGCAGTCAGCATCGCGGCCGGGCTGCCGGCGGGAATCGGCACCGGGCTGCTGATGGCGCTGGTGCTGTTCGCGGTTGAGTATGCACGGGTCGACGGGGTCCGCTTCATCGCATCGGGGCGCGACTTCCATTCCCGCTCGATCACCGAGCAGCGCCGGGCGGAGTTGCTGGGACGCGGCGATGTGATCGCCATCATCAAGCTTGCGGGCTTCCTGTTCTTCGGGACGAGCGACCGGATCGTCCAGCGGATCATCGCCCGGGCCGGGGCGAGCGGCGAGCGGCCGTGGTATGCGATCCTCGATTTCAGCCGCGTGACCGGGTTCGACTCTTCGACGGTGCTGAGCTTTGTTCGGTTGAGGCGCCGCGCTGAACAGGACGGGTTTCACGTGGTGTTTGCGGGACTGGGTCGGCTGGCGCCGCGGCTCAAGGAGGGCGGGCTCGATATCGACAGCGCCCCGTTCCACAGCGAAGCGGACCTGCAGGCTGCGCTGAGCTGGACCGAGGGGCAGGTGCTGGGGGCGGTGCCGGAGGGGCAGCCCGAAGCCGTGCCGGCGGAAGCCTCGCTAGGGCATCTCCTGGGCGATATCGAGCTGGCGCGGGCGATCTTCCCGTATCTGCTGCGGGTGGAGTATGGCGCGGGCGAGCGGCTGATCGAACAGGGTACGAGAGCTGACGACATCTACCTCGTCGAGGCGGGTACCGGTACGGTGATCCTCGAGGGCAAGGGTGGCGAGCCGGTGGCGCTGATGGATTTCGGGCCAGGCGCGGTGCTGGGCGAGGTGGCCTTCTACGGGAGCGAGGCCCGCTCGGCCTCGGCGCTCTCGGAGACGGCGGGTGTGGGCTGGAAGCTCAGCCGCGCAGCGCTCGGACGGGTGGAGGCGGAAAAGCCCGAGGCGGCGGCGGCCTTCCATCGGGCGCTGGCCCGATTGCTGGCGGGCAGATTGCAGAGCGCCAACCGGCTCATCCGGGTGCTGGCGGACTAGCTCCGCTCAGTCGGTCTCGTAGACCACCGCGTTCGCCATCTCGAGGAAGTGCTGGGCCCGATCGTCCTTCTCGCTGTCGGTGAGGCCCGGGTCCTCGGCGATGCGCGGGCAATAGGCCGCGAACAGGCTGTTGACCATCTGATCGTCCGGGATGCCTTCCTGACGGAGCACGAAAACCGCCGACTTCAACTGGTCGCGCACGACGAGATCGTCGCCGGGCGGGATAGCGAGGGCGGTGGCGGCCACCAGCAGGTGCCGCTCCACCGCGGCCAACGGTGGGCAATCGAAGGCGGAGGCGCTCGTTGCAAATCCAGCCACGCACAGGCTGATCGAAAGCATCCGACCCCAGGCCATCCGCTCACTCCCGGGTTGCAGTCGGTTCATCTGTTCCATGGCACTCTCCTCTGATGTCCGAACCATCGCTCCACATGCGGGCCAACTGAATCGTCCAGAGGTTCATCGCGCTCATACTTGAGTGTGGTCCGGGTGCGGGGGCCCAGGAAAGCCAACGGGCCCCGCCTTGTCGGCGGCGCCCGTCAGATGCGCGATCAACAGCCCGGCTGCGGTATCGACGGCCAGATCAGGACGTCAATGCGCGTGCTCGCCGCCGCCATGCGATCCGCCATCATGCGGTTCGGAATGCGGGGCACCACCATCGTGCGGTACGTCGCCGCCCGGGTGGCCGTGCGCGCCATGGTCATGATCGTGCGGGAAATCGCCGAAGAAATCCGAGTGGTTGTAGAAGTCGCTCCACACCGGGAAGAAGGCGTCCGAGGGTCCGACATCGGTCGTTTCGATGTCCATCCAAGAGATCCAGCCGTTCTGACCGTCGACGACGACCAGGCACCAGTCATCGTGACAATCCTTCACCTCGGCGGGGTCGCCACGCTGGACATGACCCGAGGCAGCGTAGCTGTCGCCCGGGCCGGAGCGCAGGAAGGTCGCCACGGTGGTGACCGCGGAATAGGCAAAAGCTGCAGTTGTGCCTGACAGGAATGCAACGCCGACGGCCGCGGCCGCCAGGATCGTCGTGTAGCGCATGATGATTCTCCAATTGATCTGGCGAATCTGGGTTCATCAGTATTCGCCTCGTGACCTGATGATCATCACGTCCGCGGTGAGGGTCTTCAATTGTATGGGTCGATGGTCGGGTGCACTGTAGAGTTGCCTGGCATATACCTATGTATTACGGCGCAATCCGCTTGGCAGACGAGGGGAACGACACAGCTGGCGGGCAGCGCGCTAGACCTGGATGATGCGGGTCTGCAGCATCGCGCCGCCGATGAGGCACTGGGTTACCGGGGTCGCCTCGGCCGTGCGCAACAGTGCGTCCAGCTGCCGGTCGCTGACCCGCCCCTTGATCCAGATCTTGCGGCCGATGGCGTGCCAGGGCGCTTCGCCGAGCATGGCGAGCTCGATGTAGACGCTGTCGAGTTTCCACCCCCGGCTGGTGGCGAAATCCATGACGGTGTTGGCGGTGCAGATGCCGAGGCCGGAAAGAACCAGGTCGAACGGGTCGGGTCGCCAGCCGGACCCGTCGCCGACCACGCTGCGTCGCTCGATACGCAGATCCTTCGGATTTGCCGTGCTCAGAATCTCGATCCGACGCATCGCGTGCTCCAGTCTCTCGGCGGCGTGCTGGCTGGCTGGGAGGTGGCGGCGATCAGACGATGCTGCGCAGGAAACCCGTCGGCGTGAGGCCGGTCGACTTGCGGAAGGCGGCCGTGAACGAACTGGTTTCGCTGTAGCCCACCATCAGGCCGACATTGGTGACCGAATGGGCGCGGCTGGTCAGCAGATCCTTGGCGAGATCGATCCGGCGATTGCTGTGGTAGCGGAGCGGCGAGAGGCCGAAGGACTGCTTGAAGGCCCGGCACAGATGGTGCGGGCTCAGCTTGGCGATGTCGGCGAGAGCACCGAGCGAAATCTGTTCGGTGCGGTGTTCGTCGATGAAGGCGAGCAGCCGGCGCTGCTGCCAGGCGGCCAGCCCCCCGCGGGTGATTGGCCGCTCGGCAGCTATGCCGCGATGGAAGAGCATGAATTCGTGGAGGAGCAGCCGGCCGACCGTGCCCAGGTGATCCGGGCTGGCAGCCCAGACCGGGCCATCGAGCAGTCGCTTCAGCTTGAGCGCCGTTTCGAGCAGCGATCCATCCTCGAACAGCAGGCGGGGCGCCAGTGCGGGTGGAGCGGCGGCGCCATCGGTAAGGCTGCCGAGGGTGTCGGGGTCGAAGCAGACATACATGGAGCGGGTGCGTGTGATCGGTTCCTGCGTGTCGCGATAGTCGCTGCCGGCCGGCACGAACGTCATGCGGCGGCAGAGGTCGCGCCGACCCGATGGCGGCAGGTCAGCGAGCAGGGTCTCGCCCTCCCGCCGGACGCCCTGCTCGTGGACGACGAGCAGATGGCAGGATGCGCGCAGAGCAAGGGTGAAGGTGCTGCCGATGGGGGGCTCGACGGTGTGTACCGCGAGGCCGTCGGCAATTGTTTCGGTGCGCGTGATCGCATCGGCAGGGAACAGCTCGGCCATGCCAGCGGCGCCTCTTGGCGCGCGGAATACCGGTGTGGACGAGGCCACGGGGCTGTCGCGGAAGCGACCGCCGTCTTCGACACGCGCGACGGCCGGCCATGACGCTTCACGGGTTCGCGCGACCGGGTTTTCCTGCGGACGATGGGCTCGGCTGACCAATTCTGTGGCACTTGCAAACATCGGGGCGTCCCTTCGGTTGACAAGGGCATGGTAGGAACAGAGCGCCAGCGCGCTCTATCGTCCGATGGGTGCTGAAAGTGCGGTGTTGGTCTAGAGCACAGATACTTTCGTGGTGCGGCAGTATCGGTCCGCCCAGTCGCCCGACGATCCGGGCGATGCGCCAATCCAACTGCAGGCAGGGCAATGACGACCAAGCCGATACTGGCTGGCGGGCGCAGGATGATTGTCGTCGGATCGGCAGCGCGCAGCGCCTGCTTCGACCGGCTGCCAGAGTTCTGCGCGACCGCGCGCCCTCCAAATCGGTGCCCTTGATCTGACCCTCCCTTGGGGGCGCCGATCCGTCTCCCCGCTCCGCCCGCAGGGAGACTGCCCCCGCCCCGGGGCGAGCGCTGGACAGGCTCCATTCGCCCGGAGCCTGTCCGGTGCTTCCTGCGTGACGACCGCGGGTTCGCTGCAGTCAGCTGGAAGAATGGGCGATTTCAGGAAGATCGGGAGCGATGGTGGAGCTGAGGGGAATCGAACCCCTGACCTCATCATTGCGAACGATGCGCTCTCCCAACTGAGCTACAGCCCCGCTCCGATCGGGGGGCTTGTTAGCTTATCCCCGGGGTTTGAGCCAGAGGTTTTTTGCTGGCTCGCTGCGGCGATGCCGACCCTCCCCGCGGCGCAACGAGGGCATCATGCCATCGTCGCGACGCTGCGGGGATAAGTCTGTTTGTCAGGCCTTCAGCAGGTCGTGCGCGACGATGGTTTCGGCCATGGCAAGGACCGCGTCGCGGGCCGGGATGGTCCTGCGGCCGATGAGGGCGCGGCCGGCATTGCCGTTGAGGCGCTTGGGGCGACCGAGTTCGGCGGTGTTGTCGCGGATCTGGCGATCGAACAGGCCGACGAGGCGGACGAGCCAGTTGGGCAGCTCGAAGCGCGGGGTGCGGAGGCCCGGTCGGGCGAGGCCGGTGCGGAGCGCCTCGGCAGCTTCGAACAGGGTGATCTCGCTGTCGGAGAGGATGAAGCGGCGGCCGCCGGCGGCAGGATCGGTCATGGCGGCCACCTGGGCGGTGGCGACATCGCGGACATCGACCGAGGACATGCTCATCTTCGGTGCGGCCGGGATGGAGCCGTTCAACAGGCGGATGATCAGCTGGCCGGTGGTGCCGGGGTCGTCGTCGAGGAGCGGGCCGAAGATGCCGGCGGGGTTGATGACCGCCAGCTTTTCGCGGGCGCCGAAGGCATCGACGATGGACCAGGCTTCGCGTTCGGCGCGGGTCTTGGACTCCTGGTAGGCCGGGACGTGCGGGCTATCGAGATTGGTCCAGTCGGCCTCAGTGAAGACGCGGTCGGGCTCGGCTTCGTGGCCATAGGCGATGGCCGCTATGGAGGAGGTGAGGACGATGCGCTCCACACCGGCGGCCAGCGCCGCGTTCAGGGCGCGGCGGGTACCTTCGACGGCGGGGCGGATCAGTTCGTTGCGATCTTTCGGCTGCTCAATGACGAAGGGCGAGGCGACGTGCTGGACGTAGCGGACGCCCTCGACGGCGGCCTGCCAGCCGGCATCGGAGAGGAGATCGAGCTCGACCAGTTCGAGCCGGGCGAGGTCAGCGCCGTGCGCGGCGAGGGTGGATTTGACCTTGTCGGCCTTGTTGAGGCTGCGGACGGAGCCGCGGACGGTGTAGCCCTGGCGCAGCAATTCGAGGGCGACGTGGCCGCCGAGAAAGCCGGAAATGCCGGTGACGAGAACGCGGTCGGATGTGGTAGGCATCGGATGTCCCTCCGGATCAGAATTGAACGAAATGTACGAATGTCGTTCAATTCGTTCAATAGGTGCGCGATAATCTTTTTGAGGCGAATGTGGCGGAAGCGGAGAAACGGGCGGAGATCCTGTGGGCGGCACGGCAGCTGGCGCTGCGGCACGGGCTGGCCGGGGTGACGATGGAGGCGATCGCCAAGGAGGCGCGCGTCGCCAAGCCTACGCTCTACAAATATTACGGGGATAGATCGGCGGTATTTTCGGCGCTGGTCACGGAGCTGCTGGTCGGGCTGCATGACAAGTTCAGCGTGGCGCTGAACGGACCGGGCAGCCTCGCTCAGCGGGTGGCCGCGGCGCTGATCGCGAAATATGCGGCGATCGAGGAATTCATGGCTGGCTCATCGCATGCCGAGGAGCTCTACAACGAGCACGACCTGCTGACTGCGCCGCAGGTGCAGGTGGAGGAGGCCCGGACACACGAGCTGATCATTTCGGCGCTGCGGGCGGGCGGGGTGGCCGAGCCCGAGATGGTGACGCGGGTGCTGATCGGCGGGACGTACGGGATTTTCAGGAAGGCACGGCCAGGGGAGGATATCGGGCCGGCGGTGCGATTGCTGGTGGCGCGGGTGGTGGGGGACTAGGCGGGGCCGGGGTCGCGGCGCGCGTTGGGAGGGGTCGCGCCGACGGGGGGGGTTGGGGGGCCCCC
>JAESFU010000470.1_pt1 | contig 21312 bp, 19 predicted proteins | sample 9269461 | NCBI WGS metagenome assembly JAESFU01 (sample SAMN14502556, study PRJNA617107) | algae metagenome | isolation source: Stenomitos rutilans HA7619-LM2 and co-occurring heterotrophs from cave walls | place: USA: Waikapalae cave, Hawaii | collected 2009-07-28
AGGGTGTGAACGACATGTCCGCAGCGCTCAAGCGGCGCTTCAACATCATCGTTCTTCCGACCCCCAAGACGATCGAGAGTGAAATCGAGATCGTCGCCAAGCGCGTGCGGGACCTGGCCAACAACCTTGAGCTCAAGGCCAAGGTGCCCACGCCAGAAGCGATCGAGAAGGTTGTCACGATCTTCCGCGAGCTGCGGACAGGACAGACACTCGACGGCAAGGCGAAACTCAAGACACCCAGCGGTGTTCTTTCCACTGCAGAAGCCATCAGCGTGCTTGCCAACAGCATGGCGCTTGCAGGCAACTTCGGCACCGGCGATGTCAGCCCGCAGGACCTCGCTTCAGCGATCCAGGGTTCAGTGGTGAAGGATGAGGAGAAGGATCGCGTGGTGTGGCAGGAGTATCTCTCCAACGTTCTCAAGAAGCGTGGCGCAGAGTGGCGACCGCTCTTTGCTGCATGCACTGAGCTGAACGATTAATTTCCACAACGGCGAGCTGACCACGAACCCATGACAAGCCCATGGCGGGTGAACGTGTTTGGAGTTCGACACCTCTCCCCTGCAGGTGCGTGGCACCTGCGCCGATACCTCGACGAAAAGAAGCCCAAGCTCGTCCTGATCGAAGGGCTGGCAGACGCAAACGAACTGGTCAGCCACATCACGCGGCGTGACACCAAGCCGCCCATCGCGCTGCTTGCCTACACCGACACGCTCCCGGTCCGCACGCTGATCTACCCGCTCGCGAAGTACAGCCCGGAATTTCAGGCCATGTCGTGGGCTCATGAGCACGGCGTGCCTGTTGAGTTCATCGATCTGCCTTCAGACATTTTTCTTGCGATCCAGGATGTTGAAGCAGAGATCTGGGAAGCCAAGCGGCGTGCAGCGGCGAGCACTCCAACGACTGAAAAGCCAGAGACTTCCCCCGCGGAAGCGCCCACGCCCGAACGGGCACCCGAACGCATCAGTGTCTACGAGCAGTACGCGACGCTCTCGGGCGAACCCGATCACGAGACCTACTGGGAACGCAACTTCGAGCACAATCTGAGCGATGACGCCTATCGCCTGGCTGCATACGAGTTTGGTGCTTCGCTCCGCGAGCTTGAAGAAGACCAACCGCGCTGGCGTGCAGAGAACCTCGTCCGCGAAGCGTTCATGCGCCGCCAGATCGAAGCAGCGATCGCTGCAGGCACACCGCCAGAGAAGATCGTCGCCGTAGTCGGTGCATTCCACGCACCGGTACTCACCAGCGATCACCCTGCGATGACCGATGATGAGCTTGCCTCGCTCAAACGCAGGTCAAGCAAGTTCACGCTGATGCCGTACTCCTACTTCAAGCTCTCGACGCAGTCTGGCTATGGCGCGGGCAACCGTGCACCTGCGTACTACGAGCTTTTGTGGGAATCGCTCCAAAACCACAACCTTGCGGAGCTTCCATCGCGATACCTGTCGCTCGTTGCCCGCAATCTGCGTGAAGCAGGGACGCATCGCTCCACTGCAGAGATTATCGAAGGTGTCAGGCTTGCCAACACGCTCTCTGCCTTGAAGTACGGCCTTGCTCCCACGCTCATCGACCTGCGCGATGCTGCAGTCACGCTCATCGGACACGGCGAGTTTTCCACGGTCAAGGAAGCCATCGCCCGTGTCGAAGTCGGCACCGCGATCGGTTCACTCCCCGATGGTGTGAGCAGGACGTCGATCCAGGCTGATTTTGAGCGTGAGTTAAAGAGTCTGAAGCTCGACAAGTACAGGACCACGGTCCGCCAGGAGCTGAGCCTCGACCTTCGGGAGAATCGCCAGGCCAAGACTGCTGAAGCTGCGTTTCTCGATCTTGAGCGTTCATCGTTCCTCCACCGTTTGCGCGTGCTGGGTGTGAGCTTTGCTGAGCTCCTCAGAACGTCGCAGCAGTCCGCGACATGGGCAGAGAAGTGGGCACTCCAGTGGAGCCCGGAGAGCGAGATCCAGCTTGTTGAAGCAGTCCTCCTCGGCGAGACTGTCGAGCTTGCGACGGGTTTCAAGTTCAAATCCACGCTCGAAGCCTGCACATCCATCGCCGCTGCAGCGGAGATCGTTCGAGATGCGTGCCAGTGCGGCATGATGGCGTCGATGGAAGCTGCACGCAGAAGGCTCCAGGAACTCGCTGCAGGTACCGGGGAGATGACTGCAATCGCGCATGCAGCGCACGTTCTTGGCCTCATCGTCCGCTATGGAGATGTGCGCCGTTTTGATCCTGAGCCGCTCATGCCGCTGGTCGAAGAGCTATTTGTTGAAGGAACGCTCGCGATGCACGCTGCAGCGGGGTGTGATAACGAGCAGGCAGTGCGCATGATCGTCGCCATCGATGAGATGAACGGGATCGCCCTTGAGCACGCGGACCGCGTGGACGAAGCACTCTGGATCGATCGTCTTAAGCGTCTCGCGGAGGCAGACAACCGCAATCCGCTCCTCTCGGGGTATGCGTGCGCCATTCTCCTTGAACGGGGGCTGATCGCCAACGACGAACTTTCGCGCGAGGTCTCGCGACGGCTGTCACCCGGCGTCCCTGCGGATCTCGGTGCAGGGTGGTTCGAAGGGCTTTCGAAACGCAATCACTACGCGCTCCTCGCGCGGCAGGTGCTCTGGCAACAGCTCGCGGATTACATCGCGTCGCTTGATGAAGAGCACTTCCGAAGGTCCGTGGTCTTCCTTCGCCGCGCGTTTGGCTGCTTTGGCCCTCGCGAAAAGCGGCAGATCGCGGAGAACCTCGGCGAGCACTGGGGCGTCAGCGCTGATGCTGCTGCAGAAGCGATCGAAACCAAGCTCACCGAGACGGAGGAAAAGCAGATCAAAGACCTCAACGAGTTTGATTTCGACGACCTCTAACCCGCCACCGTCCACGCCGTATCTGAGCCCCCCACCACTCCTCTTCGTGCCCGAGCCATCCCGCATGCCGATCGATCCAACCCAACTCGCACGCTGGCGGCTGATTCTCGGAAAATCGGCGGAGGACGCCCTGCAGAAGATGGGGGGCCGTGATGGACATCCGATTCTCGGCGCGGACCAGCAAGAGCTTGATGAAGCCCTTGAGGCGATCTATTCGAGCGACGAGATCGACAAGGAGGAATGGGAAGGCGAGAAGAAGATCGGCGCCCCGGGCCCTGCAAAAGGTCGTACGTTCCCGCGCGTCGCCAAGTGGCTCGACCAGATCCGTACCTTCTTCCCAAAGGACATCGTCGTTCTTCTCCAGAAGGACGCGATCGAACGGCGCGGGCTCAAACAGCTCCTTCTTGAACCGGAGATCCTCGCGAACATCGAGCCATCGCTCGACCTCGCTGCGACCGTCCTGGCGATGAAGAACATGGTGCCGGAAAAGGCAAAGTCCGCTGCACGCGACCTTGTGCGGCGCGTGGTCGAGGATGTCCGCAAGCAGCTCGAATCGCAGTTCACGCAGGCCATTCGCGGCGCGCTTCTGCGCAACCGCCACACAGCGTTCCGGAGTCTTCCGAACCTCGACTGGCCACGCACGATCCGCCGCAACATCCGCAACTATCAGCCAGAGCTCGGCACGATCATCCCCGAGCACATGTCGTTCTTCAGTCGCCAGCAGCGACAGAACCAGTGGAACATCATCATCGCGATGGATCAATCGGGCTCGATGGCGACCTCGCTGATCTACGGCGGCATCATGGGCGCGATCCTCGCGAGCATCGGCGCAGTCGAAACACACGTCGTCGCGTTCAATCACGAGGACGTCGTCGACCTCACCGAGCACTGCTCTGACCCGGTCGATCTCCTCTTTGGCGTCCAGCTCGGCGGCGCGGAAGACTACTGGAAAGCCACAAGCTACTGCGAACGGTTCATGCACACGCCCGAGAGAACGCTGTACGTGCTCCTTGCAGACCTCTGGGACACGAGCCCGAACACGAGCAGGTTCCTCAAGAAGATGGAGCACGTGCTCGAGCGCGGCGTCAAGGCGATCGGTCTCCTTGCGATCTCTGACCAAGGCGTTCCATCGCACAACGAAGAACTTGCCACCAAGCTCGCGAACATGGGCATGCCCTGCTTTGGCTGTACGCCCGAACGTCTGCCAGAACTGCTCGCGGGCGTGCTGCGCGGGAACGATCTCAAGGCCCTCGCTGCACGAGTCGCGTCGGAGAAGGCTGCGAAGTAGGCGAAACTGCTTTCACAAGAAGACCGAAGCGAGCGAACTCCATATCTCTTGCCAACACGAAGGAGCGATCACATCGATCCTGATCGCTGCGAATCAACTACTTGCTCTGGTACTTCCAGTTCCGCGACTTGCCCTCGGTGATCCACTCTACTGCAGTGGCGATTCGCTCCTTGCGCGTCTCATCTCGCTTGGCCTCGGTGATCCACTTGACGTACTCACGCTTGTGAGAAGGGGCAAACGCTTCGAAGTTGGCAACTGCCTTCTTCGACTTCTTCAACGCGGCCTGAAAATCCTTCGGCAGGGGCGATGCCTTTGATTCACTCTTCGGTCGATCAACGCCCTCATCGTTGAGACGCATGGCCTCTTTAAGAATCTTCAAGATCACTGCGTCAGTCGGTAGATCCTTCACATCCTTGATGTGAGCAGTCGTCGCGTCTTCACGCTTGAGGCCCCAGCTCAGCTTCTCGCCTGCCCTCGATATCGCCGCGCTCTTGTCCTTGAAAAGCAGCTCTGCTTTCCAGAAGCCAAAGGTGCAGTGCTTCTTGAATGAAGCCATGCCGCAGAAGGGGCCCTTGTACTCAAAAGCAGGCATGCCCCACTTGATGGTTTCGACAACATCCGGGCAACCCTTGTGCACGAGCATGCGGAGCTTCACCAGGATGGGTCTGGCAAAGTCGTTGGACTGCTCGATGTATGCGTCGATGCGTGGGTCTTTCGTTCTCATTTTCGATGCTCTGGCAATGTGCTTTGTGCGTTTGTCGCCGTCAGGGGATTCGACGCGAGCCAAGAGTTCTTTGACGGACATGATCTCAGTATAAAGACCCGGCCAGCTGCGATCATGACCACGCTGTCACGGGAAAGATACTCACTCGGGATGGCGAAAGTACTGTGCCGGGGTCTTACCAAGGCATCGACCAAAGGCGGCGACAAACGCACTTGAACTTCGGTATCCCACGCGTCTTGCGACCGAACTGACGGGCATCCCTTCGCCCAGCAGGCCGATCGCTTCGTGCATCCTTGCATGCTGGCACCAGCGTCCAAGGCTCATGCCTGTTTGTGTCACGAATACCCGCTCGATCGTCCGGGCACTTGCGCCGCTTCCTTTGGCGAGTGCGGAGATCGTTCGATGAGACGCCATGTTCGCAAGAGCACCCTCCGCGATACGACGTGCACGTGCATCAGTCGGCATCGGGAGCTGCAACGGGCGCTCAGGTATCACGTGCAGCAACTCGACGATCAGGTCCCGCCGCGCGACATCCGCGCGTACAGAATCACCGATCATTCCCTTGGCAACGACCGAGACGATCAGTTCACGCAGCAGGGGAGAAACCGCAATGACGCAAGGCGACGCGACGACAGGCGCGATGTCCGGGCGGAAGTACAGCGTCTGCATCTCCACGCGGCCTCGCATATGCAGTGCATGCTCGACAGCCGCACCGATCCACAACGCACGCATCGGTGGAACGACCCACGCACCTCCGCAGGCAGAAACGGAGATCACGCCGCGAACCGCGTAGACAAGCTGCGGCCACTCGTGCGAGTGGCTTTGAACGTGCTGCCCCGCAGGGAAGGTCATTCCCAAAGACCGGATGCAGGCTTCTTGTCGTTTTCGCGACATTGATTGGCAGTATATCGCCTTGCTGCCAAGTCTATCCCGCCGTATGTTCATTGAACAACTCTCAGGAGCGATACCCCGTGCCCAATCCACTGTGTCACTTTGCGATCCATGCAGACGACTGCCAGCGCGCCATGTCCTTTTACCAAGGTGTCTTTGGATGGCGTTTCGAACCGTGGGGGCCTCCTGGATTCTGGAGGATCCACACAGGTCAGCAGGGCGTTGAAGGTGCTCTCCACCGACGGCACGAAGCACTGACGGGAACAGGCATTCGCGGATTTGAATGTTCGATCAGCGTGCGTGACGTCGCGGCGATCGCGTCGCTTGTCACCAGGCATGGCGGGCAGGTCGTGATGCCGGGGTTTGTGATCCAGGGCGTTGGGACGGTGATGAAGTTTCAGGACACAGAAGGTAACTGTGCAAGCGCGATCCAGTACATGCCCGGCGTGTTCGAATCGATGGGTGCAAAGCCATGAGAATCCCGCGATCTCCCCTTGTAATGGTTCAGGTCGCAGCGCTCGTTGCGATCACCGCACTGGGCATCAGTTGCGAAGATCGACGCATGGATCCAAAGGGACCGGGCGCTAGGGAGGTGCATGGCACCGGCATCGAAACCGCGGTGAGATCTCTGCTTGAGCGATGGGTTCAGGCGTTCACATCCCGCGATGTGGCGGCGATCAGGTCGATTCTCTCAAGCAAGTCGAGCTTCGTATGGCTCGAAGATGGCGAAACTCGCTACCGGAGTTCTGCGGAGATCGCCTCTGCGCTTGAGAGCTTTGCGACGGGAATGTCGTTTGCAACCAGTCTCGAAGCGGTAAGTGTTTTTCCAGTCTCAAACAGTACGGCGTGGGCACACTTCTCGACGAAGACGACCATTCTGCACGGGGAGCAGATCGTGGCGAACTTTGATGGCGTTGTGCTCATGCTCTTTGAGCATGAGCAGGGCGAATGGAAGATCGCCGCAGCGCACACATCCACGAACAGTCCTCGCCAGAATCGCGGACAATAAAAAACGCTGGCCTTCGTGGCCAGCGTGATTATAGAAATGGGTAAGACGCTGCTGTTTTACTTGGTGCCGCCCCGCACCGTAATCGAACCGTTGCTCGTATCCGCAGTCGACTTCTTCTCGCCCGCTGCAGGCTGGCCGAAGGTCAGCTCTGCATGACCCTTGGATGACTTCCTGGTGCTCGTCGGCGTGAGGTTGCTCAGCGTGAACTTGCCGTTGCTCGTGTCCGCGTCGAACTGGCCGACAAAGAGCGGCGAGAGGAGCACGTCGATGTCGCCGTTGGAGGAATCGAGCTCGAACCAGCCCACTGCAGTCGGCGAGAACTCGACGCGGATCGCGCCGTTGGAGGTCTCTGCCTCGACCGGCGCGCCGACGTTCTTCATGACGATGGCGCCGTTGCTCGTCTCTGCATCGACCGGACCTGCATGATTGGTCACGCTGATCTCGCCGTTACTGGTATCAAGATCGGCCTTACCTGAGAGGCCCGCGACCTCGATGCGACCGTTAGAAGAATCGAGCTTGACGCCCGATGCATCGGGAACGGTGATCTCAAACGAGCAGGCCTCGTTGTTGTGGCGCTTCTCGGGCCACACGACGCGCACAACCAGCTTGCCGCTGGCGTCGCGGTTGGTCGTCACGGTCGCTGCGTCCGCGCGTTCCTGCGTGACTGCACGGAGCTTGGCGGTGACGATGACATCCTGAGCCTGCCCCGCAACCACCGTGATGCTGCCGTTGGCCGTCTCGACGTCGATCGCAGAGCCCGTCACGTGCGGCACCGTGACGTCGATCGTGCGAGAGAACTTGGCTTCATCCAGGATCACGCACCCCGAGAGCGTGGCGAGGAGCGCTGCAGAGACCGCGCCCAGTGCACACCTGCCCATGAAAGTGCTGCGGGACATGGAAGCGTGGCGACGATCGGTGAGGGTGGACATGCTGGTCTCCTGCAAATGGACTGCGAATCAGCCCGGGTGATAAGTCCACGAGCAGGACCCGCCGTTCGGTACGGCATTGTTGGCGGTTGGGGTCGGACGGTTTCAAGAATTACTACAACCAAAGGAGATCACAATGTATGAAACAACATGAGACCATGTGCCATAGGTACTTGCACTACGAAATGGCAGAAAACAAACCCGCCCGGCGGTGTGCCGGGCGGGGGTGGGAATCGTGTTTCAATCCGTTGCCAACTTGCATCATGCAGGTGAAGGCATGATGTTGGGCGGCGTGTCCGTATCCGAGCGCGGCTCGGTCGGCTTGGCTGCGGCTGTGTCCGCCGCCTTGCGGCGTGCCTCTGCACGGAGCAGGTCACCAACCGTCGGACGATCCAGGATGCCGTCGCGCATGATCTTGTTCACGTCATCAGCGCTAAGCGTTTCGTACTTGATGAGCGCCTCTGCGACTGCTTCGACCTTCGACCAGTTCTCTTCGAGCATGGTCTTGGCGTGCGCGTACGCCTCATCGATGAGCCTGCGGACTTCCGAATCGACGAGCTTTGCAGTGTCTTCCGAGAAGTCCTTGTCGGGAAGGTACGTTTCGCGGGTGTCGGCACCCTCGTAGCGGACAAAGCCGAGCTTCTCGCTCATGCCCCACTCGAGGATCATCTTGCGTGCGAGATTGGTCGCCTGGGTGATGTCCATCGCAGCGCCCGAGCCGATGTCGCCGGTCGCACGCTCTTCAGCGATTCGACCGCCGCAGAGCACGCGCATCGTGGCCTTGAGCCACTTGGCCCCGTAGCCCCAGCGGTCCTTCTCGGGGAGCGAGAAGGTTGCACCGAGCGACTGGCCGCGCGGGATGATCGTGACCTTGTGGAGCGGATCCGCATCGCCCAGGAGTGCCTGGAGCACTGCGTGGCCTGCTTCGTGGTAGGCAGTGGCGCGATTTTCCGCCGCATCCATCCGCCTGCTCTTGCGTGCACGGCCGAACTTCACCTTGTCACGCGCCTCTTCGAGGTCCTCGTGCTCGATGAACTCCTTGTTCGACATCGTGGCAGCGATCGCGCCTTCGTTGATGATCGCAGCAAGATCCGCACCAGAGAACATCGGCGTGCCGCGTGCGACCTTTTCGAGATCGACGTCGGGGCCGAGCTTGACCTTCTTTGAATGGACCTTGAGGATGTCGACGCGGCCCTTGACGTCCGGAAGCGGAACAACGATCTGGCGATCGAAGCGGCCCGGGCGGGTGAGAGCAGGATCGAGCACGTCGGCGCGGTTGGTCGCCGCGATGACGATCACGCCGTCTGCAGAGTTAAAGCCGTCCATCTCGACGAGGATGGCGTTGAGCGTCTGCTCGCGTTCGTCGTGACCGCCGGTGGTGAAGCCACCACCGCGGCGACGACCCACTGCGTCGATTTCGTCGAGGAAGATGATGCAGGGCGAGGAGTCCTTGGCCTGCTTGAAGAGGTCGCGGACGCGCGATGCACCGACGCCGACGAACATCTCGACAAAGTCTGAGCCCGAGATCGAGAAGAACGGAACGTCCGCCTCGCCTGCGATCGCCTTGGCAAGAAGCGTCTTGCCGCAGCCGGGCTCGCCGATGAGCAGAACGCCGCGCGGGATGCGACCGCCGAGCTTGGTGAACCTCCGGGGGTTCTTCAGGAACTCGATGATCTCCGTGACTTCTTCCTTGGCTTCATCGATGCCTGCAACATCCGCGAAGGTGACGCCGGTCATCTCCTTCGTCAGCGTCCGGTGACGCGACTTGCCGAAGTTGCCGAGCATGCCGCCGCCCGCACCCGCCGAGCGAAGCCCGCGCGAGATGAAGAACCACAGCACCGCGATGAAGAGAATGAATGGGCCAAAGAAGTACAGGAACGGGCCCCAGTAGCTCTGGGGCTTGCTCACTGCGTTGCCATCGGTGATGCGGAGCACGTCGCGCACCACCGCTTCGCGCGAAGCAGCGTTGAGCGGGATGCGGATCGGCGTGGGCTTGCCCTGCGCGTCGATCTGCTCCGCCGTGATCGAATCCTCGCGGATGAAGATCGTGTTCTTGACGAGCGAGCCGTTGTCGTACCTCGCCTGGAACTCGTTGAGCGAAACCGTCTCGCCCTGCTGCTGCGTGTTGAGCGCCATCACCAGGAGCATCACGACAACGATCACCGTGACGATGCCGAAGATGCCGCGGCTAGGCTGCATGGCAGGGCCGCCGGGACGCTTGCGCGGATCCTGATCGCCACCACCCCCCCCACCGCCGCGCCCATTGTCGGAACGTTCGGGCTTGTCGCCCTCTCGTGCCATCAGGTGCGTCTGGAGTGCGAGAGTCCTGGATTCAGCGTTGTGTTCGTTCACCGTACCTCAACTTTCGGCTTCTGCACGCTCAGGATGCAGACGAGCCGTTCAACCAGTCTCAAACCCGTCATTTCCGTCTCCATCCTTCGGGCCTCATCAGTTCAAGGCACGAGGATGCGCGTTCGTTCGAACGTAGGCACCGAAGATGATAGGGTTCGAGTAGGTGTTATTCCCGACCTGCCCCTTCCACCCGTTGTAGGACCGTGTTCGGGTCACGCGGTCCCAGCGCTGCACTATGACATACGGAAGTCAGCTCCCGATCGTTCTTCGGGATCGCAGGGGAGGGGGTTTTCCTGTGAACTAGAGATGCCGCAAGATGAGAACGCGGTTCACCAGCTGGAACGCAATTCGGCGACGATGCCCTTGGCAATGTCGTCCACCGTGTTGGCCTCGCCGATTTCAATCCGCTCACCTGTCCTGATGGCAGGGACGAACGTGTCGGTCGCGGTAAAGGAACGCCGCGAAACGATCGTTTTACCCGTCCGGTTGTTGCGCCAGTCAAAGTCGACCGTCAGGCGAACCGCCATTTCCTGCGCAAGGCCGGTGCGCTGATCGCTCGAGAGTGCACGGAGCTCAGAGGTCGTCACCGTCCCCGTCAGGACCGTGTCTGCACGACGCGCGGAAGTCACCTTCCACTTGGTCGTCCGCATGATCTCCTTGGCGACTGCTTCAGAGATCTGCGCCTCGATCCCCGTCGAGAACGTGTCGTTCTCAAAGACCTCGATCGCGATGGTCTTGTATTCCTCGCTGTGTGCAGACGCGAAGGAATAGCCATCCTTCGGATCAGACGCACAACCCGCAAGGAACGAGGCCCCGACCGATGCACAGCAGATGGCTGCGATGGACAAACGCATCACTGGCCACCTCCAGACTGGCCCGAAGTCTGTTCAGGCTTTGAACCAGCTGGCTCTGCAGGCTGATCCGCAGGAACTGCAACAGGCTGCGAGTCGCCGCCTGCAGGTGCAACCGCAGGCGCAGCGGGCGCGAGCTCTGCTTCCTTGGCTGCTTCCTGTTCTTCCTGGATCACCCGTGCCGGGCGAGGCATCGTCCAGCCGTGTTCCTCGATCATTTCCTGTGCACGGACCGCTGCGACCGTGCCAGGGTGGCGACGGAGGAGCCGCGAGACCGTCAGGCGTGCAGAGACGTTGTCGTCGCGCTGGAGATACCAGTGTGCAGTCTCGAGCATCTGTGCAGCTGCGGATTCGTCAAGACGGGCGATGAGCGCCTCGTCAAGACCATCGCGCTCGGCACTCTGCGGGTAACGTGCCTTGTATTCCTCGATCAGGAACCGGGCTTCACGAAGCCCCGATGCGTCGTACGACGGACCCTTGAAGCGGGCGATATTCGCGTACACGCGGCGCTGCATGGCACGCTGGCGAAGCTCGCTGTTGGGATAGAGCCTGAGGAAGACTTCGTAGGCGTCCGCAGACATCTTCATGTCGCGGACGCGGTAGTAGTAATCCGCGAGCTTCATCAGGGCGTCTTCCGCCAGCCTGCTCTTGGGAAGGCGCTGGCAGATGCGGATCAGGATCTCCTCACCGATACGCTCTGCAGGCTCGATCCGCATGCCCAAGAACTTCTTCCGCATGCCGTTGAGGTAAGCAAGGCCGATATCAAGCTCGCGAATCAGGGCCGTGACGTACACGTCTGAACCGGGGAAGTACTTGACGATCTGCTCGTAGTCTTCGAGTGCGGGGACTTCGCGATCGCGGAGACGACGTGCATCGCCGCGTGCGAGGTAGGCGTGCGCGAGCCATGAGTTGTCGGTCCGCTCGTTGCGTTCGATCCAGCCATCCAGGAGCGACTCGGCCATCGCCTCGCGGCCCTGGGCGATCATCTCGCGCGCACGGCCGATGACGTCCGCATCGCTCCCTGCCTCGGGAGCCTGCGTGACTTCCCACTCGTCGTTCTCGCCGATCGTGTAGGTCTTCTGCTGGGCGTTGGCGGCCTGCGAGGCAAGCATGACCAGCATCAATGCTGCTGCAGGGGCGCTTGCACGGAGGATGTTCGAAAGTCGGACCATCAGGCCAAGAGAATACCACCCCCGGGGCAGGGACGCCGGTTGGGTGCTTGAGATGGTCCAAGGCAGACACCGGGCAGAGCCAAACGGCTGTCTATCAGAAGTTCATCGCCGTACTGCTCTCGCGGACGGTCAGGCGGGTGGGAAGCTTCACGCACCGTGCAGGGGCGTTTCGATCCTCGATCCGGCGGACCAGCATCCGAACGGCCATCGCGCCCATCTCGTGCATGGGGAGCGCCACGGTCGAAAGCCTGGGACGGACGACCCGGGAAAGCTCCGAATCGTTGAACCCGACCACGCGGAGCTGGTCAGGAACCCAGATTCTTGCTTCTTCGGCGACCCGCATGATGCCCAGGGCGATCTTGTCGTTGGCGGCAAGGACGCCGCCCTCAAGAGCCTTCTTCTGGAGCATCCGGACTGCCCACTCCTTGCCCCAGTCGACCGAATAGTCGCCCATGGCGATCTGCTCGGGATCGACCGTGCACCCGCGCTCTTCAAGGGCTGCAGTAAACGCAGCTGCACGACGCTGGGTGTCGAAGTTGCCGCGAGGGCCACCGACAAAGTGAAGCTTCTGCGGCTCAACCCAGCGAAGAAGGTGGTCGACTGCTTCGCGCGTGCCCTTGTCGTTGTCAAGGACGACGCTGTCGAGCCCGCGATCGCTCAGGTCGGTGTCGATCACCACCGTCGGGAGGCCGGTCTTGACGACCTGGTCAATGAGCGGGTCGGTGGCTTCGGTGATGACAACAGCCATCGCGTCGATGAGCTTGGAGCCAACGATCGGCCCGCGGATCTGCGAGACGACCGGCTGACCGGTCCTCTGCTCGTTCCCATCGCCGCCGACGTCACGCTTGGTGATCGTCGTCATCATCAGGTGGTAGCCCAGGCGCGTGGCTTCCTCGTCCGCTCCGTGGAGGAGCCAGGACATGAACTCACCATGGAAGCGCGGTAGAGCCAGCCCCAGGACTCGCGTTTCGCCCGATCCGAGGACCTTGGCAAGCGGGTTGGGGGAGTAGCCCAGACGTTCGATGACCTTGCGGACGCGTGCAGCGGTGTCCGGAGCGACGCCAGGAAGGTTGTTCATCACGCGACTGACAGTCGCGATTGAAACCTCCGCCGCGGCGGCGACATCGTGAATGGACACAGGGCCCGTGCCAGTTTTGCGTTCGAGTGACGACACGGTCCTGATATTAGGTTGGCATACTCCTTTAGAATGTCATTCTGGCATGAACATCTGCATTGCAGAGGCATGCAAGGCAGTTTCAGGCCATTTCTGACATCATTTATCGGGTCGCGTTCGGAGAGATCGCTCGATTCGGGCGAATTCCTCACCTTTCCCGAACGTCCCGGAACCTGCATATCGAGCCGGGTCAGCGGTCCTTCAACTGAGCGATCACGATAATCGCCGCGATCACCACAAGAGCCGCAAGCACCGCCAGCGTGATCTTGATCCAGCTGTACGGACGCTCACCCTGCACTTCGCCCGTCCGCGCGTTGATCAGCACGCGGTAGAGCTTGCTCCGGAAGCGATACGCACCGATCCAGATCGGAAGAAGGATGTGCTTGAACGTGATCGCGTTGTACTGCGTCCTTCTGCTGGAAATCCGCTGCTCGTCGCCGCCGATATCCCTTCTGATCGTTGAGTCGATCGTCGGGGCCATCAGGTCCTTGGCGATGTCAAAGCCCTGCGAGAGGCCGATCGAGTAGCTCTCTGCAAGGAACCCCGCCAAGTACTGATCCTGGTACGGCGCGAGCGCCTTGAGGTCCCAGGGTTCAAGCTTGTGCGCATACGCCTCTGGCAGCGATGTGCTCGCCAGAACCAGCACATCGTCAAACGTGTTGCGGACCGTGCCCCAGCGCGGGCTCCAGCGGATCCTGCGTTCCTGGCGAGTCCTTCGAACGCTCTTGCCGTTCTCGATCGCGGTGTAGCTGACCGTCACGTAGTACGCATCACCGCGAAAACCGGTGTAGTCGGTGATGGTCTTGCAGTCGTAGGTCCATGCAGGGTAATAGATGCCCTTGATCACACCGTCGATGTCCGCGAATCGCTTAATGGCGTTGGGCGCAAACCACAGCGATTTGATCCAGCCCCGGACCTTCTCTGCTGCATTGCCACGCTCGATCGCAAATGGGAGGAGCGAACGCGGCTTGACCAGTCGCCGCATGATCGACTGCAGAACGATGTTGCTCCCGCAGTAGGGGCACGAGAGCGAGGTGACGTTCGGCGGACGATCAATCTCCGCTGCACATGCATCGCACTTGACCAGTTCGTGCTCGGTAACCTCTGCAGATGATTCCAGCTCGTTGATCGCGCCGGAAAAATCCATCTCCTCGACGATCTGGCCCGTGCCCTCGATCGCGTTTTCGTGCCCGCAGTAGGGGCAGTGGAGCGAATCCGCACCGGGCTTGAACTCAAGCTTCGCACCGCACTTGGCGCATGGAAAACGCGACCCCTCGGTCGTCGCTGCTTCCGGTGCACCTTGCTCGGGCGCTTCCATCATCTCTTCGGATTCGTCGCGGTCTCTTGGCATGGTGCGTGTGCAATCCGCTGCACGTCTTTGTGCAGCGAGCGGGAGCAGGCATTCAACAGGAACTCATACGCAAGAACACCAAACCATTACCGCGGCGGAAGCGGGGGCGGAACCGAACCAGCTGCACCACCGCCAAAGAGACCAGCAAGTGCAGGGACCTGCCCTGCAGGCATCCAGCCGCTCATGCCGTTTGACCACACGAGCGTCGCGGGGGTGATTTCGCCGGTCTTGGCCTTGGCTGCAAGCGCACCTGCATCAAACGGACCTGCCTGCTGACCGTTGATCGCGACGTGGTAGACCGCAAGGGGCGGCGGCGAAGGAACGAACGCATAGCCCTGCGAGATGTTCGACTGTGCAGAGACTGCATTGGCCATTGCCTGGCCCATCGCCATCCCCGCGCCAATCCCCACACCCGCTCCTGCAACACCGCCGGGGTTGTTCGCTGCATCGCCGATCGCATTCGCAGCCTGGAACTGCGTGAAGCGGTTCAGATCGCCGATCACGCCCATGCTGGTGCGCTTGTCGAGCGACTTTTCAACCTCGGGCGGGAGCGAGATGTTCTCGATGAGGAGCGAGGGAACCGAAAGGCCGTAGACGTCGATCTCGGGCGTCAGCTTGGTCTGCATGTGACGCGCAAGGGTGTCGTAGTTGGCTGCAAGGTCGAGCGCAGCGAGCTTGGATTCGCCGATCGACTGGGCGAACTGCGAAACGATCATGTTGCGGATCTGGGCCGAGATCTCATCGGTCGTGAACCGCGCGTCGGTGCCGACTGCAGCACGGATCAGGTCCACGGGCTTCTCAACCTTCAGGACGTACGTGCCAAACGCACGGAGGCGGACCGGTCCAAACTCCGGATCGCGGAGCATGATCGGGTTCATCGTCCCCCACTTGAGGTCGGTGAACCGGCGGGTATTGACGAAGTAGACCTCTGCCTTGAAGGGGCTCTCAAAGCCGTACTTCCAGCCCTTGAGCTTGCCGAGAATCGGGAGGTTCTGGGTGGTAAGCGTGAAGGTGCCGGGGAAGAGGAAGACGTCAGCGACCTGGCCCTCGTTGACGAAGACCGCGACCTGACCCTCGCGAACGACCAGTTTCGCACCGTTCTTGATCTCGTTGTCGTGGCGCGGGTATCGCCAGACCAGCGTGTCCTTGGTCGAATCGAGCCACTCGATGATGTCGATCAGTTCGCCGCGCAGTGCATCGAAAATCCCCATCTTCCAGGCTCCTTCAGGTAGCAAGGTGCGACAGAGGCCCGCGAGGGGCACCCGTGCATCGCCGCCGGTGTGCATTCATCGTAGTTCGGGATTGGCGGTTTCGATGCACCAGCCCTGCAGGTGATCTGGGGGGTTTCCGGGAGCAGCGCCACGCAGCCGAACCACTCGATCTACACTGATTTCGTCCCCGGTTACGCCTTGAGGAACCACGCCATGAAGAAGTCCGTCGTTCTTGCTCTCGTCCTTGCCGTAGGCTTTGCATCACTCCCGATCCAGGGGTGTTCATCGACGGGTATCGCGATGCGAGAGGCCTTCGGCTACGCCAAGCGCGAGCAGCTGGTGGACCGCGTGACCGATGCCAGGGATGAGCAGGTCGAGGCCAAGAAGCAGTTCGAGTCTGCGTTGGCCGAATTCCTGGCGGTGACCGGCGTCGGCGGCAGCCCTTCGACCAAGGAGCTTGAGGGCAGGTACGCGACGCTCAAGAGCTCGTACGAGAAGAGTGAGTCGCAGGCCCAGGAAGTGCGCGACAAGATCCAGAGTGTTGAGAACGTGGCAGGGGCGCTCTTCAAGGAATGGAACGCAGAGCTCGACCAGTATTCGGACGCGTCGATGCGATCGATGAGCAAGCGCCAGCTTGATGACACCAAGACGCAGTACGAAAAGCTCCTTTCGATGATGAAGGCTGCTTCCGCGAAGATGGATCCGGTGCTCGCGAAGTTCAAGGATCAGGTCCTGTATCTCAAGCACAACCTCAACGCGCGAGCGATCGCCTCGCTCCAGGGGACTGCCACGCAGGTCGAGACCGACGTCACTGCACTCATCAAGGAAATGGAAGCAGCGATCAACGAAGCGGATGCGTTCATCAAGCAGATGGAACACAACGGCTGAATCGGTTGACGCACTTGCGCGGTGCACCATTCAAGCGAGGCCACCATGACCACCACGACGACATACCTGCCGCCGCTGGTGATCGGTGGAGGCAACATGGCACGGGCGATCGTGCTTGGTGCTCATCGCAAGGGCCTGGAAGTGTTTCGGGGTGGATCGCTCGCGGAACCCGATGCAGGCAAGCACGGCGATTTTCAGGAAGCAGAGCTACGTACGTTTGGCTCCGTAGCCGCCGCGCTCAATGAGCTTGATCGAACTGCAGGCAGGACTCGGCCGATTCTCATTGCAGTCAAGCCGCAGATGCTCACGAGCGTCGCGGAAGAATTGAAGCCGGGCCTCACGGGCCGCGAGCTTGTGATCTCGATACTCGCAGGGACGACGATCGAGCGGCTGAAGCAGGCACTTGGATTCACGATTCGAGTCGTCCGCGTCATGCCCAATCTCCCTGCATCGATCGGGCAGGGCGCTACCTCGATCACGCCATCAGCGGACGCGACCGAGACAGATCTCGCGTATGCACGAGGAATCTTTGAATCGGTCGGCCCGGTCGTTGTACCGCTGGCAGAGGACCTCGTCGACGCATTTACCGCGGTCGCGGGATCCGGCCCTGCGTACCTCTTCTACCTCGCAGAGTCGATGGAAAAAGCAGCGATCGCCTGCGGGTTTGACCCCGGCACTGCTCGCACGCTTGCGAGGCAAACGCTGATCGGGGCTGCAGGCCTGCTCGCAAGCGAAGATCGCGACCCTGCACTCCTCCGTGCAGCAGTCACGAGCAAGGGCGGCACCACTGCAGCGGCGACCGGGGCAATGGATCAGGCGGACCTCCACGGCATCATGGTCCGCGCGATCACCGCTGCACGCGATCGCGGCCGCGAGCTTGGCAGGATGTGATCGCAGGTCTCTCGATCAGAAGTCGCGACGGACGAAGATCCACGAGGCGATACCCAGGACAAACGCCTCGAACGCCAGTGACGTTCCAATGATCCACCAGAGTGACCGCCCACGAATGGCCTTCGCCATCCGCTCGCTGAATTCCTCGTTGTTGATGTTCAGCTCGCGGTCGTCCTCGTTGAGGTTCACGCCACTGTTCTCGTTGTCGGTGCCACGGATTCCCTGGAGATCCGAGATCGAGGTGATCTCCCGCTCAAGCACGCCCAGCGTCTCGGCTGTCTTGGGGAGAACCGTCTTGATGCCGAAGAATATCTTGTGCCATCGCTCGGCCTTTGGCAGTTCCTTCTGGGCTTCCTCAAGTCGTGTCGTTCGTTCTGCAAGCTGCGCCTTTAAACGATCCGCACGCTCGCTCGCACGCGCCGCCAGCCGCGTGGCACGCTCAACCTCTTCACGTGCCTTCACCGCTTCAGGAGAATCGCCCGTCAGCGTCGTTACCTCTGGCATCACGGCCTTCTCTTCCTGCTCAGCGATCCGCTTGGGAAGATCGACCTGTACGGAGCTTTGCAGGCTTTCGACCCGCATGTGCTGGCGTTCGAGATTGCCGAGCATGAACCCCTCGGTCATGTTCAGGAGGAAAATCGCGATCCACAGCAGGCACGTCAGGAGCAGCGAGGCGATCGTCGACCGCGTGAGCAGGCCGATCAGCGCGCAGAACGAGTACAGGTAGCTGAACATCGCAACGACGAGCGGGATCGACATGAAGAGCTTGGGCTCCCACGAATCAGCGCGGATGCCGATGACCAGGAACGCGCCCACGCTAAAGACGCTGACCTGAAGCGTGACAAAAAGCAGGCCGGTGATGTACTTGGTCAGAAACAGCCGGAGCCGGCTGATCGGCCGCGAAAGCGACATCTCGATCGAACCCGAGCTGATGAAATCGGGAATGATCGACGCGGTTGAGATCAGCGCCAGGATCATCGCCGCCCACGAAAGCCAGATGTTGAATCCAATCGGGATGAACACCAGCGACTTGTAGAAGATCGCCTTTGAGATCGTGGCCGTCGTCAGCGGCGCGGTGTCAAACGACCAGCTCAGGACGGTGATCCCCTTCTCGTTGATGCCGACGCAGGCCATCGCCGCGACAATCAGCACCGAGAGAACGAGCACGATCCAGAACAGCCGCTTGGCGTTCAATTCACGGTATGCATCCACAAGGAGCGCGGTAGTCTGCGTGATCACCGGCGTGCCTCCTTGCCTTCAAGCGGCGAACTCTTGTCTGCACCGGGCGCAAGCGCCTTTCCCGTCAATGGGTCGGTCACTGCTTGCATGAATAGATCCTCGAGCGAAGGCCGCGTCGGCCTCACTGCACGGATCACGACGCCCGCGCGACGGAGGCTATCGATCAGCGGCTGCACCGCCATCGCGTCATTGGTCGCCGCGATCAGCGTGTCGTTCTCGTGCGTGAGCGGGATTGAGCCCATCACGCCCGACCGCAGGACCGAATCAACAGGAACGCCCGGCTCGCACTCGATGATGTACCGCTGCTGATCGCGCGTCAGCTCATCAATCGTGCCCTGCGAATATACCTTGCCCTGCACGAGAATCGCCACGCGGTCGCAGAGCATCTCAAGCTCGCTGAGGAGGTGCGAGTTCAGGAACACGGTCCTGCCCTGCTCCTTGAGCCGGAGAAGAATCGCCCGAATGTCCTTACGACCCACCGGATCGACGCCGTCGGTCGGTTCATCGAGCACGACCAGGTCAGGATCGCCCACCACGGCCTGTGCGATGCCGATGCGCTGACGCATGCCCTTGGAATAACCCTTGACCTTCGTCTCGGCCCAGTCCTTCATGCCGACCAGTTCAAGAAGCTCCGCTGCACGGCGCTTGCGGTCGCGACGACCCACATTCGACATCGCTCCGTAGAACTCAATCACCTGCCGCCCGGTCAGATACTCGGGAAACCGGTGATGCTCCGGGAGATAGCCGACCTTCGCCAGCGTCGCCTTGTCGCCGATCGGTGCCCCGAGCATCGTGCCAAGCGCGCGCGTCGGGCGGATCACCGTCATCAGGATCTTGACGAGCGTGCTCTTGCCCGCGCCATTGGGACCAAGAAGCCCGAAGACCTCACCCCGGCGCACGTTCATGGAGATGCCGCGAAGTGCGTGGACCTTTTTGCCGTACGTCTTGCGGACGTCCGTCAGGTCGATCGCAGATGCGCCGCCGGGAGGTGGTGTCACGAGTGAAGTACCTCTGCAAAGGGCTGCTGAACCAGCACGTGGCCGATAGGGACCATTCGGAATCGGCCGAACATGCTTTCGCACGCCTGACCCCACGATTGACGCAAAATCACGTCCGGGAACCCGGACGGGCACAACCTCACGACTTGCGACGATTCCAGCGTTCCACAAACGCCTCGTACTGCTCGGGCGTGTCGATCCCCACCGAACTCACCGGGTAGATCGCAACCGCGATCGAGTACCCGTGCTCAAGAACACGGAGCTGCTCAAGCATCTCGGTCGTTTCCAAGGGCGTCGGATCCAGATTGATGTACTGCTTCAGGAAGCTCACGCGATAGGCGTAGATCCCGACGTGCTTGAGCGGCATCGCTGCAGGGGATGTTGCACGCGGATACGGAATCAGCGACCGGGAGAAGTACATGGCCGTCGAATCTGCACGAAGCACGACCTTGACGATGTTTGGATTCGTCGCGTCCTCGCCTGAGACAAAGGGTGCTGCAGCGGTCGCGACCTGTGCATTTGAACCTTCGAGCGCCCCGACCACTGCATCGATCAGTCCGCCCTCGATCTCGGGCTCATCACCCTGGACGTTCACGACAATGTCGTGGTCCTGGAGCCTGAGAATCCCTGCAGCTTCCGCGAGCCTGCTTGTGCCGTTTGGATGATTCACCGAGGTCAGGACCGCGTCGCCGTCAAAGTCCTCGACGACGTCCATGATCCGTTCATCGTCCGCGGCGATCACGACGCGTGACGCACGCTTTGAGCGGGATGCAGAATCGAACACATGCTCGATGAGCGTCTTACCGGTCTTTGAAGCAAGAACCTTCTCGGGAAATCGCGTGGACGCGAGCCTCGCAGGGATGATGGCCACGACCTCGTGGCCGCCGGATTCATGCAGATCGATGCTCATACAGGTGTCCCGCCTCGATCATGCTTCGCTGCTTGCAGGCGGTGCGGACGGCGCGGTGCCGCCCGAACGAAGCTCTGCGATGAGCTTCTTGAGCTCGTCACGCTGCTGGCGGATGTCCTTGTACGTGATCTGCTGGATCGCGATCGACGAGGCGATCTTCTCTGCTTCTTCTGCTGAAGCGAGGTTGCGCTCCTGGGCGGCCTTTTCCTTCAAGGCGAGCATGAGCTCGTAGCGGATGTCCAGGACCATCTCGGGAAGGAGGTCGCGTCCTTCGAGCGCTCCGCGGAAGGTGACGATGGTCTCGTCGATCCAACCCATCTTGAAGAACGCGCGGCCGAGGTAGAGCGAGGAACTGCTCTTGAGACGGGGATCAGACTGCGACTTCTGGAAGAGCGCGATCGAGTCCTCGACCATGCCGATCTTGTAGTACGCCTCGCCAAGATTGAACTTGCGGCGGAGGTCCGTCGGATACGCCTCCTCGCGGAGCTTGAGCTCGCCGATCTCATACTCGACGTAGTCGCGTTCTGCCTTCTCAAGCTTGGTCTTGATTGCAGCGTCGGCTGGACGTGCAGCGTGTCT
>JAESFU010000471.1_pt1 | contig 21217 bp, 13 predicted proteins | sample 9269461 | NCBI WGS metagenome assembly JAESFU01 (sample SAMN14502556, study PRJNA617107) | algae metagenome | isolation source: Stenomitos rutilans HA7619-LM2 and co-occurring heterotrophs from cave walls | place: USA: Waikapalae cave, Hawaii | collected 2009-07-28
CGGCAACGCATCTCACGCTTGGTTCGCAAAACCCTTTCGTTTTCTAAGAAGCTGGAGAATCACATTGGAGCGATCTGGTTTTTCATTCACCACTACAATGCATCCTTACCTCTTTAGCACTACCAAAAATCGTTGGACTGGATCAGATGTCAGAATACCTTCAAGCAGCCGTTCAACGTGTCTTAGCAGGAAACCGAGATGAAGGAGATTTACGGACAATCGCCGCTGCGATTCAGGCTCGGCAAGTTGTTTTAGTTCCTGGTAGTGGAGCAGTAGGAATTGGCGGGAACGTTGAGAATTCACCGATCGTTCCTGGTCACTCTAATGTCATTGGGGACAACAATCTTGTGATTTATGGAGCCGAGGCAGAAGAAATTCAAGCCCTACTGGCACAACGCTTGAGCCAGCAAGCAAGATCATTTGATGAACTAGTACTACAAGTACGAAGACGTTGCTGTGACAAGGTACTCAAGCTTTACAGCAAAATTCAGCTACTTAACCGCCAGCAGATCGATATTGGTCGCTTATATGTTGATGTTTATGTGCTTGAGAAATTGCCGAGTATCTCTCATGCCACCATTCCAGGATTGTTGAAAGGCAAGGATCTGCGAGAAAGTTTTGATCGCATGGGGTTAGGTAAGAGAGAGAAGCGATCGCCCGGATTAGAGGTAGCTACTGAACATTCCAGATTAATGGTGTTTGGGAAACCTGGTTCTGGCAAAAGTACGTTTTTGCGGCATTTGGCAGTTGCCTGTGCCAAAGGAGATTTTTCAGATGGCTTTATCCCTGTCCTGTTTGAACTGCGGTTTATCAAGGATGGCGATCAGTTCAACCTGTGGGAGTTTTTGAAGCGAGAGTTTCGACTGGCAAATCAAGCACAAGTTGAGCAAGTTCTGCAGCAAGCGCGAGTGTTGCTCTTGTTGGATGGCTTGGATGAAGTGCCTGCCCAATCTCTACAAACTGTACAAAATCACATCCTAGACTTCGCGCAGCAGTACTATGAGCATCACTTTATCCTGAGCTGCCGCACTCAAACTACAGAGTACATTTTACCTACATTTGAGCCCATTGAAGTAGCAGATTTTAACCCGGAGCAGGTGAAATCATTTGCCGAGAATTGGTTTAGTTTGCTGGCTGAAACTTGTGAAGAAGGAGAAGCACTAAAGCAACGATTCTTAAAAAGTTTATCTGAGAATCAGCCAATGGCAGAACTGGCAGTCACACCAATACTGCTGAGCCTGACCTGCTGGGTCTTCGGGGATTTGAAGAATTTACCGCTCAAGCGATCGAATTTATATGAGCAGGGAATTTGTTTATTACTGCGCCAGTGGGATGAACAGAGAGGGGTTAGGCGTGATGGGGCGAGTGAGATTTATCGCAATCTATCCTTGAAAGAGCGACAGCAGCTTTTGAGTTACGTGGCGGTTCGCAAGTTTGAACAAGCAGAAAACTTTGTGCTATTTGAAGAGTCAGAGATTTGCGGCTATGTTGCAGAGCATTTGCAGATTTCGGCTGAGGAGAGTCGGGCAGTGTTGGGGGCGATCGCACAGCAGCATGGCTTATTGATTGAGCAAGCGCAAGGGATTTGGTCATTTTCACACCTGACGTTTCAAGAATATTTGGTGTCAAAGTGGTTTTGTGGTCAAAATGCAATCGAAGAACTGACCAGTAAAATAATTTACACACATTGGCTTGAAGTTCTATCTTTATCAACTGAAATTATAGATAACCCAGAAAACTTGGTACAAGCCTTTAAACAAAGAATAGATGATATTTCGTGCAGTAAGGAATTCCAAGTTCTGCTGCACTGGTTAGATTGTCACACCAGCTACATAAAGAATTTTTATCATATTTCTGACCAGCTATCAGCAGTTCGCGCTTTCTATTTAGATTTGATTCTTGAGATTTATCGCAGCCCTATTAGTTTATTTGACTTTCAAACAAATGATTTCTACTTGGAACTTGAATTTTCTTTTGCCCTAGACAATACTATTAATTTTGAAGATGCACGAGGTGCTGCCTATTATTTAAGCAATGACATTATTGCTGAAATTGAATATATTATTGACATTCTAATCAATAAAAATCTTACACAAAATCTTACTTTATTTGAATCTCTAGAGCAGAGTAAAACCAGATTTCCGGAGTTAGAAAGCATAGAACTGCGAGAGAAATGGTGGCAGGATTACTTAATGGAAGATGAGTACTTTGCTAAAGTATTTCACTCAATAAGGTTGATGGCTATTGAAGGCTCCTACTTGAGCGATATATGGAAATTTGACGAGGAGCAAATTAATTTAATTAAACAATATTTTGATTTGAACATTTTTTTGGTGAACTGTTTAGACGAAAGTAATAGAATTACCATCGGAATGAAATCTAAAATAAAAGAGGAGGTGTTCTTACCGATCGCCGAAATCGAAAAGCGAAAAAAGCAAAGTTTAGATTAGCGATCGCTCGCCCCAATCGCTGTATCATCTGCGCTGCCACCAATGGCAACTGCGCGATTGCCTATCGCGAGCGTGACCTGCTGCGATCGCGCCGCTTCTGCCAATGTTTACAGCTCTTGATGGCTGAGACGTTTTCCCGCCTCAACGCGACTAAAAATGGTTTGCAGTACTTCAGGATTAACAGTCACAGCTTGTTGTTACCCTATGTAACGCAGGTACTAACCGTATTTCCCTAATCATCCAAAGGTTCAACGTAGCTAAAGGATTATCAGGTTTGCGCTTCGTCTGCTTTTGCCTCAGGTGATTCATCCGTTTTGCGCAACGCTTTCACAGCTGCACTGCGCGTTGCTTCTGCTCCAAAGCCCCATCCCAAGACGGCAATATAATCTGCCCAACTGCCAAAGGTTGGTTTGGTCAGATACAGTTGATTAAACCCAGTTCCTGCCAAAACTCCCATGAAGATTAGATAACTGAAAATATAGAACCAGCGCAGACGACCATCAGCATCGGGATAAAAATATGCGAAGAGGCGAGGCAATGCTCTTTTCCGGATTTCAGCTTGGGTAGAAGTCTCAATCCCAGTTGATGACGGAGGGGCAACCAAGTTTAGTCCTGTCGTACTATCGCCTTCAGCAGATTTTGCCCCTGCATAGGTTTGGCTAGCTTGAGCCACTTTCTTCACTTCTTCAAGGTTCTGCTCAATCTTGTCCATCAGGGCTTTCACCCCAGGCTCATCAGACATCGGTTGTGCCAGAAGCTGTTGATCCAGATCATCAATTTTTTCCTTCCACTCATAGAAGGCATTTCCCTCTAACTGAGCTGCCAATGTCTTGAGCTTTTCCAGCCTAGAATGAAGTTGAAGGAAGCGGTTCACCTGTTGCGACATCTCATCCAACTTCGATCGCAGCTCACTTGGATTAGCCAAGTTGGGCGCGTCTTGTACTGTCTCCTCTAAGGTACGAGAAATGGCTCGAATACAGATTGCTTGGGAGTTCTGCAAATCGCTCTCCCTTAGGCGATGCCTCAACGTATCACAGTAATTGAACTGGGACTGCCATCCTGTTTTCTGCTGTACCCACTTACTCCAAGTTGCTTGCGCTGCATTAACCGACGACTGTGCGGCTTCCAGTTGCTTTAGCTGTTGTAACAACAGAGCGTGTTCCATGCATTCGCAAGCACGTTCGGCAAAATACCTTGCAGATTTGCGGTCAGCCTCAACTTGTGCTCGCAAATTCCTAATACTCACTGTAATTTCATCTCGACGTTTCCCAGCCGTGCTGTAGGTTGAAACCGCAACACTGAGCAAAACGCCACCGACAAGCAAGAGTAGCGGGATCTGCCACGGGTCTTTCACCTTCACAATCACTGGAACAACCTGCTCATCGCCCTGATAGGTGACGAGTAGTTCACCCGTAAACTCCCCACTCGGAACGTTTTGCAAATCGAATTGAATCGGAATACTGACCAAATTGTTTGGACTACTTTGAGCAGATGGTTTTCCAGCCTGGATCAGAGTCGCTGGCAAGACTTTGCTACCATCTGCGGTGGGAAGGTCAAAGGGGACGATTTGAGAATTAGCGATCGCTTCACTAGCCCGCAGAGCGATCGTACGAGTCTCAACAGAACCCTTAGTCGCAGTGATGATGATAGAACCAGGAGTAACAGTTACCTTCGCCTGTGCAAGAGCTGAAGCTTGAGGCAGCAAACCCACCGCAGAAACAAGCAAGAATAAAAAACTGAGCTGACGACACTTCATAGAGATACCTAAAGCAACCTACCTGGAGGTGTAACGTTTTGTAATGACCTGAAGGCAGTTACCCATGTTCAGAAATATACCTGGATAGACGGATCGATCTTAGCCGACAGGAGAAAAAAGCTCATGAGTTTACTATTCACTCAAGGGCACGCTTGCATCATCGGCGTTGGAGCCGACCTACCAAACACGATTTACGATGCTCAGGGGATCGCAGACATTTTGCAAGACCCAGAGAGATGTGCTTACCCATCCGAGCAGGTGCAGTTGCTTACGGGACAGCAGGCAACCAGAAACGACATTCTATCGGCGTTAGACCAGCTTGCTACTCAAGCGACAGCCGACTCTACGGTTATTGTCTATTTCTCAGGACATGGCTACCAATTCAAAAGTCCGATCGGTAATTTCTACTACCTAATGCCCTATGGCTATGACAAAACTCAGCTTCCCACAACAGCAATTAGTGGAGCTGAATTTACAGCCCGGTTACAGGCAATTCCTGCTCAAAAGATTTTGGTACTGCTAGATTGCTGCCATGCTGGGGGCTTGAGCGACTTGGAAAACCTGGGTATAGAAGTTGCTAAATCACCCCTACCGCCAGAAGCACAAGCGCTATTTTCCCAAGGTCAGGGGCGAGTCATCATTGCCTCATCAAAAGAGGATGAAATCTCTTTTGATGGTAGGGATAGGTCTTACAGCGCCTTTACAGCAGCACTCGTTGAGGGGCTGTGTGGCAAAGGTGTTGCTAGGCAAGATGGTTATGTCCGAGTCAATGATTTGGCAATGTATACCCGTGAAGTCGTGTCAAGGCGAACACGGGATCAACAGCATCCAGTCATGAACAACCAGCAGTCAGACAATTTTGTTGTGGCTTATTACGCTGCTGGTGGACTGCAGCCTAAGGGATTACCCTTCGATGGCGAACCAGAAGTTGACTTTGGCCCGCTTGAGAGTCAGCCCACCCGAATTGTTCATGCCTCTGGAGAGAGAGCAGTGGCGATCGGCGGCAATGCCAATAAAGCCACAATTATTACAGGAGACAGCAACACAGTGCGATAATTCAATTTTGGAAATACCCTTTCTAGTAACAGAGGTAGAACAGAACCGTTAGTATTGGCAATAATTATCATCAAGAACCAGCCAATTCTGAGTTTCGTCTGGGAGCTGGATGGACTTTATAGGAGGAATTTCTTACACCCCCCTAATGTTAAATACAAATTCTTCAATAAAGGCTTTTGGCTAATGTCTTGAGAGTACCAGTTAAAGGGCGGAATGTGGATTGAATACACTAAAGAGTTCAAAAGCAGACTCTATATAATAGACTTGTCGGGTAATAACAAGAAAAATGGCTGAAAGTCACACTAGGCTTAGGTTACAGCAATTTTCGCCTAAAATGGCTGTAATGCTTACCGGGAAAGGCTTTCAAAGATTTTCCGTCTTATTTCCAGACAACTCTAATGTCTGTTTTCGGTGGGGTTTTCAGAAGTCTAAGTTTATAGAGTAACGACTTACCGTTTCTGGATCGGTTTGAAGCTTTGCATGGGCGGCAATAAAATCCATTAGAGACTGTACTGAATGCCAAAGGCTGCCACCGACATTATGTAAAGCACTTATGTTTCTTTCAGATTCCCATCCATCCGGTTCTCCTTTTCTTAGCAAATATTTGATTCTACTCAGGAAGTCTGCTACTGCATGTTTAGCTTGCCATTCACTGTTTTCTAGTGAGTCAGCAGCATGTTGCACGTTTGTTATCAATTCAGCTAACTGTACAGCTACAGGATCTTGTTCAAGTTCTCTACCTAGTGTTAGGGGAAACAAGGAAAGATCTAGAATTTCTATCGCTTGTAGGTATGAAGGATCTTGTTGTTTAAGAAAATCTCTAGCTGCTATTAAGTATGAACCATAATTTGTGTTAGCAACTATAAAATCTATCAGGGGCTGCAGTTTGTCACAAATATCTTGACCCAGACTATACAAAAATTCTAAGTTTCTTTGAAAATTGCTGAAACTATACCCCGAGCTTTTAGGATCTGAATTAACACTCCTAAAGAAAAAGATAACATTCTTGACAGCCATCTGTTTCGCATTATTATCTGTGCTGTGTATATTTCCAGAATTTTTGACTGCATAACCAAAGTCAGTTAACAATTCTACTAACTGAATAACGTCTGGATTTGTCCTAACTTCTCCATTAGATACTAAAGAAACTAACGGAAGGTTGATAATTTCTACAGCATCTAAATATGAAGAGCTTTGATCCCCACAAAAAGAGCCCTGATCCTCAAGATACAAAGAGTCTTGATTCTTAAGGAACTCTGCAATAACTATGAGATTGGAATCAAGCTTATTATGAGCAATGAGGCAATCAGTAACTGCCTGAAGTGCATCTTTAATATGTTCGCCAGCACTAGATAGAGCTGTTAGAAACTTTAATAATCTCCTAGGTGAACAGGAGGACCCTCTATTTATCCAATCAAGCTCTTGCAGCCAGTGCTCTGCTACGAACGGCACTTGCCAATTATCTTTGTCCTGAGCGTGTATAGATGATTTAACTGTATGTTGGAATTCAGTTATCAATCCAGCTAGCCGTTGGACATCTGCATTTGGTCTAATTTCATCGTCAGGAGATACGGGTATTAAGGGTAGACCAAGACTATCTAGGGCCTGTTTATATGATGGGTCTTGGCTTTCAAGGAACTCGATTGCTGAGAATAACTGATAACCACGTTTGTTATGGGAAATCAGAAAATTAACTACTGGATTCAATACACTAAGAACGCTTTGCCCTTCATCGCGTAAAACGATTAGTATTTTCTGAAAATCAAGTAGATCAGAGAACGGGAAATAGTTGCTAATTTGGTAATCTTTGCACAAGCTACTCAACAGATCTTCAAGCTTATGAAGAAAAGAGTTTATTGCTTCTCTTCTCCTCCACTGTACTTGCTGTTCCTCTCCGCTCAACCTAACATTTTGCTCTCCAATAGCACAAAAACGATCTATTAATTTTGACAGTTGTTGAGCCTCTGGATCAAGTTGAATTTCCGTAATTGAATTTACAGAGTGCAATCTACGATTGAGTAACTTCAATGCCTGAATATATGAGGATTGCTGACTTCCAATGATTTCAAGTATTGATATGATTCGTTGCCCAAGTTTATTGCGAATACTTGAGTAACTCAAAAGGGATTTCAGTGTACAATGCACATTCTGATAAGATAGGCGACCCGTAAGTATATTACTTCCCTCAAACAAAAGTGTTTCGACTGACTTTACCAATTGATCATCGCTTGGATTTTCTTCCATTAGTAATTGAATTAAATCCACTCCAGCTCTACAGATTTGAGAAATTTCACTGATAAATCCTGGTTGCTCTCCATAAAAAGTATACTCTTCAGTTAAATGTCGAAAACTACGAAGATACTCCGCTAAACTTAGAGCCTCGTCATCTTCATTTGCATCCGTTTTTATACTAGGTGAAGGGTTTGATCTCCCGAGAATTCGAAGGGCTGTTTCATAGTACTTCTTTACGTATGGTATGTATGGTCCTGGAGCCTTTTGGTAATCACCGTATATAGATTTACCATATCCCCTTCCACGGAACGTCGCTAGACGTAGCCCAGCTACATCGCAAAACGGATCTAAATCCAGTGCTTCTAAATAATCACCTATAGCAAGGTTTGCTTGTCCAGATATCTCATAGGCTTGTCCACGAGAAATGTATAATCGTGTCCATTGGTGTATATTTATGGCTTTTGTATAGTCATCTATCGCGGCACTATACTGACCACTTCTTAAGTAAGCATCTCCACGTTCTACCAACGCATAAAGATGATCTGGTGCTAAAGAGAGCACTTTTGAATGAGCATTTATAGCATCATCAAATCGCTCAAGATAAAATAGCGCGTCACCTAGGTTGTAATGAGCTTGTACAAATTTAAGCTCAAGTTCAATTGCTTGTTGAAAACTTGCAACTGCATCCTCGACTTTCCCTAGCTTGGTACCAAAAATAAATCCTCTATAAAAGTAAGCCAAGGTCATACTAGGAGACGATTGCGGCTTACTCTCCGCCTGTGCAATTGAACGTTCAAATGCTGCCAGAGCTTCTTGATAACGATGATCCCAGTAGAAAAGTTGACCAATAGTGAAGGTTGCTAAGAAAGCCATCTCTTCAGCTAGTCCACGGAACATGTAATCTTTAAAGGTCTGATTGGTTACATCAACCATCATTTCCTCTAGTTCCGGGTTGGAGCTTTCTAATTCTTTGTTTGTGACTATTGTGAAACGTGGGCTAAATCCTACCTGATCATACCAACCCCAAATAATAATTGCTGCATTGCAAAGCTCAGCTACCTTTCGTGCCTTCTCATCATCTCCGTCTTCGATAACTAGATTGCGTAATCTTGCCACTCTAAATGTAGAGCCCCCGATTACGGTCATTTCTTTCTCAATAGCCTTTCGAATACGCTCTTCGATTTTCCAACCAATTTGTCCATCCCCATCAAATTCAGCAATTAAAACTAAAATTTCGCTAGCATGAGCAGGGGCAACAGACAGAGGAGCAGTAGTGGGAGCTTTATTCTCGCCAGTGACGACGAGTTTTAGTGTACTCCCGTCACCAAGTCGTATATCACCAGTCCTGAAAACAGTATTGCTATCACCTGAGATAACCACGCTATTTTCTACACTATTACCTACTACAATGTGGCGATCACTCTCCGCACGAGGAAACGGCGAAATCTCTTCCTTCTTGCCATCCTGTTTGAAGGATTGCAGTTGATCTGGGTTATTGGGAGACTGGGACTGGCTCATCTTATACTCAGCAGCAATCGCGAGTTTGTCTAAAATGAAGTATTAAAAGTTTCTACATCAGATGACCTAATGGTTACGGAACTTGTAGCGGGTCTGTATATGATGCTTCACGCTCAACTCCTTTGTACTGAGAATGAACTAGCTAATTGATAACAAAGCGTTGATTAAGTTTGCCAAGGTTTTTACCAAGTACTCGGTAAAAACCGCTCAAAGCCTTTAATTGCGTGCAGATCTATCCTGTTGCAAGCAGTATAACTAGGTTGCAGAGTTTTTTGCTAGTACAGGAGTAAATCTTTGATGAGATCGCAGTTCCACAGTGCAAACTCACACTACCAGCGTCTACAATCTTCAAAATTTACCCTTTACCCGCTTTTAAGAGAGATTTCTACTAGAATAAAAACATTTGTATTACTATGTATCAACTCTGAAAACAGGCGATCGGAGATCCTTTAACGATGTCAGAAGGTTTAGACGCCGTTCTCAAACGCGTTGTGTCTGGCGGCTTGGATGAAGAAGACACCCGAGCATTGCTGCTAGCGGTACAACAGAAACAGGTTGCTCTAGCAACTGGAGAGAGGGCCGTTGCCTTCGGAGCAAATGCCTCTGATGTCGTTGTTATCACAGGAGACAACAATATTATCGTCGTCCTAAATGGCGAAAAAGCAGAGGAAATTGAGCGCGCTGTTCAGGGTAGAGGTAAGGCTCAGTACGTGCAGGATACGGTTTACAGCACGTTCTTTCCAGTCCTGCAGATGCCTCAATATGTTTATGGTGCACCATGCAAGTACAACGACTCAGAGGAACAGGAAGCTAAGAAAGTAATTATACCTACTGCTGGAGGTCCAGAAATCTATCCCTTTTTGATTCGGGATAGAATGGTGTTCTGTTTTCAGGATTTGACCTTCCACAACGGACCCTTTCGGGAACTGATTCGTGAAGGGAAAGTAGAGCGGTATGACGCGATCGACTGGTGGGATGAGCCAGACCGGATGCATTGGTATATGTCGCTGTTAAATCGGTCATTGAACAAACTGACTGGACGTAAAGGGTTGAAACTGGATAAGGAGCATCATCGATATTACTTTGCTCCTGAGACATTAGGGCAAGCCCGAAGAGTCAGTTACCGTCCCCTCAATCAATCAGTCAGTGAACGCAACGTTGTTTGGCAACCAATCGCTAAGAAAACTGGAACTCCCCGACCTTACTGGTTACACCTGGCAGTAGCACTTCAATTTCATCGAGTTGCCAGTGAGCAATGGTGTTTAAGTATTCGTCCTGAAATGCGCGTTACTAAGGACGGCTCGGAACCATTGGATTCTGAAAAAATAGGCAGCCGAGTGACACGCCAGAAGTCTAGGATGTACAACTATGGCTTGCTGACAGAGGTAAACTTTTGGCGGGATTACTTGAGTGGCAGTAAACCTAAAATCATTCTTCCATTTAGCAAAACTCAAAAAATCATCATTTCTACGTCAATGATGCAAAGCGAGGTCAACTGGCTTGGCATTCCAGAAGAATTCGCTAAACCTTTCAAAAATGTTGACTATGAAACTGATCCATTTGATGAGGATGAGCTGATTGAGCTTTTAGGTGACGATGAAGACTCCGGTGAGTGGGACGAGCAAAATGACGGCGATCGCAAAGATTTAAAAGCTGACGACGATTCAATTCTATTTTAGTTATGAGCTATCAACAATCCCTCACAACTCCTGCACTAAGCTGTCAGTATCTTGAAGAACCTTTGCTCTGCTTTGCAGATGGGCAACTGCATATTGACCCCAAGCAAGGCATTCTTCAATTTGGTCCTAAGTCTTACAAGCCCTCAAAGCGACATCCGTCCTCAGTTCGGGTTGGCTGCATTGGTTCAGCAGAAAGCATTGATATGGCGCGCCAATGGCTGATTAAGAATCAGCAGGGTGTTCTAGGGGACGAAAAACATCCTGATTTCCCGGGCTTCCAACGTGATCGTGGCTTCTTCTCAGAGTTGTTGTTCGATGATGACTGGATCGAGCAGTTCAATCGCACTGAGATTACTGACCTGCTGAATATTCGTTCTCCTCGTGATCGCTTTGAAGCAACCATTCAACTATTAGAAGCCAAGTTGGAGCTTTTGTGGCGGGAAGACCAGAAGCCGGAATACATCATGGTCGTATTGCCCGACACGATCGTTAACAAGTGCCGAGTCGCTGACTACTCTGACCCAAAATTAGGTGAAGTCCATCGGGATTTACGCCGAGCTTTCAAGGCAATGGCAATGAAATATCAGATCCCTACACAGTTCTTGCAGATGGAGACGATCGATGGACGGGACAAAGATCGCCCGTCCAAGATTGCCTGGAATTTCTTCACGGGTCTTTACTTTAAGGCAGGAGGCTTTCCGTGGGGACCTGTTGGACTCAAAACTGGTACGTGCTACATCGGCATTAGTTTTTATCGTCCGCTTGGCTCCAACAATTCAACCGTTCAAACCAGTTTGATTCAAGCATTTGATGAGAATGGAAATGGTTTAGTTTTAAGAGGGCATGATTTCACATGGGATGCTGACAAAGAAGGTACTGCATCTCCCCACCTTAGTGAAGAAAAAGCGGCTCAACTGATTGATTTAGCGTTAACAAGGTACCGCGAGGAACGAGGACAATTCCCTAAACGAGTAGTCGTGCATAAGACATCACGGTACTGGGCTGCTGAGAAACATGGCTTTGAAGCAGCTCTGAAAAAGTATGTTGATCAATACGATCTGCTTGCTCTGACGAAACAAAACACTGCCAGGCTGCTTGTTGCCAGCCAGTATCCACCACTTCGTGGGACTCGATTCACCATCGGAGATCTCGACTTCCTATACACGACAGGATTTGTGGCTGATCTAGAACAGTTTCACGGAACTCATGTTCCATCACCCATTCAGATTGCTGACCATGTTGGGTATGACACTCCTAGAGAAGCCTTGATGCGCGAAATTCTGATTCTTACCAAGATGAATTGGAACTCAGCCCGACTGGGAGGTCTCTTTCCAATCACAATCCGATTTTCTAGACTGGTAGGAGACATCATGCGGGAAATCCCACCCGACAGAGATCCCTTGACCAACTTCAAGTTCTACACGTAGCCAAGACTTAGCCTACTATGCCAGATCACCTTGAGGAAGTTATCAAACGTGTAGTAGCAGGAAGTTGTGACGAAGCGGACATACAGGCGATCGCCACAGCCCTTCAGTCTGGGCAACTTTCATTAGTAACGGGAAGTAGAGCAGCAGGAATTGCTGGGGATGCCGCTAATGCAATCGTCATTACGGGGGATAACAATCTCATTGTTCAAGGTCAGGTAGCCGAATCACTTCAAGCGATCTTAGAGCAATCCAATCGACAAAAGGCAGCAACTCTGTCTGTAGATGAACTGGTACAAGAGGTGCGATCGCGCCTGCATGATGACATTCAATGCTTGCATGGCACGATGCCGCTATGGGGTGTGGATCATTGGGTGCCATTGGGTGAGTTATTTGTTGATGTGAACATTTTGGAGGAGGTGAGTAGCAACCAGAGATCGGAGCTGCCTGACCTGTGGCGAGATTTCAACCAGAATCCCGGCTACCGCAGTTTAGATCGCATCGGCTTAGGCAAAGGGCGGCAGCGGGTATCGGGACTGGAGGTGCTGGACAAAAATACCAACTTGATGGTGGTAGGTAAACCAGGTTCTGGTAAGACGACCTATTTGCAGGGGCTGGTGACGGAGTGCAATGCAGGCAATCTACAGGCGTACCGAATTCCGGTGTTGAATCGACTGCGGGAGTTTGTCGATGATGGGCGCGAGGTGGATTACACTGTAGAGCGGTATCTGGAACGGTGCTGGCGGTTATCGACGGTAGAAACTCAGTTAGTGCTGGGTACGGGGCGATCGCTGGTGCTGCTGGATGGATTGGATGAGGTGACGGGGGTGAATGGGCAGGCAATCGCCAAGCAGATCAAACGGTTTGCACGGAACTATCCGCAGGTACAGGTGATTGTGACATGCCGGACGCAAAGCCAGGAGTCGCGGTTTGAGCGGTTTGATTATGTAGAGGTGGCGGATTTTAATGAGCCGCAGGTGATGGCATTTTCTGAGCATTGGTTTCAGACAGTTGGCGCAGATCTCACCGTAGGGCAAGCAAAGGCAACCGTGTTTTTGGATCAGCTTTTTCGGGAGGAGAATAAAGCGATTCGGGAATTAGCAACTACTCCAATTTTGCTGAGCTTGACCTGTGCAGTGTTTCAGCAGACGGGGAAGTTTTACTCGAAGCGTTCTAAACTCTACGAGGAAGGGTTGGAGCTTTTGTTGGAGCAGTGGGACAAGTCGCGAGAGATTGAGCGGGATGAGATTTATCGCGATTTGTCGGTGGAGCGTAAGCTGGAGCTATTGAGCCATCTAGCAGTGAAGAAGTTTGAGCAAGAGCAGTATGTGCTGTTTGAGCAGGCAGAGATTGAGGGATATATTGCGGAGTTTTTGAGGATTGGGTTGCGAGAGAGTCGATGGGTATTGAGGGCGATCGAGTCTCAGCATGGATTGTTGATTGAGCGAAGTCAGAAGATTTGGTCTTTCTCACATTTGACATTCCAAGAATATTTTGTGGTAAAACCATTCTTTGAAAGTGCTGACTGGCAAGAATTAGCTACATATGTTGCAGAGGAACAGTGGCGATCAGTATTTCTTCTTGGAATCGAAATGGCCGAGGCAGAAGCTACCAATTTGTTACATGAGATGAAGCGATCTATCGATAGCTTAGTCGCTGGAGATGAGGAAATACAAGATTTTTTAACCTGGATCACTGGGAAAGCGTTGTCCGTTGAAGTTCCTACTTGGTATGACCGTACTGCAATACGAGCAATTTACTTCGATATAGCTCGTGGCAAAGTTTACGCTGCTTACAGTACTCATGAAGGTGCGATGTTAAGGCAAATTTTCTCTTTAGCTTGGGTTATTGATCCCGAACTAGGTACAGATCTTGAATTAGCCATTGAGATTGGGCGATCTCGCCATCTCTACCGCCTTCATAATCTTGTCAAAGACATTGAAATTTCCTCTTGCCAAATTGAACAACATTGGCAGTTCAATAATCAGCAGGAAGAACTGCTTCAAAAATACTACACAGCAAACAAATTATTTATGGATTGCTTGAATAGCGATTGTAGAATTTACGATTCCATAGGGGAGAAAATTAAGAAAATGGTGTTGTTACCGATCGCCGAAATTGAAAAACGCCAATGTGGAAATTTGGAGAAGGGAAATTGCACTTGACGCAAGCAACGAGCGCTAATTATTACGGTTTTGCTGCGGTCGTGGAATTGATGGTTTCAAAATTCAACAGGTTATCGAGATGCGTGAAACACTTGGTAAAATGCCTGATAAGAAAGTGTTTCAGCACATTTCACCATGAGTTCAAAAGCTTTTTCTGTACGTAAATAGCGACGGAGCGATTGTACTATAAACTTAATTGTCCTCTCATTGTTAGTACCGATTTTACTTAAGCACTCGATTGTGCTCCTCCGAGTGTATTCATTCCGAGTAGTTTCCAACACCCGCACTAAAGCTTGAATGGTTATCTCATTACCAGTATCGATTTCACTCAAGCTATTGGCGGTTCTCCAACAGATATATGAACTTTGAGTAGTCTCAAGTAGCCGCATCAATTCATGAATAGCTCTCTCGTCATTTATGACCCCGACTTTGCCTAAGCTATTGGCGGTTTTCCAACAGATGTACTCGTTCTGAGTGGTTTCAAGCACCTGCATTAGCATACGAGTTGCTGTCTCATTTCCGATACCGATTTTGCCCAAGTTCTCAGTTGCAATCAAACGGGTGTCTTCATCCTGAGTAGTTTCCAGTATCTGTACCAGTGCTTGAATTGCTCTCTCATTCCCCGTACCAATTTCACCCAGCTTATCAATGACCCTCCATCGAGTGTCTTCATCCTGAGTAGTTTCCAGTATCTGTACCAGTGCTTGAATTGCTCTCTCATTATCAGGAGAGATTTTCCCTAAAATACTAGCTGTTATCCAACTAGTGTCTTCATCTTGAGTAGCTTCCAGTATCTGTATTAGTGCTTGAACTGCTCTCTCATTATCAGAATTGACTTTGCCCAAACTCTCGGCTGTTATCCAGTGAACATGTTGATCTTGAGTAGTTTTCAGTATCTGTACTAGTGCTTGAATTGCTCTCTCATTACCCATACCGATTTCGCCCAAACTCTTGGCTGTTATCCAATGAATATGTCGGTCTTGAATAGTTTCCAGTATCTGTACTAGTGCTTGAATTGCTCTCTCATTCCCCGCACCGATTTTGCTCAAGCTCTCGACTGCTCTGCGTCGGATATTTTTATCTTGATTAGTTTCCAGCACTTGCACTAGTATCCGAATCATCCGTTGAGGATCTACGCTGCCGAAGGTAGTTGCTGCCCAATGTATCCTGGCTTCCTCTCTAGGATAATCAAAAAGAAAAGTCCAGCCCTGTTTCAGCCAGTTAGAACTACCAATCATCCACTGAACTAGTTGATTAATGATCGCATCAGCATAGGAGCAATCCTTAAACTCGGCAATACCGGCTGCTGCCAGTAAAAAGGATTGATCGCTATAAAATCCTTTGCACTTATCCTTAAATGTCACTAATGCCTTCTTTAAAGCTTCCTTTTGTGAGCTCAGAGACCTATCTTCACGTCCCAACCATAAAAGAAATACTTCTTTCCAACGAGATTCAAATACCCGATAACTTGCATCAAAATGACTTGGATCTTTAGGTATGTGATTAAGAAAGAAATGCCAATCATCAATTGCTAAGGCTGCAAAGTATTCCTGAAATGTCGGATGGAAGAATGCGTACATTGCCTTCCTTCGATTTTCTATATCCACCCCTACTTGATTCATCCATCCCAACCGCAATGCTATTTGAAACATAGAATCAAGTTCATCCGGCTCACCCAAAAACTCACACACAAACTCTTGGCGTAACCGAAATCGAGTTGCTTCCTTATCAATTGCCTCCCGCGCCAACTCACCCAAAGCCGCATTCAACTGCCTTCGTTGCTCCACTGTCGTTGGAAACTGTTCCCGCTTCCACTCATAAAAATCCGCCACAAACTGCTCATACAGTCCCGCCTTCGTCTCCGGCAGCGTTCCCTCCCCCAAATACCAGTTGAAGCACAACAGTGTCAGCCGTAGTGGATTTTTCACTAAATCCCGAATCCGTTCCTTGCCCGGTGCCTTTAATACTGTACACAAGCGTTCCGCGTGCCCTTCCTGATCTTCTTGCAACGCTCCAAAACACTGCCCGATAAACTGCTCCACCTGCTGCGGGTAGGAAAACTCCAGCGTGCGATAAGTGTCAAACGTATCTAATAACGCATGGCGATCACCATCCCACAGATTCAACCGACAACTCAATACAATTCGCGCTTGCGAGAGCAATCCTCCTATCCTTACCTGTCGAGCAATCTCTGCCAATGGGTTACTGGACGATATCTGCATTTCATCCACCCCATCCAGCAGTAGCCATACCCTCCCCTGCTGACACTGAGTAACAAAAGCATCCTTAACTTGGTCAGAGGCTTCCGCTTGTCCTAGTCTCCGGACAGTAGCTTGCAGCCATTGCTCCAACAAATACGGTTCCAGTTCCTGCCCTCGTAAGTCTGCTAGCGGCACCCAAATGGCGATCGCTCCCTCTACATGCCCACTCACCCATTGGGCAATCTGCTGCAATACGGTTGTCTTTCCCGCTCCCGGTTCACCAATAATAGCAATGCGCTTTCCCCGACTATTAGGGCTTTGCCCGTGCTGCAATACCTGTTCGAGAAACTGCTCGTTTTCAAATCGTTGGGTAATCTCAATTTCTTCATACAGTAGTGAACCCTGCTCAGGAGACACATCTTCCCCTCGCCGAGTCTGACGCTTGCGTTCCACTAATCCTAGTGGAACATACACTTGCTCAGTTCGATAGCTAATCCCCTCACCAGCAGTCAATGGATTCGTCGTGAGCCGTAGTTGTTCGTCTAAAAACGAGCGGCTAACCTGCTGCCAATCAATTTCAAGAGTTGGGCGCAAAATTTCCTGAATTATTGCTCGGAGTGCCTCTGCACCTGCACCTTGGTAACGGCGATCGTCAATTTGCACTCCATCAGCTTGAAAAATGATGTTGAGAATGGTGTTGCCATTACCAGTGGCGATCGCAGCTCCATTTGCATCTCCAGTGATAGCCAGCGATCGCGTTCCTGCCGCTACTGTATTACCTGACATTTGCTGCAATACCTGTAAGTCAGCATCGGAATGAATATCAGTTTTAATTCGTTCAACAATGGCAATCAACTCTTCAGGGGTAAACATAGGTTAAAACAGATGCTAGGGGGCGATCGCAGTTGGCTCCAGCATACTTTAACCCTTTAGTAATCAGTTACGTTCCTTCAACATGAATACTTTCAAATAGCTCCTGATGGGGGCGGGCAAAGCGGCTGTTATCAGATCCACTCACAGGCTGAGCAAACGTGGCATTGTTGCGGATTTCCAGCATTTGATTTTCTTCACGGATCATAGCTGGCGTAAATTGCCAGCGTTGCTTGTGCAGGGCACGAAAGTTTGCCTTGAGCGGTTGTCCCACCTGTCCTGATTGCTTCAGTTTATAGTAAGTTTCTTCTGCCACTCGTCGCACAGCATTCGCAATCTCAGCGGGAGTACAGAGACGGTAATCAGTCAGTAGAATCCGCCACTGATCTTCACTCCAGGGAGACTGCCCGGTTCGTTGTGCCGCCTGAAACTCTGGGAAGTATTTGGCTAAGTGGAGATTGAATACCTCATAGCGTGCGCCATCGTGTGGCAAATCAACAAAGAAAATATCATCCACCCGTCGCTGCAACTCGACAGGCAGCATTCCCAGACGATTGACGGTTGCCATGACAAACACCGGACTTTGATGTTCCTGCATCCAGGTCAGCAGTTTCTGCGACAGGCGACGACTCACCCCACCATCCGCATCTGAGTTCCACCCGGCAAACCCTTTGTCGAAGTCATCAAAGTACAGTACGCAGGGTGCCATCGCTTCTGCGGTTGCCAGCAAAAAGCGAAGGTTTTGTTCCGACTCATAGGCTGTCGCGCCTCGCAAGGCACCCCAATCGGCTGCCAGTAATGGCACTCCCATCTTCTGAGCAGCCAACTTGGCAGCGAGACTTTTGCCTGTACCAGGCGGTCCCCAAAGAATCATGCCCTTGGGAAAGCGCAACCCATAGCGATCGGCGCTGGGGTCAAGCAAGGCACAAATCCTATCCAGTCGAGCATTCAACAACTCCATCCCTGCGGCGTTGGGGACATCAGGTTCCGAGATTAGTTCTAGTCCCCGTCCGCGTAGCTTGGCAAGCTTGTAGTCCAATACCCAATCTGCCAGTGCTGCAACTGATGGCACCAACGACAGCGCCTGCTTGAGTACCAGCACCAGTTCACCTTCTGATAACCCTTGACAAGCACGAACTAAGAGCCTCCCTGAATCTTTCCAAGCGGATGATTCGCAAACTTGCTCAACCAATTGCTGGAGACGATCGCGCCCTGGCAAGGGATAGGTCAGCACTGGAATCAACCCCTGCAAGGAAGGCGGTAGCGAAATCTGCTCTGCCAGCAACACCCAATAGCAGGGAACCGGATTCCAGGTGGCTTGGTAAAAAGCATTGGTAAGTTGATGGAACCGCTGCTCAGTGGGAGCGATCGCGCCTTCGAGTAGAAAAATGCCTGGTTGAGGCTGTTCTAGTAACCATTGCACGATGTCGGTTGCCGCTTGCCCTAGTTCGATGGACTGCAAGCGACACTGACCATTCTGATTAACTACTTGCATGAGGCGTGAGTAGCCTGGATTCCAGAAGTAGACAGACAATTGAAGCTCCATACTCCATTGGTGGAACTGGGTGATGATTTGTTGCTGGTCGGCTGGATAGCACTCCACACCGACAACTCTTAGCTCGTGCTCAACTAGTTTTGACCAGTCTGATAAATGTCTCATTGCTATCAAGGCAGTGCAACAGCATTGACTTTGATAAAGCTCGCATGAGTGTGAACTCCTCTGTCTGTCGGTAGAGCCATCCCACCCACCCGAACTAAAAGCCCGAATTACGCACCACTCTCGTGGTTGTGGGGTTGAACGTTTCATAGGAGAAACACAACTCATGGCAACACCCACTGCTAAAACTCGCACCAACGGAGCCACCAAAACCAGAACGACAGTCACGACCAAACCGACTGCCAAGCCCAGTAATCCTGCCCTTGCTAAACTCACCAGTTGGGTGCGATCGACCTATGGGGTCAACCTGCTTAAGCGTGAAGAAACACTGGCGGTCGCTGCCTACTACGGGCTACGTGAACGCCTGGGCATGAAGCTTCAGACCGAAATTTCACTCAAGTCTAATGGCAGCAAGCGGTTTGACTGGAGCAAATGGAATAGTCAGGTCTTCCCTGGTATCTTCGGACAACCCACCAAACTGAAAGTGTCCGTGGAGCACATGGCACTGGTGGCATCTGCCTTTGACCATGAAATCAGTGAAGACCCAGAGACTGGACTCGCCCAATTGGCTGAGTTCAACCGCAAGTCGCTGGAAGACCGCAAGCTGACCAAAGCGATTAAAGATGGCATTGGCGACTCCATGTCCAATGGCTTTGATGGCGATGAGTTTGAGGAGGATGAGTTTGACGACGATGAGCTGGACACTGAAGCCAGTGATGCCTTGGATGATGACGACGAGCATGAAGCAGACGATGACGATTTTGATGATGAGTAAGGATGCAATTGCCCAAGCGTAAAACCAGACTCGACACAGCCCTGTTCTCAGCAGGGCTTTCTTTTTTGCCGCCCACCCGCACCCGCTTTGGAGTCATGCCCACAGGCAAAGCGTGCGCCGCTTGGCGCGAAAGGAGTGAAGTGCCAGCAGCACCGATGGATGGCAAAGCATCTGTCGATGCGTCTGGCATGAGTTGTGCAAACTCAATTCACCCTTTGCAAATTTAAGGAGTTCAACTAATGGCTACTACTGCCCCTCGCAATACTCACCGCACTCACAAAGCGGTCAAACCGGGCAAATATACCAACGCACTGGAGCAGATTCTACCCGTCAAAGACCGGACACGCTTGATGCTGCTTAGTGTGCTGCGCAATCGTACCGGACTCAAACTTCAAGATCAATTCCGTGCCCAGAGCAAGGATTTTGACTGGGATGAATTCAAAGCGCAGTTTAATGCGGACTACAGCGAATGCAGTCCCAAGCAACTGATGCGACTGCTGAATGAAAAGTTTGGCTTTCACACAGTTGAGGAAGTCCGCACAGCCTACCTCGAACAGTCCAAAATTCGCCGCAGTCGTCAAGCACAGCAAGTGCTGGAAGACTACGACGTAGAGGAGAAGGAGACGGATTACGACGCAATGGATGAGTACGAGGATTAGTCTCAAACTTGCCACACCACTAGCGTATGGCGTTGCCCACTGCTTAACAGTGGGTTTTCTTAGCCCACCCACCCCTTAACCCGTTTCACGGCGATTGTTTGGATTTTATGGATTGTAACTGGCGATCGCCCACCGGACGCACCCACAGTACACAAGCGCCCTGGCTTGCCTTTTGTCCCTGTAGCTCCAATGTCACCCCAAGCTGTTTGGTCTGTTGCTCACAGGGCAGCGTCTTGCCCTGCACGTTGAGTAAATCTCGATTCCACTCCAGCAGATGCTTCGCAAACCTGCCGTCGGCACTCATCGCCCAGTGCAACGCATTCGCTGCCTCCAGCGTCAGTTGGCGTGGTTGACCGGGCGCATAAACTATCTGTGCCTGTTGTGCCTGACTCCAGGCGATACCAAGTGCCCCACCCACCCCAACTGCCACCAGCAAAAGAGTGCCAGCAATCACGGTGGAAGCAGCACTGAAGGTATGCACCAGCTTGTCGAAGGTCGTTTTGCGGATGAGGGACTGCACGGACTCCGCGATCGCTTTCTGCTGCGCTTTAACGGCAGTGCGTTCATACTGCTCTAGCCCTTGCTGATAGTTTTGAAGCTGCCCGTAAACCCGCTCTTCCCACTGGTCAAACAGAGTAGACAATTCCCCCGTGTGAAATGTCAATTACATAGACCGATTTCAAGCATCAATTTTCTCCTCCTTTTCACTACGAAAGTGACCTTCAAATGGATGACCTCGGATCGCATCAGCTTGAAGCGTCAGGTGTAGCTCGCG